>JAANMT010000009.1_pt1 | contig 156754 bp, 127 predicted proteins | sample 7279711 | NCBI WGS metagenome assembly JAANMT01 (sample SAMN14094538, study PRJNA606508) | bioreactor metagenome | isolation source: A lab-scale SPAN reactor treating ammonium-rich wastewater day 1 | place: Ireland: Galway | collected 2017-01-16
GCTACCTTCGGCAAGCTGGCAGTCATTCAACGCTGTCAGGTGCACAAAGAGCGCAACGTCCTCGACCACCTCCCCGACGCGATCAAGGGTGGCACTCGCAGGGCGATACGCAATGCCTACAACTGTCCAGACGCGGCCCTCGCCGAGCGCCAGCTCTGGCGCCTGGCCCGATCGCTCGAACGAGAGCATCCCAGTGGTGCAGCCCATCCAACCCCTCGTGACGGTGGACCCTCAGATCCGAGGATGTTTTTCCTTCCATCCGCATGCCTCTTCGATCTGTGCGGCAACCTGGAGAAGCAGATCCTCCCGGCCATATGCGGCGACCAGTTGGGCTCCTACGGGGATTCCACCGGGAGTGGTGTGGACAGGCAGAGAGATCGCCGGCTGGCCTGTCTGGTTGAACACAGAAGTGAATGCGCCGTAGGGCGCCGCACGGAAGTAGGCCAGCAGAGGGTCATCGGGCGGCGAGACCAGCTCTCCCAGTACCGGTGCAGGTTGCGCCGTCGTTGGCGTCAGAAGAAGATCGAATCCCTCCTCCCACCAGGAAGCCATTCGACGCCCCAGGGCATGCCCATAGTCGATGGCAGCAATGTAGTCGGTCACGGAACGGGTGCGTCCGATATCGGCAACCGCCCAGGTGAGCGGTTCTACATCGTCCGCCCCAATAGGACGCCCCAATCGTTCGCTCCACACATCCAGCGCACGTGCCGTTTGCGCTCCAACAACCGTCACAAAGGAACGCACCGCCTCGGCATCGCCGAGGGCGTCAGGATTCGACTCCTCGACCTGATGTCCCAATTCGGAAAGGACTCCTCTTGCCTTTTCCACGGCCCGTACACAGTCGGAATGGAGATTCAGATCGCTACGGTTGAGCTGAGCGAGGACACCAATCCGTAAACGCGGTGGTGCCGATCTCAGCACATTGCCGTAGGTCTGTAGCGGCGGTGCCGCGTAGTACGGATCGCCGGGCATCGGTCCATTGGCAATGTCGAGGAACGTGGCCGTATCGCGCACGCTGCGGCTCACCACGAGTTCACACGAATAGCCGCCCCAGCGCTCCCCGGCAAAAGGTCCGAAGGAACAACGCGCTCGCGTCGGCTTCAGTCCCACAAGACCGCAATGTGCCGCTGGGATGCGGATGGAACCGCCGCCATCACTGGCGTGCGCCATCGCGACGAAGCCGGCAGCCACCGCAGCCGCCGATCCGCCACTCGAGCCCCCGGCACTGTAGGCATGATACCATGGGTTTGCCGTAGCCCCGTAGGCGAGAGGTTCACTCGTCGGCAGAAGACCGAGTTCCGGAGTGTTCGTGCGCCCGAGCGAGATCAGACCAGAGGCACGGATACGCTGGGAAAGGTAGCTGTCACGTGGCTCGATCCAGTTTGCCTCCTTCAGCACTCGCATACCACGATGGCAGGGAACTCCGGCCTCCTCACCTCCCAGATCTTTCATGAGGAAAGGAACACCGCCGAAGGGTAGCGTGGCAAGGGCGCGACGATCGGAAGCAAGCTCCCGGGCTCGTTCACGCGCACGATCGAAGGTAGGCAGGATGACGGCCCGCAAGGCCCCATTCTGGCGTTCGATACGCTGGATCGCCGCATCCACCAACTCCAGCGGTGTCACCTCTCCGCGCCGCACGAGTTCCGCCTGTCCTACCGCGTCCAGCCAAGCGAATTCATCCTTCATGCCCGACCTCCATGTCACATCGTTCCAATGGCGTGGCAGACTGGCCGATCCAGATGATCCGGGCAAGAGCCTGCTCAGGGGAGATCCCTTGGGTCATCGGGATGCCGGTGTTATCTCGGCAGCGATGGCGGAACCGAAACAAGGAAACAACGGATATCTCGTGTGGATGGACCTGGAGATGACCGGTCTCGATCCCGAACGAGACTGTATTCTGGAAATCGCGACGATCATTACGGACCACAACCTCGAGGTCGTCGCCGAAGGGCCAGCGCTTGCCATCCACCAGTCGCAGGAGAGGCTCGACGGCATGGATGATTGGAATCGATCCCATCACGGCGCATCGGGACTCAGCGCGCGCGTACTCGCCTCCGATCTCACCGTACGTACTGCCGAGGAGGCAACGCTTGCGTTCATCAAGACATATTGTCCGCCACGCACCTCTCCGCTGTGTGGCAACTCCATCTGGCAGGACCGGCGTTTTCTCGCCAACGAGATGAAGGAACTGGAAGCCTACCTGCACTACCGCGTCATCGATGTAAGCACGATCAAAGAGCTGGTACGACGGTGGTACCCTACGGGACCGCGCCCGCCAGAGAAGAAAAACTCGCACCTGGCACTCGACGATATCCGTGAATCGATCGAGGAGATGCGATTCTACCGTGAGCACTATTTCCGGCCGGTGTAATCGGTCCGCGGCTGGATCCCGCCATTCGATGCGTCCCGCATTGCCGATCGATGGATTGTTGCCAGAAATCATCCCGGCTCTGCAGAAACAGAGCCGGCTCGTTTTGCGGGCAGCTCCCGGAGCAGGGAAGACGACTCGTGTGCCAGCAGCTCTGCTGGATGCCGGGATCGCCGCGGGCCGCGAGATCGTCGTGCTCGAACCACGGCGCCTCGCCGCTCGTGCCGCGGCAGCGTTCGTGGCGCGTGAGCGGCGACAGTCCGTAGGGAGTGAGGTCGGCTATCGCGTTCGCCACGACAGCGCCGGTGGCCCCGGAACGCGGCTGTGGTTCGTCACCGAAGGCGTCTTCGGACGCCGGTTGGTCAGTGATCCGTTCCTGGAGAAGGTCGGGATCGTTGTCCTGGATGAATTCCATGAACGCCACCTCGCCACGGACGTGGCGCTGGGCATCGTCCGTGAGTTGCAGGAGTCGGTCCGGCCCGATTTGCGATTGCTCGTGATGTCGGCCACCCTCGACACACAACGCCTGGTCACGTTTCTCGGTGATTGCGCCGTAGTGACCTCAGAAGGCCGGCAACACCCGATCACCATTTCCTATACCGGCGCGGCGACGGGCCACATTGCAATCCGTGCCGCGAGGGCCGTGCGAGAGCTGCTCGAATCGTCGACGGATGACGGCGACATCCTGGTCTTTCTGCCTGGCGCAGCAGAGATCCGGCGCACTGCGGAAGCGCTACATGAGGTGGGTTACCGATACGCCACGGAGATCGTCATCCTCCACGGAGACCTGCCCATCGAAGCACAGCAGCGGGCAATTCAACGTGGTGATCGCCGCAAAATCGTTCTTTCGACCAACGTGGCGGAGACCTCACTGACGATCGAAGGAGTGACGACCGTGGTCGACTCGGGTCTGGCGAAGGAAGCACGCTACGATGCACGCCGGGGGTTGAACGTACTGCGGACGGTATCGATCAGCCAGGCGGCTGCCACGCAACGCGCAGGAAGGGCCGGACGTACACGTCCCGGCCGATGCGTGCGACTCGGCACCCAGGCCGACTTTCAACAGCGACGGGCCTTCGAGACTCCAGAAGTGAGCCGCCTGGATCTTTCAGGCACGGTGCTGGAGCTGCGCGCCTGGGGATCTCGGGAGATTTCGACATTCCCATGGCTCGATGCGCCACCAGCGGGAAGCATCGCAAAGGCCGAAGCTGTACTGCGGCAGCTTGGCGCTCTGGACGGCGACGGTGCGGTTACGGCAATCGGGCATCGCATGCTGAAGCTGCCACTGGAACCTCGATTGGCTCGTTGTCTGATCGAAGCAGAAAGCCGGGATTGCCTGGAACCGGCGATTCTTCTGGCAGCGCTCGCTGCGGAACGTGATATCCTCGCACAGCGCCGGGCGTTTGGCGGCAAGGCTGCCGAGCGAGAGACAGAGAGTTCCGACCTGCTCGTACGTGCCCGCCTGTTCTGCCGTGCGGCACGGTCCCGGTTTTCCCGCGCCACGTGCGAATCGCTGGGCCTCGATCCTCGTAGCGTTCATGCAGTGGAACGCGCACGGCGTCAGATGCTGCGTATCTTGCGAGTCGCAGAGTCAGCGCCGGAAATTCCTTCGAAGATCGTGCCTGCACTGAAGTGTCTCCTGGCCGGTTTTCCGGATCGGGTATGTCGCCGGCGCAGTGCCGGGTCGGCACGTGCACTCATGGTTGGAGGCACAGGGGTTCGGCTGGGAGTGGACAGCGTCGTGCGTGAGGCCGAGTTGTTTCTGGCGATCGATCTCGAAGGACGGGAGAGCGGTGCGGTCGAGGCCGAAGTCCGCGTGGCCAGCGCCATCGAACGATCCTGGCTGGAAGAAGTGTTTCCCAAGTCCGTTACCGAAAAACACGAGATCCTCTTCGATGCGGGCCTGCAGCGAGTTGTCGGACGCTGCGAGACACGTTTTTTCGATCTTTGTCTCGAAAGCCGTCCGGCAGGTCCGGTTGACTCCCTTGCCGCAGGCGAGATCCTGGCGAGTGCCGCGCGACGCAATCCGGAGCAGGCACTGACGATCGGAAGCGTACTCAACCAGACTTTCGATCGCCTGGTGTTTTTGGCCGAGGTGATGCCTGATCTGGGGTTTCCGAAGCAGCGCAAGGCGCTAGTGGAGGAACTGGCCGGACGTGCGGCACACGGCCGGCGCAGTTTTGCCGAGACTCGTCAGGTCGACCTCACACCGATCCTGCGACAGATCCTGACGCCTTCCCAATGGCAGACTCTGGAACGGGAGGCACCTGCCGTGGTGCGACTTCCAACCGGACGGCTGGCACGGATCTCGTACGAGACGGGGCGTCCGCCGAGCGTGGCCGTGAAGATCCAGGAACTCTTTGGCCTGCGATCCACCCCACGGTTGGCCGGCGGGCGTGTGCCGTTGGTCATCGAACTCCTGGCACCCAACGCGCGGCCGGTACAGATCACCAGTGATCTCGAAAACTTCTGGAAGCACACCTATCCGGAAGTCCGAAAGATCCTGCGCGGGCGATATCCGAAACATCCATGGCCGGAAGACCCCTTCACAGCAGCCCCCACGGCTCGAACGAAAAGCCGGTAGAGACCATCGATCATGGTGCGGCGTGCAATCGAGAGATCTTACGTACTCGACGGCAACATGGTTGCGACAACACCCGGTGCGGAGTATCGGATACCGAGCGGCATCGGTTTGGTGCGTTGGAGCGAGTAGAGAGTGGTGGGCGAGAAAAAGCCCTTGCGTGACTGGGTCTATACCATCCTGTTGACGGCATCCCTCATTGCCGTCTGGTGGCTCCAGCAATCGCTTCTCCGTCTGGAACTGCCGACTTTCGGGGCCGCCGTCGGTCTGATCGCTCTGGCGCTCGGTATCGTTGCGCTGCCGCAACCATGGACCTCACAAAAAGCGCCACTCGCTCGCCTGGGTCTATGCATCGGCATTGTGGTCGCTCTCTTTTTCCGGCTGCGATACCTGGACTCGGTTCCATCTGGTTGGGGCTTTGAAGTTCTGACGTTCATCTACTTTGCGCGAGATCTCGTCGACAAAGGCTTCCCGTACATTCCCTATGCCTGGTACGCGCACACTCTGCATTCCTACGCCATTGCCGTTGCGCTGCTGCTTTGTGGCGATGAGTTGCGCGCCCTCCGATTGGCCGCATGCACCATAAGCATTTCGACGTGTGCGATGTTCTACCTGACGGCACGCTGGATGTTCGGGCGCCAGACAGCGTGGATCACGCTGGTGGTGGCGGGGTCTTCGTGGTGGCACTTATGGGCCTCGCGCAATGGATATCATCAGTTCCTGATGCCGTTGTTTCAACTGGCCCTTCTCGGTGGGCTGGTGGCCGGCTTCAGAGATGGCAAACGTTGGGGCTTCGCCCTCGCCACAATTGCTCTGGTGGGCGGCCTGCACGCCTATTGGGGCCTCTACCTCCTTTTGCCGTACATCGCGCTGCTGGGCCTTTACCTGCTTCTGCTGCAGAGGCCGCTCTGGAAAGCCCAATGGCGTCCCGCTCTGATTTTCACCGGCGTTGCCCTGTTGCTCCTCATGCCACTGATCCTGTTTTTCTGGCGGCAGCCGCAACTCTTCGGTTACATAACGGGCGGATTCGCCCCGGCGAAATCCGACGCGGCGACATTCCTACAAAAGATCGGCAACAATGCCTGGTACATATTCTGGGCACTGTCGGGACACGCCCAGGCGCGCGTCCAATACGCCAGTGTGCTCGATCCTCTCGTCGCTTCTTCGTCGATTGTCGGCCTCATCCTCAGCCTGCGCTGGTCGCGCCGCTCGCTGGCGCACGCCGCTGTCGTCCTTCTGTTTCTCGTGAACGTGGCAGGCCTGCTGATCGCTGTGGTCAACTATTTCTACATCATCGCCACCATGGCATCGGTGTTTCTCTTCAGCGCCATCGCATGGGACGCCGCATTGGGTGCGTGGACCCGCCGATTCCCTCGGCTCGGCAGCCTCGGCACACTGCTTCTGCTCGGACTGCTCTTGTGGCAAGCCGGGCAGAACTATCACACCTTTTTCTTCGCGCGCGCCACCACGGATCTGCAATCGCCCCTACGTCCCAGGGGACAAGCCTACGTTCTGCTGGATGAACTTTCCAGCGTGGTACAGTCACACACCGTGTTCCTGCCACGCTATGAGCCGGGTCGGGATTTCGACGAGGAAATCTTCGAGATCGGCAAGCGAATTTCCACCTACTCGTTCATGGAGCACGTACGGGAATTCGATGCGATCACCACAATCCTGCCACAAGCACTGCTCGAATCGGGGCAGGGTATCGAAATCTACCTCCCACACGCCGAATACGTCCAGTTGTACACACTCCCCATACTCCAGCGTCTCTATCCACACCTACGTGTAGAGAATCGGCTGAAGCCCGAGCCGTTTCACAGCCTCGATCCGGCACCTATCGCCTTGCGTCTGTCGATTCCCTGGTCCGATGCGGTGCAACGTTTCGGGCTGCGGCAAACGTCGGACGACCCGTCCTGGATCGAGGGATATTTCGTGGCGCCTGCCGATGGACGCTACAAATTCCGAATCCCACCCGGCATACCGCTCCTCATCCATGGGGCCGCAGCCGATCAACAGCCGATCCTTCTGGAACGCGGTCCTCACCCCGTCCGTATGGCGGCCTCCCCTGAAGATCTCGTTTTTGCAGAATTCCAACAGGGCGGCGGCGAATGGCAGCCTCTTCCTCCCCGTCTGGTCAACGCAGGCGAAATTCCGGGCGTAGATTTCGCTCCCTATCTCGCCCATCCAGGAAAGACGGCAGATTTCTACTTTGAATTCGCCCGGCGCATCTCTGTGCCACCCACCATTCGGGATGCTGTTCCCATAGAAGCTGGTGGCGTCGCCGCCATCTCAGTGGATGACACAACGGCTATCGGACCTGGAGGAGAAACCTGGTGGCGTTGGGCTGTCCCCGGTCCCAATGATTATCAGGGTGTCACAATCGGCGAAGGCCTCTATCTGGCGGAACCGGGTGGAATGGTGCTCGAGGTCGACGACCTTTCGGGACCCCGCAGTATGGATCGTTTTACCTGCCCGTTCCTCGATTTCTTTGTGCAGAATGCCGAGTTGATGGCCCTGTGCGAAAGGGGGATGTTCCTATCCCTGGGCCAAGAGGGAAATGTCCATCCCCTGGCGGGTCCCGATGGACGGCGCTTGCTAAACCCGATCAGCGCCGCGGCGAACGATAGCCGCATCTGGCTCATCGATGCGGGGGCGTCCCAACTGCTTGCGTACGACGGCGCAGGACAACTGCTGGCGCGCCGGATCGTTCCCAATCTATGGGGAGGATCGAAGGTCCGCTTTGACCACGAAGGAAACCTCTACGTGCGCCGTTGGAAGCACGGGTGGCGGGCGTATAGTCCCGATGGAAACCTACTCTTCCATCCTTTTACCCAGGAGCCCATATTGTTCTCGGACACTGCGATGCAGCCGGTGGGCAATTTATATGCGCACACCCTCCACGTGCGCGGGACGCAGGCGGTATTTAGCTGCATGGACGGCTATATCGACAACTACATCCGCCGGTCGATCGATTGCCGTCCGCCCGCACCGCGGGTTGCCTCGGGATGGGATGGCAGCGGCGACTGAGCCTCCGCATCCCGATTGCAGGTCGCCCAGCGATACCGGTTTCGGATAGGCGAATGCCGGAAGATCAACGCGGTTCCTCGAACGATCCAGTGGGTTGTTGATTCTGCTGCTCCTGAAGGCTGCGACTGGGCAGAACGATCAGGTCGACCCGGCGGTTCTGTGCCCGCCCTTCAGCCGTGTCGTTGGTGGCGATGGGGACACTCTCTCCACGACCGGATGTGCTGATCCGGTGTGCCGCGACACCAGCAGCCATGAGTTCAGAAGCCACGGCCTGGGCACGTTTCTGAGACAATTCGAGATTCGACTGTTCCGAACCGCGGCTATCCGTGTGACCCACAATCTGGACGGTGGATTCGGGGTAGCGAGTGAGAATCGTGGCTACCTGGGCGAGTTTCTGCCGGCCACCCGGATACAACTCGGCGCTCCCCGAGCTGAAAAGGACATCACTCGACAGGTTGATATCCAGCCGATCCTGCTCGCGGCGAATCCTGTCCTGCTCGGCCAGAACAGAGCGCATCTCCTCGGCTTGCCGATCCATGTAATTCCCGATGAAGCCACCCCCGAGCAAACCGACCACAGCCCCGATGGCAGCACCCTTTCCGGCTCCCTTGCCACCACCGACGACGGCACCAATGGCCGCGCCAGTAGCTGCACCGCCGGCAGCGCCGATCCCGGCGCCCTGAACCGTTCGAGGATTGCTCTCGTAGAGTGCGCAACCGCTCAGAGAAATGGCGAGAACTACCGCCAGGGTATGTCTGACGAATGATGATTTCATGGTCTACTCCTATCGCTTGCCTGTAGATCCCGTGAACCTGCGGATCGGGCACGATGCGTGATCCTTTCGCACCACCGGCAAACCCGCCGGTTCTTCGAGATCTGGCTGATCTCGTCTCCTGATACAAATGCCCGTCGGAGCTTGCCATGCGCAAGTGTGCTGATGCATTTTCCCCGCAATCCGTCTCCGCCAGCCCAGACACCTGTGTCCGCGTGGAACGGCTGGAGGTGCGGCCCAATTGTATCGTTCTCCGAAGGATACGGCATCGGGGAAGGGGAGTCATGGCCACATTGTGCATTCCTCTTCGATCACTTCTCTCGCCACCGATCCATCCCCGCAATCGGTACAGATGGCTTGTAACGATGGGGGGAACAGCGGTATCAGCTCGATCCGTTTCCACTGGATGAGAGCGGGAGGCTGAGGCGAGGGGTACGCTCCAGAGATCGGCGAACGGACCGTGGCCGCAGCGGAGGCAGAGTTGAGCGAGAATTCGCGGGAAATGGCCGATCCGAATCGAGGTTGAGCGCGACATGTTGAAATGGGTCAAGTTCGCGATTCTCGCATGGTCCATGACAACGTCCTCTTTGGTCGCCGCCCAGGAGGAAATTGCGCCGGGGCTCAAGGTGGGAGACACACTGAGTGATCAGAACGCCTCTCTTGCCAGGGATCTTCTGCCTCCCGCCATACTGCGGCACTATGAAAAAGGCGATTACCGCAACAGGATCGTCAGCTTCCCGCTCGGCAAGGCGAATTGGGAAAAGGCGTTCATCGAGGCGACAGAAAACAATGACGGGCGGCTCGATGTCGACGAACGGGGCAGCATCGTCGAGAAAGCGACGGGCAAGCAGCCAGACTACTATTACGGCTTTCCGTTCCCGACCATCGATCCTCAGGATCCGAAGGCGGGCGTCAAGATCGTCTGGAATCAGTTTCTTGCGTATTGGTACGGTGGGAGCAGTTTCAACCGGACACTGTTGGCGATGTTCACACGCAAGGGCCTCGATCGTCAGATCGTCGTGAACGGTTGGTTCAATTTCTACGATGGCGCCGCCCCGAAATACCGCCAGCCGAACCCGAATCGATTGGAGAGCCAGTTTCTGGGTGTGACACTCACTCCGGCCGATTTGCAGGGCACGGCATCGCTGAGCTGGCGCTACCGCCAGGCCGACAAACGAGACTCGATCTGGGCTTTCGTTCCGGCCTTACGCCGGGTGAGAGCCGTCAGTCCGGCGAATCGGTCCGATGGGTACCTCGGCTCGGATATCAGTGGGGACGATGGTTTCTTCTTCGACGGCAAGCCGGAAGATTTCGAATGGAAACTGATCGGCAAACGTGACGCCCTGCGGATCGTCGATCCCAACAGCATCGAAGGGAATCTCCCGGTGACCCCGGTTCCCGGTGGCGGCTGGAATACGCTCACCGATCTCAATCCACCATCCGCCGGTTACTGGAAGCAAGGCTGGACCGGTGTGCCATGGGCACCGGTCGAAAACGCGCTCGCCAAGCGGCCGATGTGGATCGTCGAAGGAACTCCGCGAGACAAGTACTATCTCTACGGCCGTATCGAGTTGTGGATCGACGCCGAGACATGGGACGGATCCTGGAACATCAAGTACAGTTGGAACGGCGAGTTGGTGCACAGCTACCAATCGCAGGCGCGCATCAACCAGAAGGCAGGGAATCCAGACGATCCCGAGTGGGTCCCGGTAACGACGATGGTGTGGGCCTGCGCAGAGAATCTCAAGATGGATCGTGCGTCCCTGAGTGGTCTGCGATCCGACCCCCAGGCGCCGTCCCAACGTCGTGTGCCGATGGATTCAATGCTCTTCGATTCAATGACATTGACACGCTTCGGAAAGTAGCGGCGCACAAAGGCCTCTCACGACCCCGGCGCTGGTTCGCGCAGGAGATCCCCGTTTGTGCTCCAGGTAGCCGGCGCGCGCGTGTGTCGCGCGGCGGCTCAAACCGGCAGTCCTGGACGTTACGGCTGTTTTGTCAGGCACAGAGTGCGCCCAGCAACCCCCCGAGCAACAGGATCACGTTCGCGCCAAAACTGAGCACGAAGCCCGGAGCCCGTTTCTCGGGATCGGTGACATAGGCCCGCGCGAAGAGGGCGCGTCCAACGATGAAAATGAGCCCCAGCAACGAGGCCCAGAAGGTGCTTGCATAGTACGCAAAGAGAAAGAGGGACGGCAGAAATATCACGAGTTGTTCCACGGTATTCTGCTGCACCCGGTAGTATCTCTCGAAGATCGGATTACCGCTCGTAGCCGGCGCTTTGACATCGTAGGTGAGACGCGCACGCCCTGTCAGGACCGTGAGGATCACATATTCGACCAGTGCCAGTGCGGCGATGACGGATACCGTGCTGCTCATGTCATTGTCTCCTTCTGATCGTTGTTGGGAACCGCGCAATGATTTTCATTCGTTGGTGTCCGGATCATCCGGCTACTTGCGCTTGTCCCATGTCTCGCAACGCCGTGCGAATCCGCTCTGCCGCCGCATCGAGATCCGACGGGTTCGGATCCATGTCTTGCCTGGCAAAGTCGATATCACCGATCTCGTGGATCGGCACGACGTGGAAATGGACATGTGGGACCTCCAGCCCAACCAGCACCAGACCCACCTTGGCCGGATTGAACGCGCGTTGGATTGCCTTGGCGACCGTCTGGGATACCGAACTCAAATGCGCCAGCAGATGGGGTTCGAGATCGATCCAGTGATCGACCTCGGCCCGGGGCACCACAAGGGTATGTCCGGGACGCAGCGGATTGATGGTCAGGAAGGCGACGCAGTGGTCATCTTTCCACACGAAGCGGCCGGGAAGTTCTCCATTGATGATCCGAGTGAAAACGGTGGGCATACGAACCTCAGAAAAAGATATCGTCTAGAGAGGAGGGCAGGCAGTCAGGGCAACGTTTACCGCAAGAATGATCTCGTCGATCGTGATTTCACCGTCCCGGTTGATATCGCCGTTTGCGCAGGCAGCGGCTGGCTGGGCTCCGAGAGCGATGTTCACCATGGCGATCAACTCCTCGATCGTCACTTCCCGGTCGCCATTACAATCGCCCCGGCAGGGAAGTGGAGTCGGAGTCACCGGGGGCCGCGTCGCTGTCGAGGTCGGAGTCGGCGTCCAGGTTGGTGTGGGCCGGGCCTCGACAATCACCGCACCGGCGATTCCCTGTGCCCCGGGCACGACCTGTCCCTCGGGATCACTGAGAATCACACGCTGGACAGTCAGTGGGTAGGTTGAAAGTGGCGCAGATGACGAAATCCGGATGTGACACGTATAGAGGACGCTGCCATCGGGGATCGCGCTCAGTGGATAAATCGACGAGTAAACAACGAGGCGCACGACGTTGCAGTCCTGGCCGACACAACCCTGTGGGCGGTAGTCCACGAGAAACTGCTTGGTCAACTCGGAATTACGATTGCAATCCGGCGTGCCGTCCTGTCGCGGCACCAAAGGAATGTTCAGACTGTCGAAGAGGACTTCGGTCTGCGCTGCCACGATGGGGCTCGTGGCTGGTGTGTGCAGAGAGACCTTGAAGAGGACATCATCACCGGGGCTGCCCCGTTCGATCGACACTTCGACTCGAGGCAGTGATGAATCCACGGTGCTCGTCGGTGTCGGACTTGCCGTGGCAGTGCCCGTCGCGGTTGCGGTGGCCGTATCTGTGGGCGGTGCCGGAGAGTCCGTGGGAGATGGAGTCGGGGTAAAGGATCCCGTAGGCGAGGGCGGTGCGGTGAACGTCGGCAGAGGAGTATGGCTTGGCGTGGGGGACGGAACAGTGGGTGTTGGACTTGCCGTTCCGGTCGGGGTTGGTGTCAGAATCGTCGGGGTGAAGGTGGCCGTGTGGGTTGGTGTCGCGGTCAAAACGGTTGGTGTGTAGGTGGCGGTTTGCGTCGGGGTCGGAGTTGGAGGATTCAACTCGAAAGCGCCCACGTCGCAAATCGCAATGCCGTCATTGTTGCCGTCCACCGGCCGGGGAAAGCCGCGCTGATCGGTGGCCGGGCAATCGTCCGGATCCCCGGTGTCGAGCGCAGGATTCCCCGGAGCGATCGCATGGGTTTCGGAGGCGCCGCCGTTCCAGGACAGAACACCCAGAGAGATATTCACGTTGGAGCGATCGGTCTGGTTGCCGCTGAACTGGCAGAGTACGCCGCTGTCGATGTTGAAACCCTTGGAAACGGGCGGCACACCGGCACAGTTCGGCGCCGGGGAATTATTGGCAATGATCGTGTTGTGTACGCTGATTGCGCCACCGAGATTGTAGAGTCCCGAGGCGGCAAGACTGGCCACATTGTTGGCCAGGGTAACGCTGTCGAGGGAGACCGTACCGCCGATGTTGGCGATGCCGCCTCCCTGACCGTTGGATTCGGCGATGTTGGTCGAGATCGTAGAGTTGACGATGGTCAGGATACCGCCTTCGACGTTGGCCACGCCGGCACCCGCTGCATCGACGACACGATTGTTGCGGATCGTCACGTTCTCGAGGCGCAATGTCCCACGGTTGCGGATACCACCTCCCGGCGCACGCAGGTTGCCATCGCGGATGACCAGGTTGCGCAAGGTCACATGCGCGGCCGGATGGATATCGAAGACTCGGTCGGTTTCACCGCTGGCACCTCCGCCGTTGATCTCGACCACACCGATGCCGGTGCCACCCGAACCGGTGCCCAGAATCGTCAGATCATCGGTGATATCGAGATCTCCCAGTTCCGCATGGTCTTCGTTCGGCCCGGGAATGCGCAACTGGTATTTCATCGTACCGATACGCGGCACCTGGATGACATCGGCGCCTTCGAGCGCGTTGCTTTCCTGTATGGCGGCGCGCAGCGTGCAGGAAGACAGCGCCTCTCGTGCCGCACAGTTGCCATCTCCAGGGACGTCGTCCTCGAGGTCCGACGGTGAATTCACCACGAAGGTGGCGGCCCAGGCCCTGTGTGCCGGACCTGCGGTGAAAAGCACAGCGAACGCAAGTATCGTAATTCGACCCACAAGCCTCTGCCAGAATTCTCCGGCGCCTCGATTGAACCTATTCATGTCGCTTGTCTTCATGCAGGAGCGCACACTACCACACGGAAACGGCCTATCGGCAAGAGGGTCTGAATGGGATTGGCTTTAACCAGATGCCGAACGACCTTGTCCGGTGGACTCCCGGATTTGCAACGACGACAGAGAGAATCGGAAGACTCATCTCTCCGCCTCGCGAAGAAGTTTGACGAGGCACCAACGGTTCAGGCCTGTAACCGCCTGCAACTGGGCGATGGTGGTCGGACGATGCATCTGAATCCGGCGAAAGATCACCTCTGCCCGGGCCACATCGCGGAAACCGATCGAATCATATCCGGCCAGGGACACACGGCCACGTCCCACACGATCCACATAAAAGCCAGGTTCGAGCCTCATGGCACGCGATCATCGGCAAGAACAAACCGAAATGCAAATTTCTGTTCTGAAACACGCACTGGCATCGGAAAGGGAAACACGGTAAACGCCGGGACCGTTCCATTACCCGCATGCCCTCGTAGCTCAGATGGATAGAGCACAGGATTCCTAATCCTGGGGTCGCGCGTTCGAATCGCGCCGAGGGCATTGGTTTTGCGGAGCTGGCGGACCGGACTGTCTGCCCGGCTTTCGGCCGGTCGAGTTGATCTCCTCGACCGGCCGCGTAGAAACCATAAGACCATATTTGGTTGCCATTACAGAGTATCCTGCGGTAGTCTATCAGGCATGCCACGGCCGCACTGTCCGAAGTGCCACACACTGCTTCCGTCCGGCGCCTTTTCCTGTACGCGCTGCGGTCTGGCGCTACGCCCCACGCAAGGGGCTCTGCAGGGAGTGGTGGTGACCGTGTTGGCCTTTTTTCTCATTTTGGTCTTTTACGGCCTGGCCTACCTGGTTCTGGGCCAGTGACCCCGGGTGTGAATCGCATGTTCGTATCCTACAACAGGGTTCCGCGCAGGATCAGACTCGCAACGGTGAAGTAGATCACCAGCCCCGTTACGTCGACCAACGTGGCTACGAACGGAGCAGAGGCGCTGGCGGGATCCAACCCCATCCGGCGCAAAACAAACGGTAACATGGACCCTGCGAGCGTGCCGAAGGTCACCACCCCGATCAGGCTGAAACCGACGGTGAGGGCAATGAGCGCGTAGTGTTCACCATACGAACCGAAAAGACCTTGCCATGTGAAAATCCGCACGAGTCCGATACTTGCAAGAATGCTACCCAACACGAGGCCCGAACCGATTTCCCGTACCACCACGCGCCACCAGTCCGCCAGGCGCACTTCTCCAAGCGCCATGGCCCGGATCACCAGCGTGCTCGCCTGCGAACCTGAATTGCCGCCACTGCTGATGATCAAGGGCACGAACAATGCGAGCACGACAGCCTGCGCCAACTCGTCCTCGAAGTAACCCATGGCAGTCGCCGTGAGCATCTCTCCGAAGAAGAGGGCGGAAAGCCATGTGCCGCGTTTGCGGACCATCTGCGTGAAGGCTGTGGCGAGATAGGGTGCGTCGAGTGCCACGGTGCCGCCGATTTTCTGAATATCTTCGGTGGCTTCCTCTTGAACCACATCCACGATGTCGTCGATCGTAACGACCCCGCGCATACGTCCGGCGGCATCGACCACGGGCAGGGCGAGGAAGCGGTGTTGCGCGAAGATCCGGCTCAACGACTCCTGGTCCTGATCTTCACCGACACTGACGATGTCCTCACGCATGATGTCGGCAATGCGTTGTTCGGGCCGTGCCGCAAACATTTCGCGGAAGGATACGGTTCCCAGAAGATGTTGCGCGTCATCGAGCACGTAGGCGTAGTAGGTCGTATCGCGATGTTCCCCCGCGTAGCGCCGCACGTAGGCGATGGCTTCGGTCACCGCCATGTCGGGCCGCAGGCGCACGTAGTGGGGGTTCATCAAGCCGCCTGCCGCATCTTCCGCGTAAGCGAGAAGTCCGCTCACCTGGAAGCGCGATGGTTCGTCGAGAAGGCCCAGCAGACCCTCACGTTCTTCATCAGGCGCCGCCTGGATCAGATCGGCAACGTCGTCCGGGGCAAGAAGACGGATCCAGGAACGGCGTTGTCCCACCGGAATGCCCAGCAGCAACTCCGCCTGATCTCGTGTCGGCAGGGAAAGAAAAAGGTCTTCCGCCTCGGCCCGTGGCAGCAGGGCGAAGGCACGTTCGCGATCGAACGCGGAAGTCAGGCTCCAGACCTCGAGCAGTTCCGAAGCGCTTAGTTCCTCTGCATCGTCCCGGTCGGGGACCTCGTGTTCCGGGCGCCGTTCGCCTGACATCCGCACCATTTCCTTCTCCTTCCGTCGCAGCGTCCAGGAGAGGAACGGGTGCGGCGGTGTCACTGCTGGCGAGATCGCAGCTCGCCGCAACTACATGGGCCGTCTGGGCTCATGTCTCTGCTGTACGTCAGTCGCAGGACATAGACAACCCTCGGACGAAACGTGCTTTGCCACGGCTGTAGATGATCCGGCCCCGGACGGCGAGGTTGCCGGGCCAGCGGGCACACGGCCTTCTACCGCGGATTCTCCTGGTGGTTCGGGCGGGACGGCTGTGTTAGCGCTGGAACCTTGCCAACCTCGAAACCGGACAACAGGATGACCAATAGAATGTCAGGCCCGGATCGTGATTCGAACACGGGAACGGACCCAACCCCCACAACACTACCGGTGATTGCCATCGTCGGCCGCCCGAATGCGGGCAAGTCGACGCTTTTCAACCGGTTGGTGCGCCAGCCGCGCGCCATCGTCGACAGTACGCCCGGAGTGACGCGTGACCGCAATATCGCACGCGCAATCTGGGGAAGTCGTGCCTTTCTGCTCGTCGACACGGGTGGATACGAGGACAGGGACACCTCTGATCTGGCGGATTCTGTGCGAGCCCAGAGTGCTCTGGCCGCAGAAGAGGCGGATGTGGTGATCGCTTTGATGGATGGAAGGGAAGGGCTCAACCCCGCGGACCGTGAATTCGTTCGTCGCTTGCGCCGTCTCGAAAAACCCGTGATTTTTGCGGTGAACAAACTCGACACACCGGCACGCGAGGATGATGCGGCGGATTTTTTTTCCCTGGGACTCGACGAGGTGGTGCCCATCTCGGCGGCGCACGGCCGCGGCATCGGAGAATTGATGGACCGGGTGTTTGCCCGGCTTCCTGAGGCGGTACCGGCGGACACAGTTCCAGAGGGAGTGCGCCTGGCCATCGTGGGACGGCCCAATGCAGGCAAGTCATCCCTGCTGAATCGGATCGTCGGCTTCGAACGAGCCGTGGTGAGCCCGGCCCCGGGAACGACGCGGGACGCCACCGACACGCCGTTCCGCCACGGGGACCGGGATTATGTCCTGATCGATACGGCGGGAATCCGCCGCCGCCCTCGTGTGGTCGAAGGGATCGAAAGGGCGAGTGCGGTGCGGGCGCTACGCGCACTGGAGCGTGCGGAGGTAGCTTTGGTGGTCCTCGATTCCTCCGAAGGAGTGACCGACCAAGATGCCCGGATTGCCGGCTACGGCTGGGAATGTGGGCGTGCGTTGCTCCTCGTCTTCAACAAATGGGATGCCGTCGAGTCCGGTCTCAAAGACCGCAAGGCATTCATCGAAAAACTGCGCCACATGTATCCGACGCTAGGCGACATCCCGGCCGTGTTCCTGTCGGCAAAAACCGGCGTCGGGATACAGACACTCTTTCCGGCCATCGAGGAGATCGTAGCGGCGCACCGGCGAGAGGTGCGTACGACCGATCTCAACCGGCTCTTGCAGACCATCACACAGGCACACGCGGCGCCGAGTGTGCGAGGAAAGGCCGTACGTTTCTTCTATGCCACACAGACCGGAGTGGCGCCGCCCAAGATTACCATTTTCACCAGTCACCCCGATCAGATCCCGCGGTCCTTCGAGCGCTATCTCATGAACGAGATGCGACGCGCATTCGGGTGGGAGGGAATTCCCATCCAGATCCAGTTTCGGGCGCGACGGGAACCCCGCGGGTCAGGCCGGGGAAGACGAGGCAAGAGGGCTTAGACAGCGCCGATCCGGGACAAATCCCATCACACACTCGAACCGCGAGCTGGCATCCTGGTGAGATCTCCTGCCATCGATCAAGCCCAACGGCGCGCCTCGAAGGCGTTGCGAATCAGTTCGCAGCGAAGCCCGCTCTCCTCCCACCACACCGCTACGATATCGTATCTGAAATTCCGCCCGTACAGGCGGCGCTTGACGCGGTAATGGGCAGCGGCCGTTTCGATGCGTCTCTGCTTGGCTGCGCCGACCGCTTCGAAAGGAGAACCGAAATCCGATCGCGAGCGAGTCTTGACCTCCACGAAAACGATGGTTCCCCGATCCAGCGCAATCAGATCGATCTCACCGCCTCGCATCGAGTAGTTCCGTTCGAGAATCCGATATCCCAGACGCCGCAGAAACCTCTCCGCTGCAGCTTCTCCTGCTGCGCCACGATCCTGGCTGGTAGACATCCACTTCGGGAATCTCATGGAAGTTCCATCCGGCCATCAGATTCTGCACGCGGCGGACCGACTACACAAACTTTATTCACAAGATCCCGGACATCCGGAGCGGTGCAAGCAAGCGTTGTGAACCGATACATGAACCCAGGCCAACTCGTTGAAGGGGAAGGGGGCCTGTGTTAATCGCGGCCGCATGTCTTTGGACCAGGCGACCGTACGGCACATTGCTCTTCTGGCCCGTCTGGAACTGACGGAGGAAGAAGAGGCGACGTACACGCAGCAACTGGGGGCCATCCTGCAGTACATCGGGCGTATCGAGGAGCTGGCGACCGAGGGTGTCGAGCCCACGGCACAGTTGATCGAGGTGAGCGATCCGCTCCGCGACGACCGTGTGACGAATCCGCCGGCCAGCGATGCCCTGCGCAACAATGCACCGGCACTTGACGGTGATTTTTTCAAGGTGCCCAAAATCATCGAATGAGCGGCGCTGGATGCCCTGCCTGAATGTGACAGCGTCAAGGCGGATGAGGAGCGGCAGAAAATCGATGTGTGGAGTGTTTCAAGAAACTCGAAATGGCCTCCCCGTGACTCCAGTTCCGGTTGGGACTGCGGCGCACCCCGACCTGCCGCAGCCGTTGCCACACGGCGACTCGCGTTTCGACGAAATCAGCGGGCGCAAAATCAGTTCGCTGAATTCAAACCGGGAACCGTGCAGCTCGAGCTCGTCGAAAACGAGCGTACGAGACCATCGACCAGCCTCGCCATTCAGGTGATCCATGCCGGACGATTCGGAACTTCTGCGGTTGTCTCTGGAAGAAGTCGCCGCACTGTTGGAGGCGCGGCAGGTCAGTTCGGCAGAACTGACACAAGCCGTACTCGATCGTATTGCAGTCACGGATGGAACGATTCATTCCTTCATTACCGTTTCCGGAGACGAGGCGATCGAACAAGCGAGAGCGGCCGATACGCGGCGCGCCGCGGGAGAATCGGGGCCTCTGCTCGGCATCCCCATCGGAATCAAGGATGTGATTCTGACCCGCGGCGTGCGCAGCACAGCGGGCTCCCGCATGCTGGCTGATTTCGTCCCACCGTACGACGCAACCGTCACACAACGGCTGCGGGATGCGGGTGTTGTGTGTGTGGGCAAGCTCAATTGCGACGAGTTTGCCATGGGTTCGTCGACTGAAAATTCGGCATTCGGCCCAACGCGAAATCCCTGGAATCCCGAACGGGTGCCCGGCGGCTCCTCCGGCGGTTCTGCTACGGCCGTGGCTGCCGATCAGTGTTTCGGTGCGCTGGGAACAGATACGGGAGGGTCGGTTCGCCAGCCGGCCTCGTTTTGCGGAGTCACGGGGCTGAAACCCACCTACGGCCGAGTGAGTCGCTACGGTGTGGTGGCATACGCTTCTTCACTGGACCAGGTGGGCCCACTGGCTCGCACCGTGAAAGGATGTGCCATGCTCCTCGGCGCCATTGCCGGCCACGATGAGCGGGATTCCACATCGGTCCGGCAGCCTGTGCCGGATTACGCGGGTCTGCTGACGGGGGATGTGCGAGGCCTGCGGGTTGGGGTCCCAAAGCAGTACTTCGCCAACGGGATGCAGCCGGAAGTGGAGCGGGCCGTCGGCGCCGCCATTCGAAAGCTCGAGGAGCTGGGAATGAAGGTGGCGGAGGTGTCGCTGCCCAGCTCCGACTATGCGATCCCGACTTACTATCTGGTGGCCACGGCCGAGGCGAGTTCGAACCTCGCGCGTTATGACGGCGTCAGATATGGGCTGCGCAAGGGAGAAGAGGGCGGCCTGCTGAACATGTACCGCCGTACCCGTGCGGCCGGCTTCGGCCCCGAGGTCAAGCGGCGCATCATGCTCGGAACCTACGCACTGTCGGCGGGTTATTACGATGCGTATTACCTGAAGGCTCTCAAGGCCCGCACGCTCATCCGAAAAGATTTCGAGCAGGCCTTCGAGAATTGCGATCTCATCGTTTCACCGACAGTGGCAACGACGGCTTTTCGCCTCGGTGAAAAGATGAGTGATCCTTTGCAGATGTGTCTGACAGACATCTTCACGACCTCGGTAAACCTGGCAGGCCTGCCAGGCTTATCACTGCCGTGCGGCTTCGACGATGCCGGGCTGCCGATCGGGATACAATTCGTCGGCCGAGCCTTCGAGGAAGGCCAACTGCTGAACGCAGGGTATGCCTACGAACAGGCAACGGAATGGCACCGGCGCCGCCCCAACCTGTGATCATGAAATACGAAGCCGTCATTGGACTGGAAGTTCACGCCGAGTTGCTGACCGAGTCGAAGGTCTTTTGCGGATGTTCGGCACGCTTTGGTGCCCCGGCGAACCAAAATGTCTGCCCGGTATGCCTCGGTATGCCGGGGACCCTGCCGGTGCTGAACCGTCGTGCCGTTGAATTCGCCATCCGGGCCGGTCTCGCCACACGTTGCAAGATCTCTCCCGTCAGCCACTGGGCACGCAAGAACTATTTCTATCCGGACCTGCCAAAGGGCTATCAGATCAGCCAGTACGAATTGCCGATTTGCCTCGACGGTGCGATCGATATTACGACCTCGACGGGTGACAAGACGGTACGCCTGACACGTATCCACATGGAGGAGGACACCGGGAAGAACATCCACGACGCCCACGGTGACGCCAGCCTCGTGGATTTCAATCGTGGCGGCGTCCCCTTACTGGAGATCGTCAGCGAACCCGACATCCGTACCCCAGAGGAAGCAGGCGCCTATCTGCGGAAACTGCGCGCCATCCTCCAGTATCTCGAAATCTGCGACGGTAACATGGAAGAGGGGAGCTTCCGCTGTGACGCCAACGTTTCCGTGCGCCCGCTGGGCGAGGAGAAGCTCGGAACCAAAGTCGAGATCAAGAACATGAACTCGTTCCGCAACGTCGAACGCGCCATCGAATACGAGATTCGCCGGCAGACGGAGGCACTCAACGAGGGCGGCACCATCGTGCAGGAGACACGCCTGTGGGACCCGGACCGCGAAGTGACCCGCCCCATGCGCTCCAAAGAGTTCGCACACGATTACCGGTACTTTCCCGAACCCGATCTCCAACCTCTCGTGGTCGATGCAGTCTGGGTCGAACAAGTGCGGCACGAGCTGCCAGAATTGCCGGATCCGCGCCGGCGGCGCTTCACCAGCGAACACAAGTTGCCCGATTACGACAGCGAAGTCCTCACCGCACGGAAAGACGTTGCCGATTATTTCGAGGACGTGGTACGCGCGCATCCGAACGCCAAGGCGGCCAGCAACTGGGTCATGGGCGAAATCCTGCGTGTCGTCAGGGAACGACGGCTGGATGATGCTCTCGTGATCCGGTCCTGGCCCATAGAACCCAGCCAGCTTGCTGGGCTGATTCGCCTGATCGACGACGGATCGATCAGCGGCAAGATGGCAAAAGGCGTGTTCGAGGAGATGCTGGAAAGCGGCAAAACCGCGGACGCGATCGTGGCGGAGAAAGGCCTGACACAAATTTCCGATGATGCGCCAATCGTGACCGCAATTGCGAAGGTGATGGAAGCCCACGCGGAGAAGGTGGCGGAGTACCGCAGTGGCAAGGACAAGCTCTTCGGTTTTTTCGTCGGCCAGGTGATGAAGGAAACACAGGGAAAGGCCAATCCACGCAAGCTCAACGAACTGCTGCGGGCACACCTGAGCGCGTGAGGAATGCCTTGCCCGTGGCTCGCGCATCTGCACACGGCACCCTGCCGGTTTTTGCACGGCGGATTTTGCCGTTGCTCATCCTCCTCGGTGCTTTGTCGACTGCCACCCCGGTTGTGGCAGCCAAGCGCAGGAGCGCAGCCACCACGAATTACCGCATCACAGCCTCCTACGACCCCGCATCCCATGTCATCGAGGGACGCGAAACCATCGAGTGGACGAACCGCTCCACAGAAGCCGCCACGGAGTTGCAACTCCATCTCTACCTGAACGCCTTCGCGAACAACCGCTCCACCTTTTTCCGCGAGTTCGGACCCAGAGTGGTCGACGACTGGATCGCGCAAGACCCCGAGGGTTGGGGCGCGATGACGATCTCCGAATTACGTATCGGTGAACATCACCTGACTGGTCGAATTCAGTTCATCCATCCTGACGATGACAACGACGAGGACCGTACGGTGATCCAGGTCCTGCTGCCCACACCGCTTCCGGCGGGCGAGACGACCCAGATCGACATCGCCTTTGTGACCAAACTACCGCTGGTTTTCATGCGTTCTGGCTATGCCGGAAGCTTCACCATGGCAGCACAATGGTTTCCCAAACTCGGTGTGTTCGAACGGGGGAAATGGGTCTGCCATCAGTACCACGCCAACGGCGAGTTCTACGCCAACTTCGGCGTCTATGACGTGACACTGACCTTGCCCGGAACGGGGCATTTCGGCTCGACCGGAGCGTTGGAGGAAGAGCGGCTCGAAGCGGATGGCCGCCGTACGGTCAGAATCCGCGCAGAGAACGTGCACGACTTCGCGTGGACACACGACACCGATTTCGTCACGCTCGAACGGCAGATCGACGGTGTGACGGTCCGACTCCTCCTACAACGCAATCATGCGAATCAGGAGGAACGCTTTTTCCGGGCGGTCTCGGAAACGTTGCGCTGGTATCGCGACCACATTGCCGCCTACCCATATTCCCAACTGACGGTAGTCGACCCAGGCCCGGGCGCCGATGCTGCGGGAGGGATGGAATACCCGCAGCTCATCACCACCGGAACACGCGCCTGGATACCGGAACGCCTGCGCATCCCCGAGGTCCTCACCGTCCACGAACTGGGGCATCAGTTCTGGTATGGGGTGATCGCCAGCAACGAAACCGAGGAGGCCTGGCTCGACGAGGGGATCAACACCTACGTCGAAAGTCTGATCATGGACGAGAGGTTTGGTCCGGCCAGCTACGCCAACCTCTTTGGACTGAGAATCGGCGCAGTGCCGCTACTGCGGCTCCAGTACCTGCGCTCCTCCCAGCACGATGCCCTGTCGCAGAGGTCGTGGATGTATCGTGACCGCCGCAGCTATTCATCTATCAGCTATGCGAAAACGGCCCTGTTGCTCCGGACATTGGACGGTCTGTGGTCCAACGGAGTCATCGAGCGGACACTCCGTACCTACTATTCGCGTTATCGGTTCGCCCATCCTCGGTCCGATGACTTCCTGGCCGTACTGGCCGAGGTCAGCGGCAAAGACCTCGGCTGGATACGTCAGGAGCTGGTAGACGGTACAGGAAGCGTCGATTACGCAGTGACGCGCGTCGTTGCGGAGCGGGACAAGGGGTTCCGAGGACTCCCCATCGGACCGGGGGGGCCTGGCCCGGTGATCGAACCATCACTCTCCGATGCAGAGCGGTTTCGCAGCGAGGTCATCATCGAACGGCTCGGCGAAGTGGCGCTGCCGGTGAATGTCCTGATCAATTTTGACGATGGCAGCAATGTGAACGAGCACTGGGATGGGGCATCTCGCTGGAAGCGCTTCGAGTACGCAGGACCGCAGCGAGTGGAGTGGGCCGTGGTCGATCCGGAGCACAGCCTGGCACTCGATGTAAACTGGCTGAACAACTCCCGCATGCGTGGGTCGGGATCACGTGGCCTGACACGCATCATCGGGCGTTGGATGTTCTGGTTCCAGAACGTGCTCCACTTTCTGGGGGCGATGTGAGAATCGGGCGGGTCCTGAGGAACGGTTGGAGTCTGCTGCGGACGCGTCTCCTCCTGGGCGGCATTCTCTATGCAGCCAGCGCCGCACTGGCTTTCCTGTTCGGTTCACTCGCGTGGTCGTGGCTCGAGCGCAGCCTCGACAGCTCACTGCCATCTCGCACCTTGCTGACCGATCTGGACGCCAACGTCGTGGTCGATCTGCTGGTTCATCATGGAGAAAGTCTGCGAATGTTGCTCGGGCAGGGGATCCTGGTCCTGATCGCCGGCCTTCTCATTTCTGTCTGGACACAAGCTGCCGTTGCGATTTCATTTACTTCAGACGCCACCGTTGGCGAGTCCTTACGGCTCGCCAGAAGCCGATTGGGCACCTTTGGTTTACTCTGGCTGCTGAACGTGTCCGTAACGGCACTGGCGCTGGCAGCACTGGGGCTCATTCTGTACCTGGCGACAAAGACAAGCCTGGTGTTGTTCAACGAGCGGATCGGCAATTTGCTCTGGGGCACAGCGTTGTTGCTCGGGGGATGCCTTGTGTTGGTGTCGTCTGCCATCCACGAGCAGGCGCGCATCCACAGTGCGGCGACCGACCGGGAAGCGGTTCAGGCCTGGAACTGGGCACTTCGCTTCACGACCGTGAAAACACCGTTGCCTATGTTGATCGCACTGGGTGCCATGGGGGTACAGGCGCTCTCGTATGGAATCTACTGGGCCGGATCGGAACTCTTTGTGGTCACCAACAGCACGACCCTCGGGCTGTCCCTGATCTGGGGCCAGCTATGGCTCATGGTGAGAATCGTGCTGCGTCTGTGGAGTGCCGCGGCTGCTGCGGCGCTTCAGAGCGCCGAGGAGGATGTTTCCCTGGGTTCAGCAGGGGAAAGAGCGGAGGAGGCGGCGGCGCTCACGGGAGTGGCGGCCGAGTAATCTCCGTTGCCCCGGGAGCGGACGTCTGCTCATAACATTGCGTCTGATAAGATGCATTATGACGCTTTCGGGCTACCGCCGTATGACGTACCGCCGCCTGCAATCACAGGCGCTCAGGAAGGCTTCGCCACACCGATCCTGGTTCGCGCGACCTCAGCCTGCGGGCTTTCCGAGTATTCGTTGACCAGACGTTCATAGAGCCCGGTGGCCGCTCCACTGTCACCCAGTTGCTCGCGCAGACGAGCTTCTTCGTAAATTGCATCGACCGTGTACGGCCCCTGGATTCCGGCCGCTTCGGTATACCGGTCGGCAGCACCCGGTAGATCGCCGCTCCGTGCCGCCGCAAATGCCAGGCCCATGAGAACCTGCTGCTGTAGATACGGCGCCAGACCACCCGATTTCCGGACTTCCTCCAGGATCCCGACGGCATTGCCCACGTTGTCGCCGCGCAGGTCTGCCTGGGCCGCGTACAACCGAGCGAGGTTCGCCACCGGCGTGGATCCCCAACGATCCGAGACCTCGAGGAAAGCCGCCGATGCCTTTGCGAAATCGCCACTGCGGTAATCGGCCAAGGCTCGGGCCAGATCGTCATTGGCCTGCCGGTTGCGAGCGCTACGCAATGAAAAAACGCCGGCAATCACCAGCAAGACCAACAAAAATCCAGCGCCGATCTGAATCACCAGACGCGCGTTCTGGCGCCCCCAGTCGAGTACCGTGTTGCCATAAACGACGAACTCATCCGGGCGTTTGAGGTCTTTTCGACGATAACGTTGACGGGCCATCCGGCGCTCCCCTCTTCCTCAACGATTTGCGCGTGCCGCAGATCGCGGCCGACTACATCTTGTACTTGAAGTCGTCGGGCGTCATTTTTTCAAGGATCTCCGCCCATTTGTCCCGCGCCACGTTGGACAGGTTGTTCGCACCGGCTTCGTCTTCCTGCTGTGTGACGTTGGCACTTTCAATCACACGTTTGTCGACAAAGATCGGACTCTTCGTGCGCAACGCGAGCGAGATGGCATCGCTCGGACGCGCATCGATCGTGCGTGGCTCGCCGTTGATCCTGAGGTGGATCAGGGCGAAGTAGGTGTTGTCCTTCAAATCGCTGATTTCGATGCACTCCACCACCGCGCCGACTTCGTGCAGAACGTTTTGCAGCAGGTCGTGAGTCATGGGGCGAGCCATCTTGATCCCTTCGATTTCCGTTGCCATCGCCGTGGCTTCGAGCAGTCCGATCCAGATCGGCAGGTTCAGCTTGTCTTCCCTGTCCTTCAAAATCACGATCGGGGTCTTTGTAACGGGATCGAGCGTCAGCCCACTGACACTCATCTCAATCGCATTTTCAGGGTTCATTCATTTCCTGTGTAACGTTGTCATTCTGCCCAGAAAGGCTCTTGAGCGTCAATGCCTTAACCTTTTTCGACACCGGCCCTCGCCAGCTTCCCTGCGCTAATCCGATCCCTTTTTCAGTAGCCCTTTCGTCATTTTTCTCCAGCCTTTTTTTCAAAAGGCTCTCGGCCTTTCGAAAAGCAGTACCCACTGATTCGTGCCTTCGAGCCGCGAGGGATCGTGGTGCACGAGGCGGAGGCCGCGCCGCAGGGCGAATGGCAGAACCTCCTCGCTCGAAACGTTGCGCAGGTGCTGATGACCCGCACGAGGCGCCGTATCGGCAGCCTCGATCTGCCGGGGCTCCCGTAACATCGCAAACGGCGTGCACTCCACGATGAGAAGCAACCCCCCGGGCTTCAACAGATCCATCATGCGCGCCAGTGCTTCGTCCATGTCGAGGACATGATTCAACGAGCGCAGGCAAAGGATGTGGTCGTACGATTCAGGCACACCATAAAAATCCTCGATACCACCCTGGTGAAAGACACCTTCCGGCAGCGCCCGGCGCGCGACGGACAGGCTGGGAACATCCGGGTCAAGTCCCGTGTACCGGACCACGCCCGACCTCAGCAGCGGCGCCAGCCGATCCCGATACAACTGCTCTCCACAACCGACATCGAGCACCGCACCGCGAACCCCGGAAACGTGCTCGGCAATCCAGGCCTCCTGACGGGCAAACGGCGGGCCTTCCACCATCCGGAAGCGGCGGCCACAAACCGAAACACGATCACAGCGGTGGCATTCCTCGTCGGGCAACACACGTCGCATTCCCTCGACGAAATCATCCAGGACCCCCGGCACAGCCCGATCGAGGAACAGATGGCTGAATCGGTCTTTGACGCTTTCGATCTGTGCGGCATCGAAGTCCCCAGTGTCGGTCACATACAGCACGAGTCGATCCTCCTCGATCAGCCAGAGACAGCGTCCGGGATCTTCGGCCGTTGCTGCAGCAGCCATGCAATCGGCAGCTCGGGCATGAAATGCCACCGTGCAATCCCGGCGGATGAAATTGAAGGAATTTGCTTGTGCCTTGTGTGGCTCACGCCGATGGGCCCTTGTGAAATCCGCCGGGCTCCCCAGGCAGGAGCCCGGCGGATAGCCCAGAAAGGTTGCGGAGCCGGGCAGCACCGTACGCGGCAGGGAGAGATTCCCCCATGACGCAGGAATTCCCTCCCAGACCAGGACACGCGAGTGGAGTTCTTGCCCTGTAAAAAGCCCATGAAATCGATCTTCCTTGCCGGCGGTCCACGGCTCCGCGCCAGGGATCGATACGATCAGCGGCAAATGGGCAGGAAGGTCCTCGTCCAACGTGCGCAGAATCTCCGCAGGTTCCAGAGTGGACCGATCACGCAGGGATACGGCAACGTCAATCTCACATGAGGGATCTGGCGCTTCCCTCATCCAGTCATGCAGCCCCCGGAGGACCTGCTCGTAGGCGCCTGCAACGCGGACCGATTCATCGTGTTCCTCGCGGTGACCGAATAGCTGGATACGCAGGTAGCGTACGCCCGCAGTGCGTAAGCGCGCGCGAATCTGTGGGTAGACGAGGGGCCGGCCCGTGGTGACCAGGCCGGGTGTAAACTCCAGTGCGCGAACGACGTGGAAATACCGCATCAGATCAGCGTTCAGAAGCGGCTCTCCACCGACAAACACGACGAGACGGCCCTGGGCCACTGGTTCTATTGCCAGGCGATCTCGCAGGTCGGACAGGCTGACCGCCGGAACGGCCACACCACTGCCGATCGGGCACGTCGCACAACCGTAAACACAACTCGCACCGGTCCAGGCGTAGATGGTATCGGAACGTGGTCTCAGGCAGAGCCTCCCGTGCGTGGCATTATGCCGTGGCGTAGCATGACGGCAGCGTAAGAGATGGGTTTCGCTTAACACGCGCCCCAGTGACGTTCCAACTCGATTCAACGAGCAGCGCCCATTCTCCATTGCTCACCGCAGGGAGGCGGCGCTATCTTGTCCGATTCGATGGGCCAGACCGCTGACGGCACACGCCACAAGGTCGACTGGCGGATCGTCGGGATCGGTTTGGCCGCCGTGCTACTCGCGAACCTGCGCTACCTGAGCGGTCTCCCGGAGGTGCTCGACCCCGTTATTGCCATGGAGCCCTTCTATATTGCCATGGCACGACAATCCGTCACCGGAATCCTGATGGGAGATCCCGCCTGGGGCCCTCTCTATGCGCTGTGGCTCAAGCCGCTCACCTGGCTCACCACCAATCCCGTCGACATTTACACCGCCAACATCGGGGTCTTGTCCATCACTCTTTCCTGTTCTCTGTTCCTCTACGTGCTGGTCCTGACGCGGCGCTCTCTGCTGGCGCTTGCGGCAGCGCTCTTCTTTCTCGCATCCGATTTCAATGTCCCCTTGCCGAACAAGGCCAGCGCCTTCGCTCTGTTGGTCGTCCTTGTGGGCTTTGCGGTAGCACAGTTCTCGCCTCGAAGATCGACCCGCCTGACCCTCACTGCGTTGTTCCTGCTTGTCGCGGCAGGCGCCAGACCCGAAGTGCTTCCCGCCGCCGTGGTCCTGTTCGGCGTATCGCTCCATCAAATGGTCATGACTCCGGCGCCTCCGGCGCCTCGCGCCTGCAACGCAATTCTTGCGGGTATTTTCCTTGTAGCGCTATCTGCCGGAATCCTGACCTACGCCACGGCCGCCTCGAATGATCGACTGGCCATCGCCTTTCGAGAACATTTCGCGTGGAACTGGGTGGAGCAGAACAGAGCGCCCCTCAACGTCTTTGCCATCTGGCAGGCGGAATTCGGAGACGCGAAAACGGTTCTCGACGCGATACGCGCCAATCCGGCCGCTGTCGCCACCCATCTGGCCGCCAATGTTCGGGGTACGATGCGTTTTCTGCTCTGTTCACCGGCCAGGCACTATCCGCTCCTCGCGCCTGCCTCAAAACCGGCATGGGTGGCAATCGAACAAGGAGTGACCACGCTCTTGTTCCTGATGCCCTTCGGGTACGTCCTGTTCCGATCCAGCACGCGACGTCGTTTCCTCGATCGCTACGGCGATTCTCTCCTCGTATATGGGATTGCCGCCGTCCCATCGGCCGCAGCAGCGATCCTCGTCTATCCAATGGCACACTATCTGATGTTGCCCGCAGCACTCCTCCTGCTCGCTTGTCTTCTCGCATGGGATCTACTTCTTCCCGAGACCGATCGGGGATGGAAACACTTTTCCCTCTGGGCGCTCATGGCCCTTGCCGTGGTGCCGCGTCCCTTCGTGTTGCCATCGGCCTATACCGTGGCCGGATCGCCCTTCCTGGGAGAAATCCAGATCACGCGACGTGTCAGGGACACGATCGAGGCAGTCCGCCGTTTGAAACTTCCTGCACCCACCGCCGTCCTGACGGTGACGGATGGAATCGGCGTCATGCTGGGACCCGAGTTCCACGAGTTCAAGGTGTGGGACAGAGGCACGCAACCGCTGCGAGAATTCATGCAGGATCGTAACGTCACACTGGTGGTCAATCTGGAACCGGGGCGTATCAGCCTGTTGGCGGACGATCCATACTGGGGCGAACTACAGATGGATCCGGCGGCAGCCGGTTTCACACAGGTTGGAGTACCGAACCATCCAACGGTAGGCGTCTACGTGCGATCCGACGTTCTCGCGCCGGCTGCGCACGCCGAGTGATTCCAGACCGCAAACTTTGTTCCCTTTACCTTTCTTGTGCCCCGGGAGGAGTTCCGGCGGTCTGGACCGTTGCCCTGTTGATGACCACCTCGACGACTGGCGTGTCGTAAGGAAGCCCCGAGTGACTCGGACGCGCCGGAAACGAAGCACGGGCGATCGGTTCGAGTTGCAGGTGTTGTTCGAGTCGCTCACACTCGGGCCGTCCCTCCACACTGGAACACAACGAACCGCGCACGTAAATGAGGCAGTCCGTCGAAGCGAGCGCCTGGCCCAGGGTGTGGGAGTTGCGGGGGTCGACGGCAACCGCCTGACGCCCCCGTCCGCCATGGTATGTGGGCAGATAGAGACCACGCTTTCCCGCTCCGGCCAGATGAATCATGCGGCAGGTGGGCGGAATCGTTTCGAACTGACTCCGCAACCAGTCGTATTCGAGGTTGTCTGTCGTGCGCTCTGAAACGATCGGAAGACCCATCCGAAACCAGAGAAGCGCTGCGAAGAATACGAGTCCTGCCACAAACCACCATCGCCTCCAGAGACCGACGGGGATCGTTGCGACGCAGGCGAGAACCGGCAACACAAGAAACAAACGGTCGAACGATTGTTGCCAGAGCCAACTTTGCCCGTAGACGTGACGGGACATCACCATTGCGGCAGCGCAGACCGTGCCGGCGAGCGCCAGTCCTCCCCGGCGCGAGAGCAGTGCGCAGAGAATTCCGAATCCACCCACCCAGAAGAGAGGCAGCACGGACGGTGGCGCCGGAGGCTGCATGAGGGCTGCGCCTCGAATCCGAGCCAGCACGTCGAGCAATACATCTCCGCTGGTTGCGAGCAGTACCCCGGGGACCATCAAAAGAGCGGCAAGGAACAGAACAAGACGCGATTGCCAGGGTGTGCCGGCAGCAAGGATGATGAACGGCACAGTGGCAACCAGCGGCCAGGCACAGGGATGAATCCGAGCCGCCTGGGCCAGCACGAGAGCACCCACCAGAAGGCCAAGCGCATTTCTACCCCGCTCGGGGAGGTCTTTTGCCCTGAGCATGAGCCAGGACGCCAGCACGCAGACGAATTGGATTCCTGGAAAATACGACTCAGTTGCCGCCATGCGCAGATCGATCGGATCGAAAGCAAGGAACAAGGCCGCCGCCACCGCCGGAACCAGTGCAATGCGCAGCCGGCGAGCCAGCAGGAAGGCGATTCCGACAGTCAGGCTCGACAGGAACAGATTCAAGCCGAAAATCGCCGTGTCAGGTCGCAAGGAAAACAGCCGTGCTATCGGGCCGTACATCTCGATATAGCCCGGACCGTAAGTCGCGATCGCTTCGGGATCCAAGGACGCGCCGTAAATCCAGAGAGGACCGAGTCCATTGATGTGCAGGGGGCCCCAGGTGCCCAGAATGATACGCGCTGCGATTGCCAGCACGATCAAGGCCACCGCCGAGACGCGATCAACCAAAGCGACGCGTTCAGCATTCGATCGCCCTACCAGAATACCGAGAATCAGCGCCCCGGCGAGCAACCAGCGCGAACCGAAGTCGTGCTGTCCGAAAGAGACATCGACGTTGGCGATGCGCATGAGGACAGCGGCAACGATCACCGCTGGCGCCGTCCAGCGGAATTCCACCGGCGGATCGAGAATGAGAACCGCACCCAACACGAGGACGATCCCCATCAGGGCGCCGCGCAAACCACGCAGCATTTCGATCCACCAGACGAGCACAGTCTCATCTGTATGGTCGAGGGGGATGGCTTCGGGTGATGGGAGCCCGGTATCACGCAGCCGGATGGTGTTGGCCACCGCCTCCGTCACCAGTTCCGATTCTGCCCGTGCTGCCGAAGAACCACTGATCTCGTAGGCGATTCCGAAGCTGGTCGATTCGCGAATCCCGCTCCATCGACCTTTCGACAAAATGACGATCTGTACGACCGCACCGTCCGCCGCGCGCCGGCACGTCAGGACAATCTCATTTCCCGTCCCGCGCTCGGTCCCCTCCAGGGTAAAACCCAACGGTAACGGCGCGCCCTCGCTATAGGGAGACAACAGAGATCGCCAATCCACCGAAAAATATCCCGGACGAGGGAGAGCCAGAACCCCAAGGGCGACACAGAAAAGGGCCCCGATCATGATGCGCCGCGACTGTTGAGACTGCGCCAACATCATTGCCGCATCCTGGTCGCGGACCCGATCACGTTGCCGGTATCGGCCATCATCGAGGTCATCCTGCCAGGCGGTAGAAGCCGATTCGGCGGCCCGCTGCATCCAACTCACACGCCGGCTCACGCACGCCGACACGTTGCACCGAACAGTCCAGCATCGAGCCGACCCGCACGGGAATCTCGTGGATCGGCGAACCGAGCCGCTGCCGCAGGGCTGCGCACGTTTCTCGGGCAAACCAATAGGGAGGAAGATCCAGGCAGAAGGCGCCGGAGAAAAGGACGCAGTTGTCATGGCTGCAATCGAACTCTTCCGGTTGTTCGAGGAATCGAGTGGCCCCGACGAGTTCCAGCCCGCTCACCCGCGCGGCAGCCGTGATCATCCGGTATTTGTTCATGGCCTCGATGGTGGAATGTGCGATGCGCTCCAGTGGCACATCATCCGGCACGACCACGCGGTTGACGGTGCCGGGAAGCAGTGTGATCGCGCTGCGAAACAGGTCGTGTTCGACTGTCTCGAGGTAGCGATCACCCAGATTCGTTCGGTACTGAAAAGGCAGCGCGATCATCCAGGCCAACGCGACAAACGCCAAGACGCGCCCTACACCACGACCCTCCAGGAGCAGGCTGAAACCGAAACCTGCCACGATACTCACAAGAGCATGGGCGTTGATGAACGTGCGGGCGATGTCGTGGGTCCAGGTGTTCGTCACACTGCTCAGAGCCGCAGCGATGAGCAACGGCAGCGGCGCCAGAATGGCGGCAAAGCATCGCCATTTGAGCAGAACACCCACCGTTCCGACGAGCAATGGGACCAGGGCGAAAATCGGGTTGGAGACGATTTCTCCGATCCCTTCCTTCAGCATAATCCCCAGCCGAATCGGGTTCTGGAAGGGTGTGCCGGCGCCCAGGAGTTCGTGCACGTAGACGCCACAGAATCCGGCCAGTACCGCGAGCGCAATCACCGCGGCACTGTTCCTCACATCGCGACGGAACGCGACAAGCGGGAGAACGGGCAGAAGCAGCAGGTAGTTCTCTTGCCGGATCTGCGTCAGCAGGGCGAGCCCCGAGCCTGCGCCCACTGCGCCGCACCAGCGCTGCCACCTCCGATCGAACACCGTCTGGGTACACTGCAAAAGCAGGAGATAGGAAACGACGGCCACGAAGGAGGTGCAAGCGGGTAAGGCCTCGGTGCCCGAGAACATCAGTTGCAGAGGGTTCAGGCAAAACAACAGGGTAGCGATCACTGCGAAGTACCGCCGGGAGGGGGCAAGGCGGCGGCAGACCATGTAGAGAGCCGGGACCGTCAGTATGGCCGCCAGGCGATTCAGTAAGATTCCAACCTCGAGCGTCCTCGCACTGCGCGCATAGACGAGAGAGTATAGTTGCGCCGCGCCGAAATGCCCCCGGTAGCCGAGGAGAATCCGGCTGTAGCCGATCCCGCCCAGGTCACCCAGATTATTCCGGACCAGACCGAAAGACAGGATCGCAGCCAGACCCGTCAGTGCAAGCGCCCAGAGTAGGTCCGATGGCCGCTGCGTCGAACGATCGGTGCGCACAATGGATGTCAGGAGTGGGACAGAGCCGCAAGCGGCAAAACTCAGGACATTCAGGCGAACGGCAAGAAGCCAGAACGGAAAACCGTCGTCACCGCGGCCGAAAAGCACATCGAGGATCTGCACCAGACCCTGGACAGCCGGATCGGCGACCACAGTTGGAGCCGGGGGGGACACAGGAAATGAACCAGATCATTCCCTGTTCACTTCACTCGTCTTCGACAGCGTCGGTATCCTCCAACAAATCGTCGTCGGCGGCGGGCCAACTCCATTCAAAGTCCCCCTCGCCCTCGCGTATTGCGGCCAGCAGGGCACTCTGCAACGACGATGGCGGGGTGCCACTGCGAATCGTGAGGGCGAACTGTTCTGTCTGCGCGACTGCTTCATCGGTCTGGGACGGATGCACCAACTCGAAAACAACCTCACCCCCGGGACAATCGTAGCGCGCCACGATGACCAGGTGGTCCACCTCGCCCCCGACAAATCGACAACCGTCGGGAAATTCCATTCCACGCCCGACGATCCTGGCAATCGTCTCTTCCTGTCCAGGAGAAATCGCCGGATCGCCGAGATCGCCGGCCCGAACAACTCCCCCCAGACAACTGAGGATCGCCACAGAAAGGAGCCAGATCGCGGTGCGCAACATGGACCCGGGGAAACCGCTTGCAAGCGGAACGGGACGTCTCTGCATAGCTCACTCCTCCGATTGCGTTGAATCTGCCACAGGCACCGGCAGAGGTCCAGAAACTACAGATCTGCCGCATGCTTTCGGGGCAGCGATTGCCACTCCGGCAATTCGGCCAAAATGCGGACAATGGACTCGGCAGAGCGCTGGTTGCCGGTGGTCGTGGGATGGCCATCCCGAGGGATGGCATCTGCCACCCGTCTCGGGATCGACGGCACGATTGCCACCCCTCGCAATTTCTCCAGGCGCTCCCGGACGGGCGTATCCCATGCCATGAAGGAAAAAAGGAGCAGAATCGGTCTCGGCGTCGCTGCCTGCCAGGAAGACAGGAGCTTGTGCAACTCGGTATCGAGATGCGCCAGACCTCTCTCGGTAATTCGATCCTCCAGGAACAGCCCGCCCCACAGATCCGCTGCCGCATTTCCGAGGAGGAAGCGTGCGACACTGAAGGCGCTGAAACGTCGCATTGCATGCCGCACGGCTTGATCGTCCCAGCGCGACAGGTCATTGGGCAGCGTCAGGCAGAAGACGACCACATCGGGATCGAGGAGGTCATGGGCGGCGGTGAAGAGTTCTACGTGTGATGCGATGTTGTCACCCGGCAAGCCCAGGTTGATGACTTCCGCGTCCCGCTCCGGCCATCGTGTGCGCAATTCGTTTTGTAGTTGCGCACGGAGCGTGCCGCCCTCTTCAACTCCAATTCCGAAGACGTAGGAATCGCCGATCAGAACGATCCGAATGGTGTTGTTGTCGCGATCCTCTCTGGGCGCCGGTGTGCGAAAGCCCAGTGCGTTGGTACGATAGGTGACGGCTGGCCGAACGGGATCTTCTTCCTTCCACACGGCATTGGGCGGAAACGTCGATAAAGTCCCGAAATAGTGCAGATCGTCCGGCGGTAATGTGTACCAGACCCCGGCACTCACATAGGCGGCGAAAATTACGGCAATCCAGCCTACGGCTCCAGCCCCCGCGGCGGACCGGTGGATCGCAAACGCGACCAACATGACTGCTGCAGCGAGGAAGAGCGTCCCAACGCAGGCGCCGATGAACGACCACCTTGCTTCGTCGTGCAACACGCCGGAGCCTGCAAAGCCCATTGCGCGGCAGCCCAGATGAAAAAGGAGGGAACCGATTCCTCCTGCCAGAATCAGACTGCCGCAGCGCTGGATCCGATTCTGGGCTGAACTTCGATTTCTCCTCAGTGTGCACTCCGCCGGCGTACCACGATCCAGACGACCACAATGAGGGTCAGAACCACGACCACCCCGAGCAGCACTCGGATCGCAGAACCCCGCCTCGGTTGCGTCTCTTCACTGGTCACGTCGGACCATTCGAATCTGACCTCACCACCCCGGATCTTCGCTTCGATCGCTTCAATGAACTCCGCAGGCGGAGAACCGGAGACGACTCGAAGCTCAAATCTTTCGGTCTGGCGCAATGGCGCGGCCGGCGTCCCCTGCAACGCAACGTCCGGATGGCGCAGTTCGAGGATCACCTCGCCGTTTTCACAGCCAAAGGTTCCGCGAGCCACGGTCCGATCGATCTTTCCATCCGTCAACTTGCAGCCTCCCGGGAACGTCTCACCCTTGCCGAACATCTGGCCAAAGAGTTCTTCATATCCCGGAGGAATCACCCGGATGACTCCGGCTATCGGCACGCCGGCTCCCCTCCTGTCACCGGAGGTCTGCTTCGATTGACTCTCGGTGGCCCCCACGGGTGACGGTGTGGCTCCCTGGCCGCCTTCTTCGGCTGGGGCGGCACGGGGAAACATCAAGGAGGATGAAATGTATGCAATCACAAACGCGCCCAGAATCGGGACAACAACCCGTCTCCGCAGCGGCGCCGTGTATCGTTCGCCATGAACGGCTGTCCGCATCGTCATCGTGCGATAGTCGCACAGGCCAGAAACCGAGTCCAGATTGCCGCGCTCCCCGCGGCCTCGTTGAAGCTGGTTCCATCCCTCCTCCTCGTCCGCCCTCCTCGCCTTGCCAAGAACACCTTTCCCTCGTGGCGTGCCTGTGCTCATTTTTACCCCGTGCAGCGCCGCCGAAGATTTTTCCGGAATCGATCAGGGGGCCTCGCGCCGATCATCCTGGGCCTTGCTCTCATCACGGGGGCCCACGGCGCATTCGGCTCATCATCAGAACCGCATGTCACCTGGACAGCACTCCTCGAACCCTACTCGCGTGGAGACAAACTTCCTTATGAGTACTCCATCCGGACAGTCGCCCGTGGTGTGGCCGATGACATCGTCGTCACCTTGGATGGGCCGGATCAATCCCGGGTCGAGGTTCACTTTCTGCAGAGAGGACGTTGGCGGGATGTTCGTGAATCGTCCAGTTTTTCGATCGCCTACGAAATCAGCCAGACGACGGCGCCGCGGGTCGAGGCAGAAGCCGTCACCGAAGCACTGGCATCCCTCGTTCGTTCCCGTGATTCTGGCCTGCCGTTGCCAAACGCGATTCCGCTCGGCGAGGCGTTCGAATCGATATGGCCCTGGTGGGTGCTGAAATCCGATCTGACGGCAGGTCTCCTGCAGATCGCCTGGGCTGTGCTGCTGCTGGGAAGCCCATTCCTGCTGGCGCAAGTCGCACGTGTTCTTGCGATTTCCACCACCCGGTTGTTCCTTGCGGCCCTACTCTCCGCGGTTGTTGCAAGCGCTGCCATCTGGACGCAGCCTGACGAGCCCCTGCATGCCAATGGCCATGCCTGGCGTGAGGCGCGCGAGGTGATGGCACCATGGCACGGTGGTGCGGACACGGCTGGTCCCTTCCTGCACGGACGTGGGGGCATTGCCCTGCAGTGGTTGGTTGCCGGAACAGAGCTCGCGTTCTCCGGCAATGCCGATCCGCTGCGTATCAGCCGGATCTCGCACCCGCTGGCGGCCGCGGCCGCGTGCATCCTTGCCATCGTACTCACGGGCGCCCCTGCCGCAGGGCTGTTTGCGGGAATCGTCGTGGCCTTGTTGCCGCTGGCCCGGATGCTCGCGCTCTCCGGCTCGAATCTGGCTATCGCGGCCTGGATCCTGCCCTGGTCGTTGGCCCTATTCCTCACTGGCGTACGAGAATGGGACACCCGGCTGATGGCCGGCGCGGCCACCGCCACGGCGCTGGGGACCCTGTCGCACACTGCCATGCTGTCATGGGTACCGGCTCTGGGCGCTGCCTCATTCTTCATGCAGAAAGGGACTTCTCCCAGGCTCGGTGTACTGGTGCCAGCGATGAGCGCTGTCCTTGCCGCCTGGTACATGCAGGCCGACAACACTCTTTCGATGGTGCTCGATCGGAGCAGCGCCACGGGCAGCGGACTCCTGGAGGCAGCCCGCGGCGGCCTGCTCTCCCACAATTTGTTCTTCGACCCCCATTGGGTCTCTCCGTTCTTGCCGCCGCTCCTGCTCCTGGCGGTACTTGCTGGATTGTGGCGGGAGCAACGTTCCTTGAGAGCCGCGGTCTGCGCCCTGGCCGTGGCGAGTCCTCCCTTTTTCGCCGTGACCACCTGCAGTTCGGATGCCATCCGGTACCAGGCGCCCTTGTTGGGTCTCATCTCTGGAATCGTTACGGCGGGTCTCTGGAACATCAGTCGATTCGCTGCCGTACGCACTGCGATCGTATGTCGCATCGCCATCCTGGCCGGCCTGGTGGCAATCCCTCTACCAACCCGGCAACAACCGCTCGATCCGGTGGCTGTAGAACATGGGCTTGTGACTCGCGCCTTTGCGCATATGCCGGCACACTCTCTGATCGTTCTGCCACGCGGCCGTTTTCCGCACGTCATCCCTGAGTTTCCCGATTTTCTCCTGCCGCAGGGCATCTCGACCGCAGCCGCCGGGGATCCCTTCATTGAACGGTTCGAAGGACCCGTGTTCGTGTATCTCGGTCTTGCGTGCATCTCGTTCGATGGCCCCGGGGACACACCACCGGCGCAAATGCGACCCGAGTGCCAGCCACTCAGAGAGAACACCACACCCTGGGCCGTATCGAGTCTACGGGCGGACGAACTGCCTTACGGCAGCGACGGAAAACCATGGACATTCCACCGCCTTGCGGAGGAAGTGCCTTTTGGCTTTTTTGCGCAAAACGCCGCAGCACGCGCAATTCCTGTCTGGAGCGAAAAGCAGCCACACTGATGGGCACGGCGCGGCGCCGATTCCTTGGCGTTCTCCTTTTCTTTTCAGCAGCCACCGATTATGAGTCGCCACCATGATCGGTGCGCTCGACGGCCCCTGGCTGCTCTGTGCAGCGATGGTACTCCTCACGGCCGTCGTGGCGCGGGGACCGTACCGTTGGGAGCGCGAGTATCTTGGCGTTGCCTTTCTCTTTGTTACTGCACTCCTCGCCCGGCTTTTTCTGGGGTTGTGGGGGCCGTTCCATGTGAACGGACAAGGTCCGTTGTGGATCTCGGGCGCCCTCGACGTGAAGAATCTCACGGCATACGGGCCGGGCTATTTCGAGCTTTTCAACTGGGTAACGCGTTTGGGTGGCAGCGCGGACGACATGGTCTTCTGTACCAACGCGATCCTTTCCGCGATCACCGTTCCGATCCTTTATGCGACAGCGCGAGTCGCACGGCTCTCCCACCTCACGGGCCTGCTCCTCGCTCTGACCATGGCAGTTGATCCCTCGATCCTCCGAACCGCGGCGAGCGAGAGCTACAACACCCCGATCACATTCCTTCTTGCCGCCGCACTGCTCTGTCTCGTTTTGGCGGTACGGGCCGCAATGGAAAAAGACACCTTGGCGACCGGCTGTGCCCTCCTGGCTGCGGCTCTTCTCTCGGCCGCTGTGGCACGGATCCACGCGATGGCCTACGTGCCCCTGGCGCTGTCTCCGTTAGTGGTTTTCGCCGTAGCCGATCGCGGCAATTGGACGTTCCGGCTGGCGCTGACGGCAGTCGCCGGCGCCACGATCGGTGTAGTCGTGATCCTGACGAGCGGAGCATTCATCCTTGCTGCCCTGGATGCGCCCATGACCGATCAGGTGATGCAATCGGCGGAAGCACATCGCCACTTTCTCCTGTTGGGAGTGCTGTCCATCGCAATCTTCCTGCGGCGCAAGCAGATCTACCCGTGGCTTGCCGCCATCGGTGTGGTTGCCGTCTGGACGGTTCTGGCGACACAGAACAGTTTTGCCCAGCACGTCTTCCAGAGAATGGGCTACCAACGCCTTTTTTCCCCACTGATCCTGATGGCGTTGGGCGGCTTTTTCCCGCGCATCGAACGAAAGTGGGTTCCCGTGGTTGGCGCGGCATTGGTCGCTGCCGTGCTGGCCATACAAATCGCACCATCCCTGTCACCGACGACGGAACAGCTCGAATACGCCTTTTTGCGCAAGACCCTGAAGCAGCTACCCCCCGGATGTACAATGGCTGCGATCGAACGTGCAGGAAACCGGCTTTGGACGATTCCTGCCTTTTTGCTGCCCAACTCAGCGGGGCAATCCGGAGCAGCGCTCCGGCTGCGCGACGATGCAGACCTGGACGCCATTACGTTTGGGCCGTGTGCGATTTACGTCCATTCCTCCCTGTGCACGAGCAGGGAGGGCCGTCCGTTGTGCGAGAGGGTGGAAAATCATTTTGTCCTCGAAGCAATCGCACGAGAAACACTCCCCGCACGCCAGAGCTATCATGGACTGCCCTATGACCGCCATCGGGTCGAGGTCGTTGTCTATCGTATCGACCGGCGCAAATTGACGGGACAGGACTCGTAACTCTCCCGGCCTATCGGTTGCACTCTCTGGCCCCCGGGGTTCGGCAGATCGTCTTGACTGGAAAAAATCGCCATGTTAGCCAAAACCGTCTGGCGGCGTTCCAGTAAAGTACAGGTTGACGAAGCGTGATGAAACGAGAAGACGCGATACTGAACAGCAAGGAGGTAGCGCTCATCCTCGACCTCAGCCCCGACACCGTGAATGAGTTCGCGCGAAAGAGCATCCTGCCAGCCTTCAAGAAAGGGCGGCAGTGGCGCTTTCGCAGACGAGACGTCGCGGCGTATCAGCGAGAGTGGCGCAGCGACACCGCTGCGTGAGAGCCCACCAACAAACCATCAGACGCGGCGGAGTCATCATGGCATCGTTAGAAGGAGCACCGGCGCACGAAAGTAAGCTCTACTCCGAGCTGGCCTACGTGTACGATCTGGTCTTCACCCGTTTTTTCGAACACCGCATCAAGGCGCTCGTGCGAAAACTCGACATTCCTCCCGGAGCAAAGGTCCTGGAGGTTGGAGTCGGCACGGGGCTTTCCTTCGAAGCCTATCCGGTACACTGCCAGGTCACCGGGATCGATCTGGCACCGGAGATGCTGGAAAAGGCAGAGAACAAGATTCACCGCCACGGGTGGCGCCACATCAAGGTCCTCGAGATGGATGCCATGAATCTCAAATTCCCCGATGATAGTTTCGACTACACCATGGCGTTCCATGTCGTCACTGTCGTACCAGACGTGGAGAAGCTGATGGCCGAGGTCGTGCGTGTCACCAAACCCGGGGGAACGGTTGCGATCATCAACCATTTCCGCAGCCAGAACCGATTCCTTGCAGCCGGCGACCTGATGATGGAACCCATCTACCGGCGCCTGGGTTGGCATACGCTCAGTCTCGATCAGGTCATTGGCAGGGCGCCGATCGACGTGACGGAGAAGTACAAGACCTCGCGCAACTCTCTTTTCACGATCGTCCTCGGAAAAAATCGCAAGTAGTTCCGTGCGACGCCGGACACGCGAGTTTGAGCCCGACACCCCATCCTCCTATCGGGCATGGGCCCTCTGCGGACCGAGAGTGACGGTGCTGTTACAGGAAGGCCGCGGAAATCACGACTTGTTTCCGCGCGAAGGAACGGTATGGAAAGAGAATATTTCCTTTGCCCTCCCCATCCCGCGATTCGTCTACTAATGTGGCCCCAGAGAGGTTGATCAGATCCATGACCCGACGATCCTGGTTACGAACGATTGCACTCCTCAGCCTGGTGACCGCCGCCTTGTGGTTCGGCGGCAACACGGTGGCCCGGGTGTCGGCCGTGGCCAAGGAAACCTACGACAACATCGAGATGTTCACCAATGTCCTCACCCTGGTCCAGAAGAACTATGTCGATCCGGTGACAACCAAGCAGTTGATCGAAGGCGCCATCACCGGAATGCTGAACGCACTCGATCCGCACAGCTCCTACCTGCCCCCCGATATGTACAAGGAGCTGCAGGTCGACACGCGTGGCAGCTTCGGAGGTCTGGGGATCGAAATCACCCTGAGAAACAATGTGCTCACGGTCGTGTCTCCCATCGAAGACACACCGGCCTATCGCGCCGGGGTCAAGGCCGGTGACCAGGTCATCAAGATCGAAGACGAGTTCACCAAGGACATGCCTCTGGTGGAAGCCGTCAAGAAGATGCGCGGCCCTCAGGGATCAAAAATCAAGCTGACCCTTCGCCGTGAGGGCGTCAACAAACTGATCGATCTGAACCTGACGCGAGAGGTGATCCGAATCCAGAGCGTCAAAGTGAAGTCCCTGGAAAAAGGCTACGGGTATCTCCGCATCACTCAGTTTCAGGAACGCACCGACGACGATCTCCAGAAGGCGTTGCGGAAATTGGAGAAAGAAAACGGAGGAACCCTCGACGGACTCGTGCTCGATCTCCGCAATAATCCCGGCGGTCTACTGACTCAGGCCATCAAGGTTTCGGATGAATTCATCGATTCCGGATTGGTGGTCTACACCGATGGCCGGCTGGAGAGCCAAAAGCAGAAGTACTTTGCCCACAAAGGCGGCGCGCACGGCGAATTTCCCATGATCGTCCTGGTCAACGGTGGGAGCGCCAGCGCGTCGGAAATCGTTGCAGGCGCCCTTCAAGACCACAAGCGAGCGCTCGTTCTGGGCACACAGACCTTCGGCAAGGGCTCGGTACAGACGATCCTCCCCTTGGAGGAAAACGCAGCAATCCGCCTGACCACGGCGCGCTACTACACGCCCAATGGGCGCTCGATCCAGGCTACGGGCATTACGCCAGATATCGTGCTCGACAATACGCCCTCGATCATCAAGACGGATGGCTCTTCCACTTTCCCGCGCATTCGCGAGGAAAATCTGCCGCGCCACTTCGAGCAACCGATCGGCAAGCCTCCGAGTGACGAAAACAAGGAGAATGAAAATTCGGAGATGCCCTCCGATGGGACCGATTCCATCATCAAGGAAGGCGAACTGGGCAAAGATCCGCAACTCGATCGGGCTCTGGAACTGTTGAAGAGTTGGAGCGTTTTCAAGACCGTCGTCGCGCAGAATGCCCAGTAAGCGATCCAGATCCGTCTTCTGGCTTGCCCGAGTACGCGGGTGAGCCGGAAGACACCCCCTTTTTTTTCTCCAGGGCTCCCCTTCCGGATTCTCTTTACGGTTGCCCTGGCCCTGGCCGTTCATCTGAGTTTCCAGAATCTCGGCGAGATCTCTCCGGGAACCCCTGGACCCACCCTGGTTCTCCCCACACCAATGGTGAGGGAGGGTTCCCTGACGGAGAAGGCGGATCAGATCACCGCCGCCCTCGAAGGTCTCTCTCTTCCACGTAAACTCCCCTCCCCGGTCGAAGAGCCACAGGGAGCTGGAAATCTACAATGGGTCCACCGGCGCTACATCATCACGACGCCGAAACAGGGTATGCCGGACTCATTAGAACGCCTATTCGACCCACTGTCGCAATCGTTTCCCGAAGCGGTTGTCCAAATCCGTGACCTGAACGATGGCCAGGAAGTCTCCATCGGCATCGACGGCCTACGCACACACACCATCACTTTCCGGTGGCTGCAACGTCCCCCTCGCGTCGTCATCATTGTCGACGGTCTCGGCGAAGACATTCTCAGTGTGCGCCGACTTCTCGAACTGAATCTACCTCTGACCTATTCCGTCGTGCCTTTTCAGCCATTTTCGAGTCTGGTCGCGGAACGTGTCAGCTTGATGAAAAGGGAGGTCCTCGCCCACCTTCCGACCGATGGCCCTGCAGGCGGGAGAGAAGTTCCGGCGCGCCCTCTCCGTGCCAGCATGAGCAAGGCGGAAATTGACGCGACGCTCGATGCCACATTGGCCGAACTGCCACAGGCGCGCGGCCTCCTGGGCCGCCTTCCTACAACGCTGGCAATGGATTCGAAACGTATGGACTGGCTGCTGGCAGCAGTCCAGCGCCACGGTCTTTACCTGGTCGAGGACAGACCTCCTGACGCGGGCGATCTCTGTGATGCGGCCCGCACCAGGAAAATCGAATGCCAGAGATGCGAGATCTCTCTCGACGACACAGACGATGAGGGGACAATTCGTTCGCGTTTCGCGAGTCTCATCGAACGAGCCAGGACGGAAGGTCTCGCCATCGGAATCGCCCGGCCCGGAGCTGCGGTGATCGCGGTGCTCGAAGCCGAACTTCCCAAGCTGAAGGACTCGGGTATCGACCTGGTGAGTGCAGCACAAGCCATCGACGGCGAGCGCCTGTCGTGAAGCCGCCGCATCTGGTATCAAGGCCCTCATGCATTCTCTCACGGAGCCGGATGCGTCGTTCGCCGGCCCCCTTACCGTCTCTGAGCTGAACAAGCTGATTCGCGAGATCATCGAGAGCCGTCTGAGCCAGGTCTGGGTAGTCGGTGAGGTCGCGAACTTCCGTGCCCATTCCTCCGGCCACCTTTATTTTGCCCTGAAGGACAAGGCCAGCCAGATTCCCGCCGTCATGTTCCGTTCGTCGGCACAGCGCCTCCCTTTCCGGCCCGAGGACGGGCTCGAGGTCATCGTCAGGGGGCGAGTCGGACTTTATGACGTGCGCGGCACTCTGCAGGTCTATGTCGATCTGATGGAACCACGTGGGCTCGGAAGCGCCCAGCTCGCCCTCGAGCAACTCAGACAGAAACTCGAGGGAGAAGGCCTCTTTGCAGCGGAGCGAAAGCGCCCGCTTCCCTCTTTCCCGAACACGGTGGGCATCGTAACTGCGCTCGGAGGCGCGGCCTTACACGATATGCTGGTGGTCCTCCGCCAACGAATGCCGTGCCTCAACGTCGTCATCCGGCCCGTTCGGGTGCAGGGCAAAGAAGCGCCCGAAGAAATTGTCGAGGCGCTGGCGGATCTGGCGTCGCTCGGTACGGCAGAAGTCATCATCGTGGGCCGCGGCGGCGGGTCGGCCGAAGATTTGAGCGCATTCAATGATGAACGCGTGGCTCGGGCCGTGGCTCGATGCCAAATCCCGGTCGTTTCCGCCGTGGGGCACGAAATCGATACAACGATTGCCGATCTCGTCGCTGACCGCCGTGCACCAACCCCAACAGCAGCCGCCGCCATGGTCGTTCCCGATGCTCGCGAGATTCTCGAACAACTTGCGGCAGATTACCAGGCCTTGCGGCAGGCCCTGTTACGCATCCTACGTTCGCGCCGCGAGTTGGTCACAAGTCAGGCGAATCGATTGCGTAACCCGCGCCAGAATCTTGCCAATCTCCGCCTCCGGCTCGATGAACTGGCGGAAAGGGCGGCGCGCGCGGCACGCTCTCTCCACGACCGGGAGAAGCGGTCTCTGGCCGCCCACGCCCAACAGCTCCACTCGCTGAGTCCCCTGGCTGTGTTACAGCGAGGTTTCAGCCTGACCACTCGCGCCGACGACGGGCGGATCGTCCAGGACAGTTCCACACTGGAGATCAACGACGAACTTCGGATCCGCTTCGCACGCGGGGAAGCACATGTGGGCGTTCGATCCATATCGACAGATTCACGGGATACGGGGACCAGCCATGACCACGAATGACACATTCAAGACCTTCGAAGATGGAATGCAGGCGCTCGAAATCATTGTCCGCTCCCTCGAACAGGGGGAATTGCCGCTGGAAGAGGCCTTGTCCGCGTTTGAACGCGGCATTGGTCTCGTGCGGCAGCTCAACGCCCGGCTCACCGACGCCGAGGCGCGTATCGAGGTGCTGACGCGCGCACCGGACGGCGCGTTGCAACACGAGCCTTTCAGCAATCCGCGAGAATCCAAGGAGTAGATGCGTGAAGATCGACCAATACTTCGCCCGGCGCAGCAAGCAGATCGATCGGTTTCTCGAAAAATGCATACCGGCGGCCGGGCAACCAGACCGCCTCACAGAGTCGATGCGGTATAGCCTGTTTGCCGGAGGCAAACGCCTGCGCCCGATCCTTGCCATGGCTGCTGCGGAAGCCGTTGGAGAATCCGTCGAGGTGGTCATTCCTTACGCGGCCGGGATCGAAATGATTCATACATACTCACTGATCCACGACGACCTGCCCGCCATGGACGATGACTCTCTGCGGCGCGGAAAACCGACGAACCATCTCGTCTTCGGGGAGGCTCTGGCCATCCTTGCCGGCGATGCGCTGCTGACCGAGGCTTTCCGCGTCATGGCCGAGGCGGCAATCGCTGGAAAGACACATCTGCGGCGATCGCTCCAGGTCATCCAGGAAATCGCCGCAGCGGCAGGCGCGCGCGGCATGATTGCCGGCCAGGCCGCCGATATGGACGCGGAACATGCCGGCCAAACGGATTTGCCAGCCGTCGAGTATATCCATGTCCGCAAGACCGGCGAGCTGATCCGAGCCTGCGTGCGCGCAGGCGGTCTGCTCGGAGGCGCGACGCAAGCACAATTGCGGCATCTCACCCGCTATGCGGAGTTCCTCGGCCTGGCCTTTCAGGTCGTCGACGACATTCTCGATGAGGAGGGATCGACGCAACAGACGGGAAAGATCGGCGGCAGGGATCGCACGCGCCAGAAGGCTACCTACCCGTCCGTGATCGGCCTGCCCGCCGCCAAAGAGAGGGCTGCGGAATTACTCGCAAACTCTCTTTCAGAACTCGAATTCTTCGGCCAGCCGGCTGAGCCTCTGCGGCAGATTGCGCGGCTCATCGTTACCCGGGCCGTGGCGGCCTGACGATGGGCACGGGGCGCCTGCGGATCGACAAGCTGTTGGTCGACCGGGGCCTGGTTTCCAGTCGTGACCGCGCGCAACGCCTGATCCTGGCCGGTGCGGTCTGGATCGGCGATCAACGCGTGCGTAAGGCAAGCGACCTGGTCCCACCCGATGCGGACGTCGATGTCCGCGCCGACGATTTACCCTTTGTCAGCCGCGGCGGACTGAAACTGGCGGGAGCGCTCGACCAGTTCGGTATCGTTGTGACGGATCTGGTGGCGCTGGATGTGGGGGCCTCCACGGGGGGATTTACGGACTGCCTTCTCCAGCGTGGTGCACGCCGGGTTTATGCCGTGGATGTCGGTTACGGCCAATTCGCCTGGTCGCTGCGTGGCGATTCGCGTGTGGTCCTGTTCGAACGCACCAACATCCGCGGATTCGACGCCAGCCATATCCCGGAGCGCGTCGATCTCGCGGTCATTGACGTATCCTTCATTTCCCTGCGGCTCGTCCTGCCTGCCATCATCCCGTTTCTGCGGGTGGACGCACTCGTGCTACCGATGGTGAAACCGCAATTCGAGGTGGGCAAGGGGCGGGTCGGCTCAGGCGGTGTCGTCCGGGACCCGGCGCTCCACGCCGAGGTCATCGCAGAGATTCGAGCCGTCGCCAGGGCAATTGGCCTGACCTGCCATGGCGTAGCAGAGTCCTGCATTCTGGGACCCAGGGGAAATCGAGAATTCTTTCTTCACTTGCAGTACTCGAATCAGGACCCGATGCTGCAACCGTCACAAAAAGTCACGTAGCCGCTTTTCGAATGGTTGCGCTGGCGTCCGGTTTCCGTGAGGAGAACCTGCAGCACTTGCCTCGGCACCTACAACGCCGCGTAGGGCCACGATCAGTTCGGGAGGTGGGTTTTTCGCGTCACTGGCAGCTTACGCCGCGAATCGTGACGTGTACGGCAATCGCCTGGCAGTGTCGCGTACGAGGTCCAGCGCCTGGAGGAGAATTCGAGTCGCATCCCAGGTCCCTTCGGTCAGTTGCATATGGGCTGCCTTCGGAAGGGTGATCGGCCACTGCCGATTTCCCAGAGAAACGCGCATCGTGGAAAGATCGATCGTCATCTCCTGTGCCGGATTCGTGATGACGGCGGACATCATGGCCGTGACGTCTTCCTCGGCAGCGGAAACGCAGGGAATGCCCAAGGCAACACAGTTGCCAAAGAAAATGTCGGCGAACGACTCACCGACGATGGCCTTGATCCCCCAACGCAGCAGCGCCTGCGGAGCGTGTTCCCGCGACGAACCGCAACCAAAATTCTTGTTCACGATGGCGATTCTTGTGCCCTTCGCCTGAAAACGTGGATCGTCGAGAATGTGGCCTTTCGACTTTCCCTGGGCATCGAAGCGTTCATCGTAAAACGCAAACTGGCCCATCCCTTCAAAGGTCACCGCCTTCATGAATCGCGCCGGGATGATGCGATCTGTATCGATATCGTTCCCATGCAGCGGGATTGGACGTCCGACCACCTGGGTGATTTTGATCAAGTCTGGCATTCTCGAACCTCCACCTCATTTTCCGATGATGTCGCGAACGTCGACGACTGCGCCTTCGATCGCCGCCGCCGCCACCATGACAGGACTCATCAGAAGTGTACGTCCTGACGGACTGCCCTGACGTCCCTTGAAATTGCGGTTGCTCGAAGAGGCGCAGATCTGACGGCCGACCAGCTTGTCCGGATTCATTGCCAGACACATCGAACAGCCGGGCAAACGCCATTCGAATCCTGCGGTTTGAAAGATTTCCGCCAATCCCTCGGCCTCCGCCTGCCGGGCAACGGCTTCAGAACCGGGCACGACAAGCGCCTTCACGTGCGGCTTGACGTGCCTGCCCTTTACCACCTTGGCGGCTTCGCGCAAATCGGAGATCCGGCCATTCGTGCACGAGCCGATGAACGCCACGTCGATACGAGTTCCCCGAATGGGTGTTCCGGGTTTGAGGTCCATATAGCTGTAGGCTTCCTCTGCCACCTCGCGCTCGTCAGGGGAGAACGATTCCGGCGCGGGAATCTTCTCATCGACACCGATCGCCTGGCCAGGATTGATTCCCCAGGTCACTGTCGGCGCGATGGAAGCGCCGTCGAGTTGCACGACATCCGCGTAAGAAGCGTCCGGATCGGAGGCCATAGAACGCCACCAGTCGATGGCCTTGTCGAAATTCTCAGCGCTCGGAGCAAATTCCCGCCCGCGCAGGTATTCGAATGTGGTGCTGTCGGGATTCACGTAGCCCAGACGCGCCCCGCCTTCGATGCTCATGTTACAGACGGTCATGCGCTCTTCCATCGACATCGCCTGGAGCGTTTCCCCCGCAAATTCGTAGGCGTAACCGACGCCACCCTTTACTCCGAGACGACGAATGATGTGCAGGATGACGTCCTTGGCGTACACACCGGGCCGCAGCCGTCCCTCGACGGCGATCCGGCGCACTTTGGGGCGCTGCATCGCCAGACACTGGCTCGCAAGAATATCCCGGACCTGGCTCGTGCCAATGCCGAAAGCCACGGCGCCCAGAGCACCGTGCGTGCTGGTATGACTATCGCCACAGGCTACGGTCATGCCCGGCTGGGTCAGACCGAGTTCAGGACCGAGAACGTGCACGATCCCTTGCCGGCCCGTCGATGCATCGAAAAACGGAATGCCAAACTCAGCGCAGTTGCGTTCGATGGCCGTCATCATTCCCTCGGCTTGCGTATCGGCGTAGGGACGCCGTCGCGTGTCAGTCGGAATGATGTGATCCACGGTTGCAAACGTCCGGTCCGGGAAGGCCACCCCCAGCCCCTGCTCCCGGAGCATCTGGAAAGCCTGGGGGCTGGTCACTTCGTGGACCAGGTGGAGACCAATGAAAAGCTGTGTCTGGCCGGAGGGCAATTCACGTACAGTGTGCGTATCCCAGACCTTGTCGAGCAGACTCTTTCCCATGTTCACCTCGCGATCGACTCGTAACTCTCGCATTCCACCGCCCGGCAACGATCCGAGCCGGCCGTATCGAGGATCGGTCGATGCGACGCTTTCCCGGTGGCTGCGATAGACAAGGATTTGTTAGCGAATCGACCGAGGGGCTGTCGACGGGTATCGACGAGCGTGGGAGCTGGAAAGATTTCGTACCGCCGGCAACGAACAGCCGTCCCAGTTGGACTCATTTGATCAGCCGTTGCACTGCCTTGAATTCAGGTGCTTCGGCTGTTCGTACCCACTCCAGACAAACCATCTCGACACTGCACGGGATCACCCCGGAGCCTTCCAGTTTTTGTAGTCCGGCGTGGTAATCGATCTCAAAACGTGAAGACGTTGCGTCGATCGGCAGATGCACCTGGTAGTCTTCGACCAAGAGATCATGGATGGTTTGATTCACGCAGGCGTGCGTTTCGAGCCCACAGACGACGATCTGGGAACGATCGAGCCCTCGCAGTTGATGGGCGAAGCCCTCGCACCCGTAACAACTCAAAGAGCGCTTTTCGAAAACCTCCAGACCGGCAGGCAAGGCGTCGTGGATTTCTGGCATCGTGTGCCCCAGACCCCGTGGATACTGTTCGGTTGCAAGCACAGGCACCCCAACCAACTTCGCAGCCTCGATCAATCTGCGAACCCCGCGCAGGAGGCGCTCTTCTTCGAAAATGATTCCACGATATGCGTCCTGCACATCGATCACCAGCAACACGCTTCTGTCGCGTGCAAGAACTCTCGGATGAGACATCCTGACCTACCTCCTCAACCTATACCCTGCACAACAGACCCTGACTCCCGGTGGATGGATCGGGCACGCTGGCCCCTGCCCGGCACGCCGATCAGCGGAACGCACCGCTCGCCGTGCAGCCACGACCACGACAGGGGCGAGTTGGCAAGGAGTGTACCGGAACCATGGGCCAGCCCCCCTGCCACGGCTCCCAGACCAGGTCACGATCCGGAAGCCTTTCATTTTCCATGACCATCCGCAGCGTCCGGTGACGGGATCGCCCGTGGTCGAACGACGATGTCACCCAGGGAATATACCGTTGCCCATAATAAGGTGGCAGAACATACGTAACAGTGGGCGCCGCCGGTACTGAAACTGGGACGTTCACCAGGACCGGTTCCGCGGCACGTCCGGTGTATTCGCGGTCATCCCGCAATCGCAGTCCTCGCTCGAGACCCGCGACATAAGCATCGGCAAGCGTCGCAACTCCGGCCGGCGTGACTCGAGGCGGAGTCGTTTCCTCCTGCACGGCCGCCTGTAGAGTCTCGTCCGCCACCGCTGGGTGCCGCACCGTCTCGTCGATCACCTTCTGTGCCTGATCGCGGTAAGGAAGCGGGATCTCCGCGCGCAGGTTCGTGTAGTGGCGCACGCCGCTCCCGTCACGCCACTCGAGGATATCGGCCCTCAGAGTAGCCGCTGGCAACAACACAGAAAGGAGAACGAGCCATATCATCGCACGCCGATCTTATCCGCGCTCGAATCACATCTTCAAGAGGGATGATGATGTTACGGCAGCACGGAATCGAAAGAGAGGCTTCTCTGGTCGAGGCGAGCTTGAACCCTTGCCGTCATTCTCGGAGTCGACCGAAGCACCCGGAACGACGACTTGCCGAGGACGATCGAATATCTTACCCCGGCTTCAAAGAATCCATCACCCCGGCCGGACCGGAGGGCATGCGTTTGTAGAGCAGCCAGCCTCCCAGCAACATCATCCCCAGGCTGATGGCCTGGGCCGTTGTCAAACCGAAGATCCAGTGCGGATTGCGGCGGATCACCTCGATCAGCAACCGTGTCAGGCCGGAGAAGATCAGATACCAACCAAACAGCCAGCCTGCCGGTGGATTCGCATGACGTTTCTTCCACAGGAAGGCAAAGATTCCCAGACACGCCAGCATTTCGTAGATGGGCGCCGGGTGGACACGCTCTGTGGTGGGCACAACTCCGTTCGGATAGCTCATCCCCCAGGGCAGGTTCGTCGGAACACCATAATCTCCGTCGCCAGAGAGTTGACAGCCGACCCTCCCCATCGCCAGGCCGAGGGCAAGAGCCGGAGAGCAGATGTCGGCCAGCGTCAGAAACGAGATCTTCGTACGGCGTGCCAGGGCCCACATGCCGATGGCACCGCCAATGATGCCGCCATACCAGACCCAGCCGCTTCCCGACAGGAGAAAACCCACCGGATCCGTCGTGAAGATCTCCCACGCCGTGGGAATGAGAAACAGGCGTGCACCGATCCAGCCGCCAATATACGCATACAGCACCATATCGAATGCCAATGCGTCTCCCAGTTTACGCCGGCGTACCTCGGCGCGGATCGCAAAAAAGGCCAGAACGAAGCCGAGGAGTGCCGTCGTCCAGAACGCAGGTATGTCATAACCGCCGATGGTAAAAAGCACGGGTCGCATGCGTCACATTCCCACGATGTTGTAGCCACAATCGACGTGCATGATTTCACCGGTGACTCCGCACGCCAGATCGCTCGTCAGATAAACCGCCGTGTTGGCCACCTCCTCCGTGGTCACGTTACGTCGCAACGGTGCCCGTTCGGCGTGATGGTGCAACATGTCCTTGAAACCGGTGATGCCAGCAGACGAAAGAGTGCGAATCGGACCCGCCGAAATGGCATTCACCCGCACGCCACTGGGACCCAGGTCGAATGCGAGATACCGTACCGTGGCTTCCAGCGCCGCCTTGGCGACGCCCATCACATTGTAATTCGGGAGCACTTTCTCCGCCCCAAAATAAGTCAGGGTCAAAAGGCTGCTTCCGGACCGCAGAAACGTTTCCGCACTCCGCGCGATCGCCAGGAGCGAATAGACACTGATGTCGAGCGCGATGCGGAAGCCCTCGCGTGAGGTGTGGACGAACCGGCCCTTCAGTTCGTCCCTCAAAGCAAACGCCACGGCATGAACGACGATATCCACCTGCCCCCACTGGTCACCCACCACCGAAAAAATCCTCTCGATGTCTTCGTCCTGCGAGACATCACAGGGGAGAACAAGAGAGGCTCCGAGAGATTCCGCCAACGGACGGACACGTCTCTCCAGGTTCTCCGCCCCGTAAGAGAACGCCAACTGCGCGCCCTCGCGGTGCATCGCCCGGGCAATCCCCCAGGCAAGGCTGTGATCATTGGCAACGCCGAAGATCACAGCCTTTTTCCCTTCAAGCAGCCCCATCCATGCCTCCTCGCTCCTGACGTCTCCGAATGCTTCACCCTTCCCCGGCGCGCTTAGCAGACAGAAAGGACCGAACCATGCCGGCAGGTCCTCGACTCACCAGACGATTGACTTCACACCCACCGCAACGGCAGCAGTGGATTGCCGGGGTGTCTCCTCAGTGCACACCCGTCCCGACTTGTAGCGCGTGGGGGTCGACCCCCAGGGTCCGGATCGCCGTATCCCACATTTTTTCGGGGGTGGTTCGAAAAATGAGATCGTTCGTCACCTCGGTGGTCAGCCAGACCGAAGCAGCCAGCTCGGATTCGAGTTGTCCCTCGCCCCACCCTGCATATCCGAGGAAGAACCGGGCGCTGTCTGCATGCGAGTTGTCCGCCTGCATCAGGTCGCGTAGGAGGTCGAGTGAAGCGGACAGATACAAACCGGGCGCGATACGGATTGCGTCAGTGGCGGCCGGATCATATCCGAGCAAGAGCCAGCCGCGACTCTGGTCCACGGGACCGCCGCTCCAGACCACCATGCCGCTCTTTGCCTCGATCGGCGGATCCAATTCCACCACGCTCGACACCAGGGCGTCCGTCGGTCGATTCATCACGAGCCCCATCGCTCCCACTGCCTCATGACGGCACAGCAATACGACAGTCCGCGCAAAATTCGGATCTGTCATTTGCGGCATGGCAAGCAGCAGTGTGGGCGCCAACGAATTCTCAATCATTCTATCGATCCAATCTATCGATCCGTTCGCCGATTTTCATGACAATTGCGACGATTCTTCGTTCCCCGGGTCACCAAGTCAATCCTCACGGAGCAGAGCACCACGGGGGACCGCGATTCTCCGCGACATACCAACCGCCCTCTGCTATCGTGGCGGCCCATGGAACTGAATATCCACCTGAATCCCATCGAAGCACGGCTTTTCGGGGTATTGATCGAAAAGGCGCTTACGACACCAGAGCATTATCCGCTTACTTTGAACGCCGCCACCAACGGAGCCAACCAGAAAAACAACAGGCATCCGGTAATGAACCTCGATGAGGACGAAGTGGCGACGGCGCTCGAGAGTCTGGTGGGAAAGTACCTGGCGCGGAGGGTCTTTCCGGGTAATAGTCGCGTCGAAAAGTATTGTCACAATGGCAAAGACGCCCTGAATCTGGATGCACCGGCGCTCTCCGTCATGGCGGAACTCCTCATGCGCGGCCCACAAAGCCCGGGCGAACTCCGTGCACGCTGCAGTCGTATGGTTTCCCTGCCGACGCTCGATGATCTACAGGCCGTCCTCGACCAACTGCTATCCCGCCAGATGGTCACCCGCATCCCGCCGTCGCCGGGCTCACGCGCCGAGCGGTTCGCCCAACTCCTGAGCCCCGAGGCCCATCCCATCGACGAAATCCAGCCAGTATCCACGGTGCCCGGAACGTCCCGCGGTGAAGCGATCGCGCAGAGGTTGGGAGATCTCGAGAACCGCGTAGCCGAACTCGAGGAACGTCTCGAACGGATTACCCAGCGTCTCGACAGCCCTGCCTCTTCACCTGCGCAGCCGTCCGACCCGTCCTGATTCCAATCACGGGACGGGCGAGTCCGCGAATTCGATGGCACACCCCGGCACACCCCCAGCGGCCTCGGTGCCCTGCACATACACTCAGGTGCCTAAACAGGTCACTCACCCCGCCACCGGCTGTTTCGGGGATTGCACCAACCGAACGGCATCGGGTCTCTCCTTCTTTTTCCATCCATCGACAGATGCGCGTCATTGCAGGTGAAGCGAAGGGGCGCCGTCTGCGCACGGTACGGGGCCGGACCGTGCGGCCCACCGCGGACAAGGTGAAGGGCGCCCTTTTCAGTATTCTGGGCAGCCGTCATCCGATCGATGGCACCATTCTTCTCGACCTTTTCGCTGGCAGCGGCGCTTTAGGCATCGAAGCGCTGAGCCGAGGCGCTGCTCACGTGACTTTCGTGGAGCACAACGAAGCGGCAGCCAGGATTCTACGCGAAAACATCGAAGCCTGTGGTTTCAGCAATCGCGCCCGCGTTATCGTGCGGAGCGTTGAGACGGCGCTTCGGCATCTCACAAATAGGCGGATTCGCTTTGACGGCATCTTTCTCGATCCACCTTACGGAACGGGCGCACTCGACCAGACGTTGAACAGGATCGGAAGTCTCCCACTCCTGAAGCCGGGAGGGTGGGCGATCGTCGAGCATCATGCCGGCAATGCTCCACAGAAGTCCTTCGGGGAACTAGAATTGACGCATACGCGTCACTATGGAAAGACAACGCTCGCATTATTTACCTTGGGGATGATGGCGGAAGCACAAGACAGTTCTCGACGTTTGCGCGCCGTGTATGCGGGTTCATTCGACCCGATTACGAACGGCCACATCGATGTGATCCGGCGCGCAGTTCAGGTATTCGACCAGTTGATCGTCGCCGTGGCAGGAGTCACGAGTGATGCCAAGAAGGACCGCGCCTTCTTCACGGGAGACGAACGGGTTGAAATGATCCGCGAGGCCCTCGTGGAACACGGTGACCGGGTGACCGTCGACAATTTCGGAGGCCTGCTGGTTGATTACTGCGACAAAGTCGGGGCAACCGTCATCATTCGAGGATTGCGCGCGATTTCCGACTTCGAATACGAATTCCAGATGGCAATGATGAACCGCCATCTCAAACCGCATATCAACACCATCTTCATGGCGACCGGAGAAACGCACTCGTACACTTCCTCCCGGCTGGTAAAGGAAGTGGCCGCCCTGGGCGGTGATGTCCGCGGACTGGTCCCGGAAGGCGTCCTGCGGCGTCTGTTGCACAAACTCCAGCCTTCGCCCTGACGGCGACGGTCCCTTCAAACCACGCCCTTGCGACCATTCCCCGCGCCAAGCGGGCGCGCCATCGACAGGAGTACCTCATGCGACTCAGCACCCGTCTCAAACTGATCAAACCTTCCGCCACCATGGCGGTGAATGAAAAAGCCTCACAACTCCGCAACAATGGCGTCGATGTGATCGACTTCGGGGCCGGTGAACCGGACTTTGACACCCCCCAACACATCAAGGATGCCGCGGCCGAGGCGATGCGTGCCGGTCAGACCAAATACACACCGGTTGGCGGGACAGATGCCTTGAAGACGGCAATCATGGCCAAGTTCAAACGGGATAACGGCCTCGATTTTGCCAAGAACGAAGTATTCGCGAGCTGCGGCGGCAAACACTCCCTGTTCGTGCTTTTCCTCGCCCTGTTCGGCGATGGCGATGAGGTGATCATTCCCGCGCCATTCTGGGTCAGCTACCCGGACATGCTCATTCTGGCCGGCGCCAGAGCGAAAATCGTCCACACAAAAGAAGAGAATGACTTCAAGCTGAAACCACAGGAACTCGAAGCTGCGTTCACAGCACAAACGAGAGCCATCGTTCTGAACAGCCCGAGCAATCCGGCTGGCGTGGCCTACGACGATCGCGAACTGGCCGCGCTGCTCGAGGTCATCGTGCCACGCACCGACTGCTACATCATCTGCGATGAAGTCTACGAGAAGATGGTCTATGACTCCGGCTTCAAGCTGGGCCAGGTATTGCAGCTACGGCCCGAGTTGAGAGACCGGACGATCATTTGCAATTCCGTGTCGAAGACCTATGCCATGACCGGCTGGCGCGTCGGCTACACGGCGGCCCCCGCGCCAATCATCAAGGCAATGACGACTCTGCAGGGGCAGATGACGTCCAACCCATCGTCCGTCGCCCAGGCCGGCGCTGCGCAAGCATTGGCAGGACCCCAGGACTCCGTGCCGCTCATGATGGAGCAATTCGGCAAGCGGCGAGACTTCGTGGTCGAAAGGCTACGCCAGATTCCCGGTGTGCGTTGCCCAAAACCACAGGGAGCCTTTTACGTGTTCCCGAACATCGCCGCATACCTTGGGCGTCAGAATGGCCCCAGGAACGGTGACGAACTGGCAGCCTACCTCATCGATACGGCACATGTCGCTGTGGTGGGCGGTACGGATTTCGGATACCCCGAACATATCCGTATCTCCTACGCGACCTCGATGGAGAATCTGCGCAAAGGCCTGGATCGAATCGAAGCGGCTCTGGGGAAACTACCGGCGTAGCTCCGATTGCGGTCCGGAGGTGAAGGGCTGGTCATACCGTTGTCCGGTGCGACTCAGCAGACCTCGCTACGTGCGGCAATCCCGTCATCGAAGACCTCGGCGGCGAAGGTGTAGAATTGCGCCTGAGGATCCTGCCATGCATCATCGGCGAGTGCCGCCTTGCGGCAGAGTTCCCGCAGGAGGGTGTCTCGATCCCAGCCGTACTCCGTTGCGATTTTCGGCAGAAAGAGGGCGTGTGCGCCCCGGCAGCGCAGAGAAACGCCGTGCTGCCCCACCTCGATCTCGCCAACCGTGGCAGGCCTCAACGGGGTCAGGCGCGAAATTTCGATGTGGAGGCGGAATAGCTCCTCGGGCTGCAACGGCGGAAAGCGATGATCGTCGGTGGCTGCCGCGGCAGCCATACGGATGACGGTACGGTAGAGAGGCTCGTCCCAGGACAAGGTCCCCAGACAACCCCGCAGGCGACCAGCAACACGAAGCGTCACGAAGGCCGCCCCGCCCTGCTGGAGTGTGGAGCTCACCTTCGCTGGTTCCGGAAGAGGAACCCCGCTCATGGCATTGAGAACACTTGAGCGGGCAAAACCAAGAAGCGTTCTCCGATCTTCTTCGCTCAGTTCCACGATGTCTTCGTCTACCACGCCGGGCGCCGCCCGGTTTTGCAGGATCTGGCGAATGTTTCGGGGAGCTGTTTGCGGGCGGCGAAGATCGCTGGACCAGGATTTCGTCTGACCGGGATCGTGCCGATGAACGACTCGAACGGTACGCCCATGGTGAGCGGCAGAGTGAGCGGAAGGTTCACAGAAGCCGAATAGCACAGTCCGGCACCGCAGACGACCGCATCAGGTGTTCCATTGCCTTGTCTTAACGAAGCCGTTTTGCCATAAAGCGCCGGTTCACGAGCCAAAGCAACGTGCTCAACTGTGCGCTACCCGGTGTGACGTTGTGGTGGAAGTGGCCAGCGTACCGATTCTGCAAGGAGAATTCAGTAAAAGGTGCATGTGAACTACAAAGCGGTCCCCCTGCGGGTGGCCGGCGTGTTGTTGCGCAAAAAGCGATGAGGTGAGTCGATGGAGGTACAAGCAAGCATGAGAAGATGGCCTACGGTTGTAGGGATCGTGACCTTTCTGCTCGCCGCGGCGCAGGCGTTCGCTGCGGGTCCCGAAGCGCACGGCGAAATGAACCTGGTACTTCCGGACTTCACATCCGTGACCTTTCTGGGGTTGACCGGGCGGACGCTGCTCATGGCAGGCCTGCTCGTCTGCGCCCTCGGGTTCACCTTTGGATTGGTAATCTACAAACAACTGCAGAATCTGCCGGTCCACCGCTCCATGAAGGAGATCTCGGAGCTCATCTACGAAACGTGCAAGACCTATCTGATGCAGCAGGGCAAATTCATTCTGCTTCTCGAGGTCTTCATTGGTGTCATCATGGCTGTCTACTTCGCGCGAGCCTTCGGAGGTGACCTCGTCAAGGTCGTCGTGGTCCTTTTCTTCAGCCTGGTCGGCATCGCTGGCAGTTACGGCGTCGCGTGGTTCGGCATCCGGGTGAACACGTTTGCCAATTCCCGCACAGCTTTCGCTGCACTCAAGGGCAAGCCTTACCCAACCTACGACATACCGTTGAAGGCTGGCATGAGCATCGGCATGGTTCTCATCTCCACAGAACTGCTGATCATGTTGATCATTCTGCTGTTCATCCCGCCCAGCTACGCGGGCCCCTGCTTCATCGGTTTTGCCATCGGCGAATCGCTGGGCGCTTCGGCTCTGCGTATTGCCGGTGGGATCTTCACCAAGATCGCCGATATCGGCTCGGATTTGATGAAAATCGTCTTCAACATCAAGGAAGACGACGCTCGCAACCCGGGTGTGATCGCCGACTGTACTGGCGACAACGCTGGTGACTCGGTGGGTCCATCGGCCGATGGTTTCGAAACTTATGGTGTGACCGGCGTTGCACTGATCACATTCATTCTGCTGGTGTTGCGCGCCGATCCTACTTTACAGGTAAAATTGCTGGTCTGGATCTTTGCCATGCGCATCATGATGATCGTTGCCAGTGGTTTGTCCTATATCCTGAACGAAGTCATCCAGCACGGGCGCTTCGCCGAAGCGGAGAAGATGAATTTCGAGCAACCGCTGACGGTACTGGTCTGGCTGACGTCCTTCGTGTCGATCTTCCTGACTTACATCGTCTCCTACCTACTGATTGGAGATCTCGGTTCGGGCAAGTTGTGGTGGCAACTCTCGACGATCATCAGTTGTGGAACGATCGCCGGTGCGGTCATTCCTGAGGTCGTCAAAGTCTTCACTTCGACGGAATCTGGTCATGTCCGTGAGGTCGTGACGGCGTCTCGAGAGGGTGGAGCGTCACTGAACATTCTGGCCGGACTGACAGCCGGGAACTTTTCCGCGTACTGGATGGGTATCGTCTTCGTTTTCCTGATGGGAATTGCCTGGGTCGTCAGTGGCGGCGATCTGCATGCTGCCCTGCCCGCCGAGACGGCTGCCATGACAGCGCCTGTGTTTGCCTTCGGTCTGGTCGCCTTCGGCTTTCTCGGTATGGGTCCGGTGACGATCGCCGTCGACTCCTACGGACCGGTCACGGACAATGCTCAATCCGTCTACGAGTTGTCGGTCATCGAAAACATCCCGAACATCAAGCAGGAAATTCGCAAAGATTTCGGTTTCGATGTGAACTTCGACCGTGCCAAGCATTTCCTCGAAGAAAATGACGGTGCGGGCAACACGTTCAAAGCGACAGCCAAACCAGTGTTGATCGGCACCGCGGTGGTTGGAGCCACGACGATGATCTTCTCGATTATCGTCGCCCTGACCAATGGCTTACAGCCAGAACACCTCGGCAAATTGTCGATCTTGAACCCGCTTTTCCTTCTCGGTCTGATTGCCGGTGGATCGGTGATCTATTGGTTTACCGGCGCCACCACGCAGGCCGTATCCACCGGAGCCTACCGCGCGGTGGAATTCATCAAGGCGAATATCAAGCTGGAAGGCGTCGAGAAAGCCTCCATCTCGGACTCGAAGAAGGTAGTGGAAATCTGCACGCGTTATGCCCAGTCGGGAATGTTCAATGTCTTCCTCACGGTGTTCTTTTCCACCCTCGCCTTTGCCTGCTTCGATCCGTTCTTCTTCATCGGTTACCTGATTTCGATCGCCCTCTTCGGTCTGTTTCAGGCCCTCTTCATGGCAAATGCAGGTGGCGCCTGGGACAATGCAAAGAAGGTCGTTGAGGTGGATCTGAAGGAGAAAGGATCGGAGTTGCACGCCGCCACCGTCGTCGGGGATACCGTCGGCGATCCGTTCAAGGATACCTCTTCGGTGGCGATGAATCCGGTGATTAAATTCACCACCTTGTTTGGCCTACTGGCCGTAGAACTGGCGGTGACCTTGCCGGGCGGACTTTCTACGGCACTGGCAATCGGTTTCTTTGCCGCATCGCTGTTTTTCGTGCATCGCTCGTTCTACGGAATGCGCATCCGCTGAGAGATCCGAGAATCGTGGCAATGGGGCGGAGTTCGAGAGGGATCCGCCCATTGTTTTCCAGTCGGGGTTGGCGGTGTGACTCCAGGAGCAATCATTTCTGGCACATACGTAAACCCGCCGTCTTCCGATGCGTCGCCTGTTTCGAATGCCGGAGTCCATGCAGCAGCTCCGGCGAGGGTAAACCCGAGTCACTATGCTTCTGCGCCAAAAGATGCGATGGACGCGGCCGCGATGGAGGGCGATTCTCCGTTTGCTTTCACGACATTCGGCAGGAGAAGATTCCCACCAAAGCGGATCTTACACTCGTCGAACACAGAAATCGTCCAACGCCGCCTGAAGGGCTGGAAAAAACTTTGTTGCCTGGCGCACTCGCTCATCATAGAGACTCCTTCCGGCGTGGTTGAAAGACATTCTGCAGGAGCGGTACCGGAACACATCGGGTAGTTCCCTCCCCCTTCAAACAGATGAAGGTGTTGGGCGAGATGACACAATGCACAGAATCGACCCCTCGCGTCACCCTTTCGTCGATTGCTGCGGACTGCGGATGCGCCGCTCGGCGAACGAGCGTAAGGTTGGCGGTCCAGCGTCTCTCTGTCGAGGATTCCGGTCTTCGCCCCTGAGGCGAGCAATACTCCGGGGCTGTCTGCATGGGTGCTGATCGGATGAAGAGTCGAGCATTCCTGTGTTGGGGCAGGTGGGTTGGTCTTGCAATCGCCATATTCTGGCAGTCGAGTTGTTCCCATCCCGCCGGGCCTGGCCAAAATGAATCCGCAGAAAGGTGGGTTCGCGCCCTCAACAGCCATGATGAACAGACCCTGGCGGCATTTTTCGGAAATCGCTCTACGTACGAAGATCCGTCGATGCAGGGACCCATTGCGGGCCACGATGCTGCCGGACTGTACGGTAACATATGGCGTATGTTCCCGGACTTCCGCTTCGAGATCCGCCGATTGATCGGCAATCGCGATGAACTGAGCATCGAGTGGGTCGCGGAAGGGGAATATCGCTGCGGCGGCCACCTCGAACTTTCCGGTATCCACCTACTGTCGTTTCAAGATGGCGAGTTGGTAGCGCTTCGAGCATATTTCGAAACCGCTCTTCTGATCCCGTTCCTGGCACGGAACCGTCTGGAATGTCCTGCCGCAGCTTGACCCAGGGAATCGTCTTCATCTGGTCCCGACGGCCCCCCAGAGCGCCGGGTAAACCGCCGACTGGAGTCAACCCAGGACGGGGACTGTTCGAGTCAACGATCCCCACTCGAGAGGGCGCCAGGTGGGGACCGTCGTCCTCTCGATTCCTCATCCTTCGGATGGAGCCTTGCGGGTGAATTGATGCGGCCGAAACGGATCCAGCTACAGCGAATTTTCCGGCAGGCAGGATCGACAGAGGTTCTCATTTGTCTCGCCATTGCCGGTATCTGTCTCTGTGTCTGGCGTTGGAAGATCATAGCATACGCGGCTGAGTTCAATTTCCTCGGGACAGGCGACCTGTTTTCGTATTTCTTTCCCATGCTCGAGGCAGGTTATTCACATTTGCGTGCCGGGAGATTGTTCCTCTGGAATCCGAACCAGATGAACGGGATGCCGGGGCTGGCAACCCTGCAGGCTGGCTTCCTCTATCCGCCGCATCTTGTGTATCTCGTCGTACCGACTGCTTTCGGTATGGGACTCATGGCTTTTTCCCATACGGTCTTCTCGGGATGGGGCATGCTGCTGTTTCTCCGGATGCGCGGTCTGGCATGGCCAGCGGCCTTTGCGGGAGCCTGCTATTTTTGCCTCACGACGATCCTCGCACTCGTCCACTGGCAGCCGGGCATGGAAGCGGCCTCCTGGTTGCCGCTCGGTGTGACGGCACTCGAAAGATTCCTGTTGGCGCGCGATCGTCGATGGGCTCTCGTATTCATCGCATCCGTTGCGATGCCCATCCTCGCGGGTGGCTACCAGACCGCGATCGCGGTCTACGGTTGTTATGGATTGTGGACAGGTGCGATCCTCGTGCGCCATACGATCGCCACACGATCGCTACGGTTCGCCCTCGTACGTGGTGCAATGGCTTCGTTGGTCCTGGGGATCGGGCTGACCTTTGCAGCGCCACAGATTCTCCCGACGCTCGAACTGTCGGGGTTTACCGAGCGCTCCAGTTCCGCACTTACGGTGCAACAGGTTCTCCCGTTCGGGAATGCCGACGGGAACCTCGCGAACGTATTCTCGAAGATGTTCGACCCAGCGCCCAAATGGATTCGGGTGTACACATTCATCGGTGTGGTCACACTCGGTTTGGCGATGCTCGGTGTGTTCCGGCAACGCCTTGAATCCATACCTCTCCTGATTCTGACATTATTCGGCATTTTGTCGGTTGCCGCGCCCGATTGGTTCCTGGCGTTTCGTTCGCACGTTCCGGTCCTGAATTGGTTCAGAGTTCCGACTCGTGAGTTCTTCCTTGCGAAGTTCGCGCTTGCGGTGCTTGCCGCCTACGGGATCCAGGGGCTGATCGAATGGCGTCCGCCGAAGTGGGTGGCGCTTTGGGTTCTGCCGCTTGGTCTGGCCTGGGTAAGCGGTCTGTTCTGGATGGCTGGTGCACAGCGTAACTACATCGGAGTGGTGGCAGCGTCATTCGCGTTGCTTGTCCTGGCCCGTCTTTTTCTGTCACGGCGTGCCTGGGGAACCGGGATCGTTGGGTTGTCGGTTGCACTTTTCGGTTACGACACCCTGGCCGCCCCAGTGAACGACCAGGCGCTGCCCTATGCACATGCCAGGTGGCACGACTTCTATTCGGATGCAGATATCTATCGGACGATCGCCAGCGTTGACCGTTATGCCCGTTCACTGGTGATTGGATCACGCTGGACACTGAAGCTTCCCATGCTCACGGGAACGTTTTCGCCGATCGACTATGACCCGATGGTCATCTCCTACTTCCACGATTGCATGTGTCAGGCGAAAGGTTCCTCCACATCGGTATGCTCGGGGGATAGGCTCATGTTTCTTGGAGCGCCACCGGACCTGACCGAACTCCTCGTGCCCCCCATGCGCCGCTGCCTCGATCTGGCTGCCGTGTCTCTCGCAGCGGTTCCCCAGATGACTCTTTTGAACCGGCAGATTCTTGATTCCTGGGCGGAGACAGGAATCCAACTTCCGGTACGGACGGGTGTGAAAGCATTCCCCCCGTTCGACTCGAAGCTGCTCCGCAATCCGAATTCGCTTTCGCGTGTCTATGGTGTGTATGAAACCGAGTGTCGCAGTCCACGCATGGCAGAGTTGCAACGTGCACTCGAGCCCGGCTTCGACGCGCGCCAATCAGTCGTCCTCGAAGCCGGGAGGAATTGTCAGACTCTGCAATCTCCAGGGAGAGGAACGACTCATCCGAAGGCTGAGATTCTCCGATTCGAGGATACGTTCGTGGAGATCGGGGTGGACTTCGCTGCCCATGGGTTTCTCGTGCTCACCGATTCGTATTATCCGGGGTGGAGGGCAACCGTCGATGGCTCGCCCGTTCCGATTCTCCGGGCGAATGGGATGTTTCGTGCAGTACCCGTCCCGGCAGGACGCTCGACCGTCACGTTCCGCTACGTTCCGTACAGTCTATACGTAGGATGCTGTGTCCTGGTGGTGGGGATGATCGCGACGGTTCTGAGCTGGCGTTGGCTGAGGCCAGCGAGCTCGTAGTTCCACATGGCTGGGTCGTAGTCGGATCACTGGCCTTATCCGGGATGGCGCCAGACAATGAATATGCTTTTTCCAAAACGGTACCCCAGAAACCGGTCGAATACGCGTGAGACGGGGATCACGTATCTGTCCCAGAGGAGGATTTGCTGCTGTGTCGGTGAGCCACTGCGTAAGATCATTCGGTTGGCGAGCGAAAGGACCGTTCCCGCCGAATCGAGATACGAGCACCGTTCCTCGTGGAGGGACTTTGGTTGCAAATTCCTCAATGAGCGTTTGTCATAGCGCCTGAAATGCCCAATGTCGCGGTCGAATGGTGTGTACAGGCACTGATGCGCCGGCGAGAGCACGATCAAAGACCCGCCTGGCCGCAGTCGTGCTGCAGCATTGGCGATTTCTTCTCGGTCGTGTTCGATGTGCTCCAGTACGTCGATGTAGAGAATCGAATCGAAGCGCATCGTGGCATCCAGATCGGTGAGGCTTCCGACCACAACCCTGGGGGAAGGCCCAACGGGAATCCGTTGGACGACCTCACGTAAGGTCACGGCCAGCCCGGGATCAGGCTCCAGGCACACCCAGGACCGTGCGGCAGAGGAGTGCAAGACGGGCGTTGTGCCGCCGATACCCGCACCCACTTCGAGCACATCTCCTCGGATGAACCTGGCGAGATGCGATCGGTAGTAACTCTTCCAACGGACTGCCTTGGCAAAAAGATCCAGCTCGGATCCGACGTAGATCTGCTCAGCCATCACGCTTCCACAATTCCCGACACTCACCGACGAACCACACATAGTCGCGGGCGGGGAGAAAACCAGCATTGTCACGACTTCCGAGAATGCTGAAAGTGAACAACAACGTGGCAAGGAGCAGATTGAGGCCAAGAACGATTACGACCAGAACCGCCAGGAAGACTTCCCAGGAGGCTGGTGTGTCGAGATAGAACCGCCAGAGCGTAAAGCTGCCAATACAAAATAGAATCACCAAACCCATGCTCGTCGCCCCGAGCAAAAGCCGGACGCCGACACGGTCCCCAAACACCGACATGGCGCTCACACCGTGCACGACCAACTGGGTAAAGTTCATCTTGGGCCGACCACTGAGTCGTTTTGCGCGGGAGGTCGGAACGAGCATGATCGGTAGACGAGCCTTGAAGACCGCCGCCGCATAGTGGTTCCAGAGCTCCGAGACGATGACCAGGCGGTGTAGCTGCGAGCGCGGTATGATGCTGAAATTCCCTACCTGGACAGCAACTCCGGTCAGCAGGAGGTGAAGCACGCGGTATAGCCGGTAAAAGAGCTGGAATACGAACCCCTCCGAACGCCGGTGCCGGGCGGCAAACACGATTCGTTTCCCCTGGGCATGGTCGTACTCCTCCAGGAGTTTTGGAATATCGGCGGGGGCATCTTCCCCATCGCCGTCCATGACAACGACAGCCTCGTAGTCCAGATTGGCATCCAACCAGGCCAACGCAATTGCAATCGCGCGTTGGTGCCCGAGATTCCGCCTCAGACCCAGAATCCGGACTTCCTCGATGCACACCCTGGCCTTCGACAGTTCCGTCTCCGGCAAGGGTGTGTCCGATCCGTCATCGACGATGAGCAACCGAACGCTCCGTTCCAATCGATTGAGGGTGGCGTCGAGAGAGTCGAGCAACAGAGTGAGGGCATCCCAGTCGTTGAAAGTGGGCACCACGATCCACAGAGATCGTCCAGGCTCGGTTGACGCGTTCCGCATCGGATGAACGGCTCCTGCTACTTCACTCGTCCACGGACTACAAGTGCAAAGATCGAAGCCGCCCCTCTTTCGCCGGACATCGGAGATGTGGGAACCCCGTCGTGGGTTCAGTCTCTCGTCACAACCACGGTTGGAGACGGGTGCATCCGACCCCATTTTCGGGCGCACCGGAAAAGGTTGTGTGCCTGGCGTCAAGCATTCTCTCCCGTTGACGCCGACTCGCCCCCAACGCCAATAGCCTCAGCATTACGAATCTCGGGATTACCTGAGGACCTTGCCGTGGCACTCGTACACACGGACAGAGGCGTTATGCGGGAGGTATTCCCCCGGGGATGATCCTGGAGTTGACACGTGACGGCGGCGCTGCGCTACTCAAACCCGCATGTACTTCGTCGTCGGTTCCGGTCCTTCGGGAATCAGCGTTGCTTCGGCTCTCATCGATGCTGGCCGTGAAGTGACTCTGCTGGATGCCGGCATGCAGTGTGAGCCGGCGCGCCTACGGGCAGCGCAGAGACTGGCTGACCTGCCCCCGGAGAAGTGGACTGACGAAATGGTTGCGGCGGTCCGTGGCCCTTCAAGCTTTGATCCCGGCCAACCAAAGCTCCTGTTTGGTTCCAGCTTCCCGTACGCCCATACCGCCATGGCCGAAATGGTACAGCAGGGTACGAAGTGCCTCGTCTCCCATGCACGTGGCGGGTTGAGCAATGTCTGGGGTGCCGCGGTTCTGCCGAATCCAGCCTCTGAATTCGAACGTTGGCCGGTTTCCTATGAAGAAATGACACCTCATTACGAAGCCGTTGCACGACTGCTGGGCATCAGTGGCGACCACGATGATCTCGAAACGATCCTGCCGTATTTTGTGCCCCCGGAACCACCTCTCCAGCCAAGCCGGCAGGCTCAGACCCTGCTGAGTCGCATGCAGAAAGACCATGCTGTTTTGGCATCCGCCGGTTTCCGTTTCGGAAAAGCACGGCTGGCCGTCCGCACGCAATCGACATCCTCTGGCGCCGGGTGTCTTTATGCCGGCCTGTGCCTGTCGGGGTGTCCCTATGGTGCCATCTGGAATGCCGCCGGTTTTCTCGCTGAACTGCAGCAGCGGGGCCTTCGTTATCAGTCGGGCCTGCGGTTACGGCGCGTCGAATCTCCCGGGGGTGATGCAGTTCGCTTATACTCCATCGAAGAGACCTCTGGACGAGAAGTGGTTCTGGAAGGAGAACGCGTCTTTCTGGCAACAGGTCCGCTTTCGACTGCAGGGATCATCATTGATTCTCTTGCCGCCTACGAACGCACCTTTGCTCTGCAATTCCAACCCTACTTTCTTCTCCCGATGCTCGCACATGAGCATACTCCCGGGGTCCGTGGAGAGCGGCTGCATACACTGTCTCAGTTGTTCCTGGAACTGACGGATCCGAAGATCTCCTCGAATCCGGTGCACCTGCAGATCTACTCCTATAATGATCTGATCCGGCGCCGCGTCGATGCGGTGACACGGTTTCTCCCTGGACGCGAATGGATCCGCGAGCATCTACTCGGGCGGCTGCTTGTCATTCAGGGTTACCTCCATTCGGCTGAATCGCCGCCCATCCGACTCACCGGCCGCCGGGATGGTGCGAGACACCGTCTGGTTCTTGAATCTCCAGACAGACAACCCTCGCGCAGTGCCATCCAGCGTGTGGTGAGACACCTCCGCCAATACTCCGATGCCCTCGGAGCACGCCCGCTATTGCCATTCCTCCGGATGGGCGAGCCGGGAGAAGGTAACCACGTGGGTGGACTGTTCCCGATGCGCCGGTCTCCCGCGCAATTCGAAACGGATACCCTGGGAAGATTACCAGGACTGGCTCGAGTCCACCTCGTCGATGGATCGATCCTGCCGGCCCTTGCCGCGACGACATTCACCTATACGACCATGGCCAATGCCCACCGCATCGCGTGTGCGGTATCAGGGGAGGAGCAGGCATGAGAGGTTTGTGTGCTTTGACCGGCAGTACGGGATACATCGGAGCACATGTCGACCGAGTGCTGCGGCAAGAGAGATGGGCCGTCCGTCGTCTGGTGCGTAAACCGTCTGGACCCGAAGACATCCATTTTGCTCTGGCAGAACCTTTCGACCCGGCAGCTCTGGATGGTGTGGATGCCCTGATCCACTGTGCCCATGATTTTTCGGCAGCGCTGACGGGTTCCCCATGTAATGTGAAAGGATCGATCGGCCTTTTCGAAGCAGCCCGGAATGCCGGGATTTCGCGACTTTTATTCGTCTCCAGCATTACGGCCCACGCGGGATGCCGTTCCACATACAGCCTCGGCAAGCTCGAAGTGGAACGAACCGTTGCTGCGATTGGAGGACTTTCCGTCCGCCCCGGTCTGGTCTGGGGTGAGTCGGGCAAAGGGATGTTTGGCACCCTACAGCGACTGGTACAGCTTCCGATCCTTCCCGTGTTCGACGGTGGAGGGCAACCGTTCGTGATGTCGCATGTCGAGGACGTGGCGACCGCAGTGGTCAAACTCCTCGAACGACCATCAACGGAGTACGGGGCTCTCCCACCGATTCCTCTGGCACACCCGCATCCCTGGCCGTTTCGGCAACTTCTGATTGCCATGGGCGCACAAAATGGCCGGCGGATCCGTACCTTCTCCATCCCAGGCTGGCTGGCGTGGAACACGCTGCGGATGGCCGAGATGCTTCACGTCCCTTTGCCCGTCCATCACGACAATTTCCTGGGACTCCTCTTTCCGCCAGAGCATGTCGACTTCACCACGACGGCACATCTTGGTCTGACCTTTCGCGCCTTTCCCGGAGGCATCGAAGAAGATCGGGACACCAACAAATCGAAGGTTGAATCCGATCTTGGGCAGGATATAGGTTGAATCGGTGAACGACGCGAAAATCAAGGTGTTTCCAGGTGCACTCGAGCACCGGTTCGCGACGTCTGGTCCCATCAAGTCGGCGCCCATCCCGCTCGAACGCCTTTTCGCGGACATACAAAGTATCGACGTATCTCGTTGCCAACGACTGGTGATTGCCGGCGAATCTCCGCTGGAACACCCTGATTTCGTCACCTTGATTCGAGAATGTGTGCGGCGTGGTTTCCGCCATATCGCCCTGGAAACCGATGCTGCAGCGCTGGCGCGGCGTGGTATGCCAACTCTGTTGCGCCGCCTCGGCATCTCGCAACTCGTCGTGTTCATGGGTGGAATACGAGCAGCAGCACACGATGCCGTGTTGCGCCGGCCGGAGACCCTGAATGAGGCACTGCAGGGTCTGAGACAGGCCGTAGCCGCCGCAGCGGATGGTGGCCCGAGTGTGTACGTTGCCGTGCCTGCCCTACGCTCGAATCTCGACGACATCGAGCCTCTGCTCGAGTGGATCATCTCTCTCCGGGGAAAACTCGAAGGATTCCTGCTCGAATTACCGGAGATTCAGCAAACGCCACCGGAAAAAAGACACTTGATCCTCCCCTACTCCACGAAGGCTCAACTTGCTGCACGGATATTCCAGATCTGCCAGGGACATCGGATCGAGTATGGTTTTCGAAAAAAACGGGGTATCCTGCCATGCGCCACCGAGGGTGCACTGGATCGCTTCGGCACGGTCTTTCATGATCGCTTCCAGTATTTCCAGCGAACGCCACGCCTGCACCAGAGAGAGCAATTCGTGCGAGTTGCCGCCTGCTCGACATGTTCCCTCAACACCACCTGCAACGGTGTAGAGAAAGAGTACCTGGAGCAGTTCGGTGATCAGGAGATGAAGCCCGTGCCCATCGATGTGTCGATGGGATGGAAATTGCGTCGCATCAATCGTCTGGAACAGTTCGAGTATCGCAACGTTTCCGCTTTCAAGAATGAGTCTCCAGTGAATCCTCGTGGCCTCATCCGAGTCAACGGTCACTGCAACATGTCGTGTGCGTTCTGTTTCGTCGACCGCTCGGTGGGCGATTACGATACGGATCAACTCCGAGGTGAAATCGACAGGATGGCCCGTGAAGGAACCCGTCACCTCGTGCTTTCCGGCGGCGAACCGACGCTGCACCCCGATCTACCCGAGTTGATCCGGCACGGCCGGGCCACGGGCGCTTTCGATGTGATCGAGATGCAATCGAACGGTGTACGATGCGCTGACTTCGACTACTCACGCGACTTGGTCGAAGCCGGACTGACCCGGGCGACTTTCTCCCTGCACAGTGTCGATCCGGCACATTCGGACAGTATTACCCGGCTGCCCAGGGCGTTTGGGAAAACGATGCAGGCAATTCACAACTTCCGGAAACTCGGAATCGTAACACAGATCGCGCACGTCATCACAAAGGACAACTATAAGGAATTGCCGCAGACAGTACGCTTTCTTCGCAAGGAATTTCCTGCGGAGGGAGGCGAGTTGAGCCTCTGCCTGGCCATTGCACAGGGTATCAGTGATCTGGTGTTCCAATGGGTCATTCCGACATTCACGGAAATCCGCCCTTACGTGCGTGAAGCGCTCGATTACTGCCTCGAAACCAATCTCGGTTTCGGTGGTATGATCGGCCAGGGGGGATACCCGCCGTGTATGCTGGACGGAGACCTCCGTTACTATGACCGTGTGCTGGATAAGGTGTTCAAGAGCGAGGACGCGAGCGACCAATTCTACAAGCCTGAACGTTGTCGCGAATGCAGCTTCGACCCGTATTGTCTCGGTCCACGCCGTTCCTACGTCGAACATTATGGTGATGCGGAGATCCGGCCTTTCCAGGCCGATATACCGGCACCTCATTCGAGTACCATCGAATCGCACGACAGTTCTGGCAAGGCGGCGCTCGTGGAGGTTGCCGGTAGCCTGACACGCACCTCGCCCGATACCCCTGCGATTGCTCGGTGGATCGTCTCGATGAAGTGACCCACATTCCCATGGGAACAGGATTTTCTGGAGGTAGTTCGACGGTCTCGAATCGGCGCACCGCCACGCTGCATGCCGGTGGCAGGTGCGAGTTGCGCTGTGTGCTGTGCGATTGCCGGGCTGTACCCTCCACTGACACAGAGATCGATCGAGTCCTGCAATCTGGCGGCCGCCAGTTGCTGCTGCGGGGCGCTACCGAAAGAAGCCGCCGAGTGGCTTCTTTGATCGAACGAGGCCGGCAGGCGGGCTTCGCGGAAATCGTCCTGAGGTCCAATGCGATGGCAGCCGCGGACCCAATTTCAGCGGCAGAATTTTCTCGCTTGGGCGGCGATGCGGTACTCGTACCGGTCTTCAGTCACCAGGCTGCCGTGCATGACCGGGTTGCAGGTCGCCTCGGTGCACTGCAGGCCACGCTTTCGGGGATGGCGCAGCTTGCAAGCAACGGAATGGCCGTCGAGATCGAAGTACCGATCTTACCGCTCCGGCTGCAGAATTTGTTCGAAACGGTTTACAGGACACACGAGGCAACGCCTCTGCGGCGCGTCCGATTCTACCTTCCCCACGTCGTACCGCCTGTCCTCGCTCCATCGCCATGGGACCCCGCCGGTACAGCCTTTGCTCGCGCCCTGCAATTCTGTCGCGAACAGCACATTCAGGTACAACTCACGACGCCGGATGCAATTCCGCTTTGTGCCCTCCATGATTTTCCTGATCTGCACGATGCATATGCCTTCAACCCAAAGTCCCGCAAACTTCGACTTCGCGATGCCGTGTTCCTGGAGGAATGCTCGCGTTGCGTGGTGCGCCCTCAATGTCCGGGGGTCGTGCCTGCCTATGCACAGGCGCATGGCGCGCGTGGGCTAAGGGCGTACCTGAAGCGGCCTGTCGATATGTATGCACAACGGACGACGCGACGCCGTGTATGGACGGCTGAGCAACGTCGTGCTGCATCGCGCGCCGAGATCCTCGTCCTGCGTCCCACCGTCAACTGCAACCAGGACTGCACGTTCTGTAGCGCAAACGAGACTTCGGCCAACGTCTGGGCGGATCACCGTGAGATGTTGCGAGCTATCGCGCGCGCAGCCCAACGCGGCATCGAGCGTGTCTCGTTCTCGGGCGGCGAACCCACCCTGTCGCGGCATCTCTCCGAGTATGTCCGCTGCGCTTCGCGCCTCGGAATCCCCAAGATCGAACTCGTCTCCAATGCGGTTCTCCTCGATAAACCGCAGAAGGTGAAATCGCTTGCCGATGCCGGGCTGACACACGCGTTCATCTCCCTACATGCGCACGACGAAGCGTTGTCACGGCGCATGACGCAGAAGGCTGGTGATTTCGAACGCACCGTACGTGGCATTCACAACCTCCTGGATGCGGGCATCCGGACGTCGACCAATCACGTGATCACGGCACAGAATTACCCTTATCTGATCCGCTACGTGGAATTCCTGCATCGGGAGTTCGGTGGCCGTGTGAACATTTCATTTGCCTTCGTCACACCGCAGTTCAAAGCGCTCGACAATCTCTCGGTGATGCCGCGCCTGTCGGACGTCATGCCGCACCTCAAGCGCGCGCTCTATCGGGCCCTCGAAATTCGGCAATCCTTCGGCATCGGATCACGCCAGGGGATTCCCTTCTGCTTTCTCGATGAGTTCCGCGCCTGGTCCGATGGGATCAAACTCTCGAATTCCGCGATTTCAGAAGATGGACCTCAGAAGCAGCGTGCAGCGGGTTGCGACGAATGCCGTTTCTCCGACTACTGTACGGGTCTCTGGCGCCCTTACGTGGCAAGGTACGGCCTCGATGAAATCCGGCCGATTCCCGGTCCGAAACTCACAGACGCGGAAGTCGAGGAGTGGATGCTCCGCACACGTGAATTCGAATGGGGAGATCCTCCCTCGTTCGATCGTATCACACCTGCAATCCGCGCACCGGAACTCGAGCTGGGTCCGCCCGACATTGCCGCGGTACCGGCAGAACTTGCCGATTTCAGCCCACATCGTTCGCGACCGCTGCGTATCGCGCTCCTGGGCACAGGCAGGCAGGCCCGCCGTCTGGCGCGCAACCTGCGCGAGGTCGGTGGGTTGTCGATCGACGCTGTAGCGTCACCCCACGCACCCGAAGCCGATCTGGCCGATTTTGGCGGTTGTCCGGCATTCTCGCAGGCGAGCGAAGCCGTCGAAGAGGTGCGGCCGGAAGCGATCATCATCGCTGCGGCGACGGCGGCACATTTCGAATTGGCGAAAATGGCGATCGATCGTGGCCTGCCATCGCTTCTGGAAAAGCCGGTGGCGAGCAACGAAGCGGAAGCTGTCGCCCTGGCCGAGGCGGCCAGGGCTGCTGGCGCCCTCGTCGTTCCGGCACACAATTCGATCTATGCCGCAGGTCTGGACGAGATCTTCGGTTTGCCGTTCGAAAGGAAATCGATCAGCTACCTGTGGCGGCGCACACCAGCCAGCCCCGATTCGATCCGTACCTGGAATCGGTCGTCTCTGTACGAAACTCTCTACCACGTGGTGGCCGTGGTGGCTCGCGCGGCCGGTGGTGGTGTGGGTGTAGTCCGTCGGGTCTCATTTCGTGGCGAAGCGTTTCCCGAACAACTTCGCGTACAGCTTGGTTATGGTGCGCACGATGCAGAGATCCTTCTCGACTTCCTTGCGTCAGCCGAAGAGGACATCCTGACTGTCGAGGATCGGGCAGTGCATTCATCGGGTCGTGTCTGGAGGCGTGAGGGGAGAAGGACGACGTTACAGGATTCGTCGGGTGTGCGTGTCATCGAGCCGCGTGGCAATGACGTCCAGTGCATGCTGGCGAATTTCCGCGACGTTCTCCTTGGCCTCGCCACTCCGGGTTGCACTCTCGATGATGCCATTGGAATCATGCGCACTGCGCGTTCGATCGTAGAGGCTCTCGAAGAGTCGGGTGCTCCCTTCGACCGGCTCGGCGGCCCACGTCATGTCGCGTCACCGTCCGTACAGACGGCGCTACGCTGAATCATGGTGCAACCTCTTTCCTCTCAGCGGATCTGAATGGAAGGCGCGTCCATGCTCGATATCGAGTGGATCGCTCTCAAAGCAGGCATCAAGCCGGGAAATCGCATTACCGTCACCGGCACGCATGCCGCAGAGTTGGAGAGACGTGTCCGGCAAGAACATTTCCATCTCGTCCGCTCCGAGCGGCCTGTCGAATTCCCCGGGCGAGAACCTGCCCTGATTTATTACGTTGCCCCAGACCTACAACGAGCCCGGGATCTGGCCGAAGCCGAGGCTCCATTGCTGCCGCCGCACGGTGCCCGTCTTTGCTGGAAGGAGGCAGCGGAGCTGCATACGCATCTCGGCAGGCTCCTCGGTTTCCCTGCTTGTTGCGTGGAGCGTTTCGTCTTGCGCCTGCGGCGCGGTGTGAATGTCCGGTCGGCTGGAGGCACGGCACACGAAGATTTCGTTGCCGCAGAAGATGCGTCTGGTGCTTCCGTTCGATACTTCGGCCGGCTCAATGACCTTTCTGCCGATCGGCGTGCCCGACTCATCACCTTCTATCCTTGCCGGTACGACTGCCCAGATGCCGCACAATATGCCGGTGCGGTTTTTGAGGCGGCAAAACGTCAGGATGCTCTGGCGGCCGAACAACTCAGAGAAGCACTTCTGGGAACGATGCAGATTTCTGTTTCGGGCGATCGCCAACCGGGATCAGACCGCAATGAGGACGTCCTGACCATCGAGTTCCGGGAATTCTAGAAGAATGTGGAACAACGACCGGCGAGAACAACAGGGTGGGTCACGCCGGGGATCGATCGAGCGAATCGCGTGGTGTGGCTTTATCCGTGTGAATCGATGGGACACGACATCGAGGGTCTACCGGCCCACGTTGTCATGCGATGCAGTTGTGTGCAGTGAAGCGTCTGGTCGTTGAGTGATCGGCCGGATCCAGCGTGCCTTCCACAGCATCAAGATCGCCAGGTTCCAGATCGGCTTACGCAGGTTCGCTACGCCACGGCGGTGACGTTGCAGAAGTGCCTCGACGGCCTCGCGCCGGAGAAGTCCGTCCGTGTAGCCGGAAGGATCGAGCAGTACATCATCGAACCACTGCCGCAATTCTCCGTTGATCCAACGTACCACGGGCAACGAAAAACCCTGTTTTCGTCGGTTCAGAATCGATTTCGGAATTTCTCCACCCAAGGCTAGCCGCAATAGTCCCTTCCGTCGGAGTCCCGGTACTTTCAGGGCTCCCGGCAACGCCACGACATATTCGATGAGTTCGTGGTCGAGAAATGGGCTGCGGATCTCCAGGCCGTGCGCCATCCCGGCCCGGTCGATTTTGAAGAGGATATCCGATTCCAGAAAAAACCGCAGGTACGCCCGGAAAGCCAGATCGAGTGCTCCTGACGCGAGAGGAGCGGTTGCATTCCGGGCCTCCTGGAGAATGTCGCCCGGAGGATGGCCTGTGAGATGCCGTAGTTCTTCTACCGCAATGTCCATCGTGTATGCGCTGGGTCGGGCCTGTGGGTCGGTGCACAGTCCCCGCGCGAACTGCCGCAGCCGGAAGTCGAGGCTGAAATGTTGTTCCCGCACGGGCATGATCCGAGCCAGTGTTTCGAGTGCCCATGGCCGGAGCACGCCTGCCCAGCGCGTCCAATCATCAAACTTTGCCGCAAGGAAGACATCATAGCCGCCAAACAACTCATCGGCGCCATCTCCCGCCAGAGCTACCTTCACGGAACGGCTTGTGAATGTGCTCAGGGCGTGGACGGCAAGCACCGATGGGTCTGCGAACGGCTCATCGAGCCACTCGATCACCTCGGGCAGCGCGTCATGGATGATTCGCGCATGGAATCGCTCTTCGTGATGCGTCGTGCCAAGCCAGCGGGCAACATCACGAGCGATCCCCGATTCGTCGAATTCGGGTTCTTCGAAACCAAGAGAGAATGTTTCGAGCCGTGTCCCGTGGCGTGCCAGCGCGGCCCCCACCAGCGTGGAATCCAGGCCTCCCGAAAGGAGGAGGCCGATGGGCACATCGCTCATCAACCGTCTGGTGACAGCACGATCGAAACGTTCGCGAATCTCTTGGATCACCTCCTTTTCCGGAGGTCCCGGCCGTGAAGGAAGTGGAAGACTCCAATACGTCGAGATTCGAGGCTCGCCGGCAGGCTGCACTTCCAGGCAGGTGGCCGCCGGCAGCTTGTGGATCCCTTTGAAGATGGACCACGGTGTGGGTACGAAATCGAACACGAGATAGCGACACAGGGCTTCCGGCTCGATTCGGGGGGATTCGTGCAGCGCGGCGAGTATGGCTTTCGGCTCCGAAGCGAACAGAAAGCGGCTGCCAGCGCGAGCATAGTAGAGAGGTTTCTGCCCCATGCGGTCTCGTACCAACAGGAGTTGGCGGCGGGCACCGTCCCACACGCCGAACGCAAACATCCCCGACAGACGCGCAGCGACCCCTGCACCCCAAGCCCGGTAACCATGGAGAATCACCTCTGCATCGCTGCGTGTGCGGAAGCGGTAACCGAGAGATTCGAGTTCTTTGCGCAATTCGTGGTGGTTGTAGATCTCGCAGTTGGCGACAAGAGAGATGTCGTCTTCTGGAGAGTGCATGGGCTGTGCTCCACCCGCTACATCGATGATCGAAAGCCGACGGTGTCCCAGAAGCGCATTCCGCCGCTCGAGCGTTGCCGCTCCATCCGGGCCGCGCCGCGCCAGGCTGGAGACCATCGACTCCAGATCGAGCCGGCTTCGATCGCTCACTTCGTTTTCGAGGATACCTGCAATTCCGCACATGGCGCTGGTCGTTTCGAGTTCGAGGGGGTTTAGCCGAATTGCGGAGATCTCAGTCCAATCTGCCGTCCTGACGGAATCCCTTGACCCGGTACAACACCAGCGTCTGTGCCGGATTGTAAAGGGGCGGATCACGCAGGTCCGGTCGGGTCACGAGGCGGTACGAAAGATACAGGATGTCTTGCGAGAAAACGGGTTCGAGGATCAAGCGACGCTCCAACGCGGCGCAATCGCCAGGAGGATTTCCGAAGAGGCCCGTGTAGCAGTAGGAGCCATGGAAATAATACCAGCACGGCGCTCCACCGGCCGGTTGCTGGTGGCGTCGCCTCACAACGGGAAGCTCACCTCCTCCGCTTTCCCGCTCGAACTCGTGCAAACCCAGAACCTGCTCACCAGAAATCGTTGCCTGCTCGCTCCGTGATGCTTCTTCCGCGATGTGGGCATAGCGCGCATTGATCTCTACAGAATGAGAACCGCCTTTCTCTTCCGGCACGATTACACCGCAGCGCCTCGGAATTATCGATAGGGCCTCACGGAAGGCCTGTTCTTCTGTGGCCGCTCCGTAGCGACGAGCCAGATACGGCTGTGCCAGAACGGCCGTGGACACACAAACACCGATCACGAGCGTTCGTACGCCTTTTCGATGTGTTGCAGGCGACCATCGTGTGATCGAGCGGCCTGGAAGGATTCCTCCAAACACTTGAACGACCAGCTCCCATCCTTGTGCTGCCAGAAGAGCCAGCCACGGCAGTGTGTACGATCCGTACCGGAAGTACTCGATGTAGCTCTGGGACAAATCACCCGCTCTGGGGGAGAGCGACAGCGGAATCAAGCCGACGGTTGTCCCGAGGAGGCTCAGGAATAATGGCCAGCGATGTCGAACCGCCAGAGATGCCACTCCCAGTGGGAGTGGCATCCAGAACCAGAACGGCAGGATCTCCGGGAGACGAAGAAATGTAGAGAGCGGGAACTCGGGGAAGGAGAAGCTCGTTGCGCGTATCGTGCTCGCCGCACCACCCGCACTACATGAGGCCAGGCTCGTCAGAGCACTGACGCCAAACCACGCGAGACCAGCGATCAAGGCAGGGCGAGATTGCCAGCGGCGTAGCCCCGGAAGAGCGATCACACCCGCCATGGCGCCGATGATCGGGGCATCCGGACGAACCCAGCACGTGTATGCCAGTAGGGCGCAGCCGGCGAAGGCCCACTCGTCCCATGCTCGCCGGTGCGACGCATGGATCATGGTAAGGCCCAGCACCTGCAAGCTGATCAGTGCGCCCATCTCCAGATCGCTGGAGTACATTGCTGCATGTACGGGCAAGGATGCGACGACCACTCCGGAAATCGCTGCAGCACCTCGAGACAGACCGAGACTGTGTGCCAGCAAGACGAGAAAAGGTGGTAGACAGGCGGCCAGAAATGATGGCACGCGCAATGCCGTCCACATGAAATTCGCCCCATCGGGAAAAAAGGAGGCGACCAGGACCGACATGCCACCAAAGCCGATGATGTACCGCTTGAGCCGGTTATAACCCGAGCCGCCTTCGGTGAGGATATTCGATTGTGTAAATGCGAAGCGCACCAGGGCACTCCACGCAAACACGAGAAGGGCGTCCAGGACGACGGTGTACGTCTCGCGCCGGATCTTCCAACCCCCGATTTCGGCACGGACGGCTGCGCACGCGAGCGCAACCAGGGCGCTGAGAATTGCTCCCCAAAGGGCGACCTCGGCACATGAGCGGCCTCGTGCATTGGCGAGTTCTCGTATTACCTCTTCATCGCCTCCACCGAGAATCGGTTGCGCCACATACCACGTAGTTAGAGGGATGGCGCCAGCCGCGACTGCCAGCGCAAGGGTTCCTGTAACGCCGCGCCACGCCCGCAGGGCAGGCCTCTCTCCCGACAATCGCTCAACGGCTATCCGTAAAACGCTTCCAAGTGACAGCGTCACGAAAAAGGCAAGGATGGACGGGAAAATCGGGGGAGACGCGTTGCGCAAGAACACCCGTTCAGCCTCTTCGACGCGTTCCCGAATGAGCAACGGCCAGCATACCCAGGCCGAATACGACGATGGCAGTTGCCATCCACACCACGACGGCAATGGTTCTGGCAGTAGGCTCCAGAGGCAAAACCAATGAAACGAGTGCGGCCAGCAACGGCAGAAAGGAGAAGGCGAGAAATGCTTTGAGTGGATTGTGGTAGAGAATGATTTCCAGCATCCCCTGCCCGGCGCGCAGGGCATCGTGCAGGAAACGCACTTTCGAGTGGCCGATCCGTTTCCCGTAAACAATCGGGTGAAATGCCACGAAACGACCCGTCAACATCTGTACCAATGTCAGCGTGGTCGAGAAGGAAAATCCGTTCGGGAAGCGATCGAGAATCGGCAACACCTGAGAACGGCGAAAGACCCGGTAGCCTGAATTCGGATCCGGAATCCACCTACCGGTAACGAAGTTGGCCATCAACAGGAACGCCATCTGCAGGGGTTCGTTCGAATGCCGAAAGTGGGGCCCCGTACGCGCTCCAACGACCATATCGAAGTGATGGGCCTTCTCCAGCAAAACAGGCAATTCTCCGAGGGGATACGTTCCATCCGCATCAGTCATGACAATCGTGTCGTACGTTGCGTTCGCAATGCCGGTCTTGAGAGATCGTCCATAGCCACCAGACTCCGGGTGGCGGATCACTCGGGCCCCGGCACTCAGCGCGATCTCGGCGGTACGATCCTTCGATCCATCGTCGATCACCAGAACTTCCACCGGTCGATCGAGTCGCTCCTCTACCGATCGAATCTCTTCGAGCGTAGCGGTAATGCCGTCCTCTTCATCACGCGCGGGGATCAGAATCGTCACGCCGTCCGTACGAGATCCGAGGCCCTCTTCAGTCTGGCTGATCACGATGTCGCTCCTCCTCCTGCGCAGGCGGCAAAAACCGGCCTCGTTGTCGTGGTGCCGCCGGTATTCCCATCCAGTCGCAATGGCCCCGTGGCGCTCTCATCGCGACGGCACGTCTTTGAACGGTGACAATTCATCCAGACCGTAACGTTGGGCATATTCGAGAGTCACACCACTGCATCGTTTCAGGGCGCTGCAATTGCGGCAGTCTTCACTGAAAGCGGATAACTCGGCTTCCACGTGTTCCATCGAGTAGATACGGGTGCCGGTCGCATCATCGAGATAATGGGTCTCTCCAAAACCAGAGCGGCCATAATTGCCCGGTTCCGGATCGCCCAGAATACAGTTCGGAATGGTTTCGTAGCACACCACGAGATTTTCGTTCTTCGCAATACGGTGCACACGCTGGATGGGTTCGCGGATTTCGCTGTAGCGTAGCGCCGTTCCTTCCCAATGGGCGCCTTTTCCGATGGTCGAGGGGAAGACGAACTTGAAGGCCACCGCGGAGCCGAATCGCTCAATTCCGAACTGGAGATATTCTTCGAGGTGATCGAGATTCAGGCGTGTCAGTACACAGTTCAGCATGACCCCGGCACCGGCGTCGATAAGGTGTTCGATCCCGCCAACCGTTTCGTAATGCGCTGTCTCGCGGGCACCGGAGAGCACGGCACTGACAGCCGGGTCGTGCGAGTGGAGAGAAACGATTGCAAGCTGTAGGCCCAGTTGAATCGAGCGTTCGGCAAAGTCCGGCTTTGCGAAACTACGGCCGTGTGTATTGATGTCCCATGTCATGCCGTAGTCGGCCACCCGCTCGATGATCGTCCAGAATCCAGGATGGATCGTCGGCTCTCCCCCTGTGGCGACGATACGCTGGAAGCCTCGCTGGCGGACGAAGTCGAGCCGGCGTACCAACTCCTCAGGGGAGTGATAGAAAAGCGCGGGATCACCCGTGTTGGGGCACATGGGGCAGCCGTTGTTACACTGCTCGCCAAAACGAAAGAGAACACCACTGCCGGGAGTCACCGGCAACTCCTCGGGGATCACCTTTTTCAGGAAGATCGGTGCGCTCGGGGCAGTGCTCTTATCGGGGTGCTCAGCTTGCATGGATTGAGAGAATCAAAGGCACTCTGTTCGATCGATCAGAATGAGGTTGCAACCCCGGCGCCGTGGCCTTCATGCGGCAAGGGGCACTCGCCAGGGTTGTGAGGCTTTATCGAGTTCATCCAATTCAGGCTTGCTCAGGACCAGTCCCAGCGCTTGCACATTGTCGGCAGCCTGTTCTCCGTTTTTCGCGCCTGCCAGTGGAATCACGCTGGGTTGTGCCAGCAGCCAGGCCAGGGCGATTGTTGCCATGGAAACACCTCGTTGACGGGCGATTTCGTTTAACAAAGCGAAGAGAGGAGTCACTGCGGCGATGTTGCGTGAAGTGAACGACTCCAGCTCCGCACGCCCATCCTTCGGACGGTTTCCACCACCGTACTTTCCTGTCAGCAGGCCCTGCTCCAGTGGGCTGTAGGCAAGTAGCGTTACCCCGAGTTCCCGGCAGGTATCGAGCACGCCGTCGACTTCCGGTGCGCGGCACAGCAATGAGTAACGTACCTGAACCGTGGCCAGCGGAATACCGCGCTCCGCCAAGGCCATATGAGCCTCACGCACCTCCCCGCCGCTGAAATTGCTCACGCCAATGGCGCGGACCAGGCCCTGTTCGACGGCATCGGCGAACGCTCCCATCGTTGGCGCAATCGGTGTTTCTTCGCGATCGGCCCAATGAAGTTGATAGAGATCGATGTGCCTCAAGCCGAGGCGTTTCAGACTACCTTGCAGGCCTTTGTGGATCGCTTCGACACCGCCGCGTCCCGCCATGGGAGCATACTTCGTTGCCACCACTGCCCTGTGCCCGCTTTTTCGCAACAGAGCTCCCAGGATCTGCTCGCTCTTACCCCAACCGTATGCTTCCGCTGTATCGAACAGGTCCAGTCCCGCTGCGGCGTAGACCGAAAAGGCATCGACCACGTCACGTGGCCCGTAGGTCTCCCCATAATGCCAGAAGCGCCGATCGCCCCAGGCCCAGCATCCGGCGCCAAGTGGGACTGTTTCGAGCGGACTCTGTCCGAGTCGGATCCGTTCTCTCATTTTACCGCTGCTTTCTGTAGCGGGTCGTCCAGCACCGCTTGCAATTCATCGGCACCGTAGAGGTCATAATAACCGCGGCGTAGTCCGTAACACTTCCGTACCAGGCTGCAGCTCTCGCAGACCGGTGGTTTGATGAACTCCCCGCCATCGTATCCAGCCGGGATGTCATGCATCAGGAACCACCGTTCTTCCGTGGGGACCAGGCAAAGAGGGATCCCACACATGGATTCAAATCCACCGAAGTCCAGGTTGAGGCGGCGGGCCTCCTCCATGGCGGCAAAGATCTGCGGCAATACGTCTGAGTATCGAGGCACGAGCGCCTTTTCCTTGGGCACTACATCGCTCGAAGCTGCAACGAACGAAAAATTCAGAAAAACACGAGGCCAGCGGGATGCAACAAAACGGACAAACGGTACGAGATTGAGATAGTTCTGTTGCGTGATGACGAAATTCACCACCGTTTTGATCGATTCATATGCCTGCAGGTTGTCGATGCCGGCGACTGTCTTTTCGAATGTTCCCGGCGCACCGGTAATCGCATCGGACAATTCCGCTTCAGTCGCATGGAGGGACACCTGGATACTAATCATCCCTGCCTCGACCAAACGGCGGGTCAGTTCCGGATCGGCAAGGCGTACCGCATTGGACTGCACCGCCACAGGGTGGTGACTGTGTACCTTGGCCAGTTCTACATACTCTACCAGTCTGGGATTCAGGGTCGGTTCACCCCCCGTCAAGGTAATTTGTTTTCCGGCCTTACCGGCTTCGATGATGGAGCGGCGAACCTCCTCGTCCGAGGCTGCTGGAAGGTGTGTCGATACGAAACAAAAACGGCAGCTCTGGTTACAGTGGAAGTTGATTCGAATCAGAGCTTCCTCGATAACCGCACCCGTCCGTGGTGATGTGTACCGATTGGGCTGCACCAACTCTCGTCGGATCTGCTCCTCCACGCTCGAGATCAACGACAATCGCCGGCGCACGCGGTCTTCCGTGATGGGTTCCATCTGCGAAGGCGCACCAAACCGGTCGAGATACACCGTGGGGATACCCGAACACCGGTCGTTCACCTCGCATTTTGCGCAGATCTCGAGTTGCTGGTGGCTGTCTCGCCGCCGCGTGCCTGGCGTGAGGGAAAACAGGTGCGCGATGTGGAGGGTTTGTGGAAACACACACGGGGGAATCGTATGGTCTGGAGCGAGCTTGACCATGACACCTGCCGCACGAGCCGCTTTCTCCAATTCACGCAGAGCAGGCACAATCGCCTCATAAGGCAAAAGCTCGGAGGGATCGGGACTGTCCACAGGGACGCGGATCATGAACCCGCGCAGGGAGTGTGCCGGCCCCAGGATTTGAAATACATGACTGGGCAGATCACCCAGGGTATCGACGGTCGACCGTACAGCAACGACGACCAACTCGATCGGTACATCCGCAGCAGAAAGGGCTCGCAAGCCTGCTTCCGTACGTAGGTGGCCACCCGGGTCGCGAGTGATCCGGTCCAGGAGTTCACCTGTTGCCGTGAAGTTCACACGGGCCAGGGTGAGTCCCGCCTCTTTGAACGTGGCAGCACGAGCTTGGTCGATCAGTGTGGCGTTGGTTTCGAGTGTCACCTGTTCGGCCCCACACGCCCGTGCATGGGCAATCAAGGCAGCCAGATCGGCGCGCATAGTCGGTTCACCACCCGAGAACACGATTTCACGCGCACCGGCAGCAACCGCCCGTTCGATCTCGGCGCGGATCGCCTGCGGACGGATGGCCCGGAGATCATCCGTTGCACGCCGAAACGTGCAATAGGTGCAATTCTGATTGCACCTTAGATTCGTGAAAATCAGCTCGGATCTCATGGTGTCCCGGGTCCGGCGTCCTGCCTATGTGACATCGTGATGTCTGTTCTGTTCAACAAGAAGAGCGCACATCCACGTCTCCGGCGGTCCACTCGCCCGTTGGGATCATTCCGTCAGACCCTACCTTGCCGTCTCGTACTTATTCAGTCTACGATATGCCGGCAATGGGGGCCACCACCAATATCACGGCGGAAGACCGCCGTGCGGCCACAAATGTCACGACCTCGCAGTCGGGGCATCGATTCGAAATCCAACTCGGGCATCTGTGCAACAACCGCTGTGTCTTCTGTTCGAGTGGGCAACTTACGGCGCTGAAAATTGCCCGGCCCGTACCCATCGAGCCCATCCTGGAGGCACTCGAGCAGGCCCGAGCAGCCGGCGCAACACACCTCACCTTTCTCGGTGGAGAACCCACCATACACAAACACTTCCTCACGGCCCTGACCCGAGCCGTGGACCTGGGGTTCGAACAGATCGTCATCTTCACGAATGGTGTGATGTTTCCCCATCCTGGGTTCATCGACTCGATCACTGCGCTCGGGCGTTTCGAATGGCGAATTTCAATCCAGGGTGCGACGGAAGAATCGCACGTGGCCACGACAGGCCGTGCAGAGTCATTCCAGCGAATCCTGCACGGACTGGGCGAATTACAACGACGGGGGCAACTCGTCACGGCAAACATGTGTGTGAATGAGCGTAGCTATCGTTCGCTGCCGCACTATCCCGAGTTGGTGAAACGGTACGGGATCCGCCAGTTGCACATTGATATCGTACGCCCTGAAAGCACGGGTGAGCGCGACGAAGCCTACTTGCGGGACATCATGCCGCGGTACACCGACATGGCACCCTACTATGCCAAAATGCTGGAGGGCTTTGAACACATCGATCCCGAGTTCGACATCAATATCGGCAATCTCCCGTACTGCATCCTGCCCGAATGGGGATCGCGCATCCATCACGGCGGCCAGGAGACGGTGACCAAATCGTCCGATGGGGAGGGTCTCGAGGACGAGATGAACAAGTACGTCTGGCAGGCATCGCTGCGGACCCACCTGCCAGACTGCGAGGGTTGCGTTTTCCGTTCCCGTTGCACAGGCATTTTCCGCGTCTACCTCGAGTTGCACGGAAGTGATGAATTCAAGCCGTTGACGCTCGAAGGGCTGGCCCAGCGTGACCCGCACTATCGCAACTTCGTCCTGCGTATGGAGTCTGCTCTGGTGGCATTGCGCAGGACTCAGGCGCCCGCCGATTGGCAGTTGGTACGTGAAATCAGTGAAGACCGCCGTCGTATGGTCGAAATGCAGTTTCAGCCACCCGACGGCGGCCCGGTCGAGTTGCGATTTCTCGCACCGGGACGCTGCGATGCTCCGGTCCTCCAGGCGGCTCACTTCGAGGTGGAAGCCAATGCCGATTCGAACATCTCAGCGGAACGTCTGCTGCAGCTTTTCCACTGGGTTCAGGAGAAGCTGGCGATATCGGGTGTGCAAGCGCGTCTGGCGGAAAACGCCACCGAACGGGCCTGCCGCCGTGCTCTGCTGGCACGCGGTCGCCAGCGTGTTGCCGCCATGGTGAACCGATTGCGTGGCCGCTTCACCGTTCCCGGATGGAACGTCGAGACCTTGCAGTGGCCGTCCGCCACATGCGCTGAGGTCCACCTCCAAGGACCGGCCGAGCAGGGCCTGGCCGTTCGTTTCCGTCTGGGCACACAGGATCAGCGCTCCCGGCTGGGCGTTGAATTTTCACCGTCGGAAGGCGCCGCCGCCGAGGAACTCAAGCCGATCATCGAAGAGATCGTCCGCGTGGTCCGCGGATTGACACCTTCGCCCACCGCGACCGAGAAGCGCCTCAGTCCCGCCTGACCGCCTTCGAAGCGATCATCAGGCGTGCCTGTGATTCCGAGAGGCGATCGGCCCCTGTGTGGAGAGGCCTACAGGCAGCCGGTAAAGCCCTGACGGCAGCGCCGCCCGCCCCATAGGTCACCCCGTGGAAGCATGGCAGCGTAGCGTTTCGTTGACATCAACGAGTAGCGTCGCTAAATGCCGCGACCCGAAACATGCAATTTTGTTTCGAATAACTTCCGGAGATTCACGTCACAGGACGCCGATGATCGAGGTTCGTAACCTGACGAAACGCTACGGTGAGCTGACGGCCATTCGGGACATCAGCTTTACGGCGGAAAAAGGCCAGATCCTGGGATTTCTCGGACCGAACGGCGCCGGCAAAACCACCACGATGCGCATCATCACCGGCTTCATGCCGGCTACCAGCGGCACCGTGAAAGTCGCCGGGTTCGATATTTTCGAGCAATCTCACGAATGCCGGAAACGCATCGGCTATCTGCCAGAGAGTCCGCCACTGTACAACGACATGACGGTACTCTCCTATCTGCGCTTTGCCGCGCAGATTCGCGGGGTTTCGAAGGGTGAAACGGCGGAGGCGGTGGACCGGGTGCTACGCACATGTGCACTGGCGGACGTCAGCCACCGGGTGGTCGGACATCTTTCGAAGGGTTATCGCCAGCGCGTGGGTCTGGCGCAGGCCATGGTTCACAACCCGGCTGTGCTGGTTCTCGATGAGCCGACCATCGGTCTGGACCCACGACAGATCATCGATATCCGCAGCCTGATCCGGGACCTGTCGGGGGAGCGCACGGTGATCCTGTCGACCCACATCCTGCCCGAGGTTACACAACTCTGCGACAAAGTGGTGATCATCAACCAGGGCCGGATCGTCGTAGAAGACCTGCTGTCGAACCTCACCGCAGGAACATCGTTGGAACAGGTTTTCTTGCAGTACATCACCAAAGACACGGCAACGGCGCAATCCGCATCCGAGGAAGCGAACCCATGAAGAACGCCTTCACCATTGCGGGCAAAGAGCTTCGCTCGGCCTTTGTGTCGCCCATCGCCTACGTGGTCCTCACCGGCTTCATGCTGCTCGGAGGCTGGTTTTTCTTCAACCTGCTGAACCGCTTCAATTTTCTCGTCCAGATCTACATGAGCATGCGTAATCCCGAGATGCAGGCGCGCCTGAACCTCAATGATCTGGTGATTGCGCCGTTGCTCGGCAATCTCTCCGTGGTGCTGATCATCCTCATTCCCGTCATCACGATGCGCAGCTTTGCAGAGGAGAAACGCGCCGGCACTTATGAGCTGCTCATGACCTCGCCCCTGTCGATTGCCGAGATCGTCGTTGGCAAGTTTCTGGGTACGGTGGCCTTTTTGTTGGTGATGCTGGGACTGAGCGGAATCTATCCTCTCATTCTGATTGCCTACGGAAATCCGGAGCCGGGAATCATCGCGGCGGGCTACCTCGGACTCTTCCTTCTTGCCGTTTGTTTTGCGACGATCGGTCTCCTCACTTCTTCCTTTACGGACAATCAGATCGTTGCCGCAGTGAGCTGTCTGGTGACGCTGTTGCTTTTCTATGTGATCTCCTGGCCGGCAGAAACTGCCGGTCCTACGATGGCTGCCGTACTGAAATACCTTTCACTTACCGAACACTTCTCGGAGATGGTTCGCGGCGTGATCGAAACCAAGGATGTGATCTACTTCCTCAGTGTAATCGTCCTGGCTCTGTTCCTTACGCACCGCTCCGTTGAGTCGGTCCGCTGGAGATAAGCCGTGAGTCGCACGAATTCACTCCTGGGACTGATCGGTCTCGTCCTCATTCTGTTCGCTCTCATCGCTGGAGCCTTCACTGGAGGACGCACGATCATCGATGTCGCCTTCATTGCCACCAATGGTGTGGTGGGGCTTTTCTGCCTGATCGCCTACTTGAGCGCCGGGGTGGAACAGATCCGTAACGTCGTCAGCGAACGTTCGACACGATACGGTGCCAACGTCATCGTCGGTTCAGTGATCTTCGTGGCTGTCCTGATCATTCTGAACTATCTCGGTGCACGCCACAGCAAGCGGTTCGATCTGACCGAACAAGGCGTCTACAGCCTTTCCGAGCAGACCATCAATGTCGTCAAGAATCTGGACAAAGATCTGAAGATGGATGCGTTCGTGGAGGGTGGAGTCAATCCTGAGCTGCGCGACCTGCTCGCCAACTATGCACGCTACTCCCCGAAGGTTTCATTTCAGTTGATCGATCCGGATAAGCAGCCTGAGCTGGCCGAGAAGTATCAGATCAAGTCGTACAACACGGTCCGTCTGGAATACGGCCAGGAGACGACGAGCGTTACACAACCGAACGAAGAAAATCTGACGAATGCACTGATCAAAGTGACGCGCACCACACGCAAGACGGTTTGTGTGGTCGAGGGACATGGGGAGCCCGACATTGACGACGTACAGAGTCCCAGGGGAATGTCGAGTTTCCGGGAAGCCCTCTCGAACGAGAACTACGACGTGAAGAAGATCCTTCTCGCCTCGATGGCCGAGGTCCCGTCGGATTGTTCCGTGGTAGTCGTTGCAGGCCCACAAAAACCATTTCTCGAGAGTGAAACGACAGCACTCGAAAAATACCTCGAGAACGGAGGTCGGGGGTTATTTCTGATCCCTCCACGCAGCGGCGCCGATCTACAACCTCTACTGGCAAAATGGGGCGTGAAGGTTGGCGACGATATCGTTGTCGATCAGGTGGTGCGCCTCTTCCAGGGTCCAGCTCTCGGTCTGACACCTCTGGCAAACAGTTACGGTACCCACGAAATCACAGCGGACTTCAAGCAACGCACCAGCTTCCCGATGACACGTTCGGTCACGGCAGATACGGCCGGCAAACCAGCGTTGACTGTGACCGAACTGGTGAAGACCAGTGCCTCGAGTTGGGCAGAATCTGACGTTGCTGGAATCTTCGAGCGGAGCGAAGCAACTCTGGACCCCAGCACGGACAAGAAAGGTCCCGTCTCGGTGGCCGTCGCGGTGGAAGCCCCGAAACAGGGTGAGACAGGCAAGGATGCCGCTACCCGACTCGTCGTTTTCGGCAGTAGTCAGTTTGCCGAGAACCGGGAGTTCGATGGCACTTACTACAACAAGGATCTGGCGATGAATGCCGTTGGCTGGCTCGTCGGCCAGAGTGATCTCGTCTCGATCCGTCCGCGTGGCGTGCGTGCCTCACGGGTTCAGTTCAGTGCCGACCAGAGCCTGATCATCTTCTACATTACGGTTCTCCTGGTTCCCGAGCTCCTGCTGATCGCCGGGATTACAGTCTGGTGGCGTCGCGAGTAGCCCGTTTCAGCGTTTCATGAGTTGAACATGCGACTTCGTACCACGTTGATCCTGTTCGCCGTCCTCCTCGGTCTCGGTGCCTACGTATACTGGATCGAACTCCCGCATGCCGAGCAGGAGTCGAAAAAGAAGAACCTTTTCGATTTCAAGGTGGATGATGTCAGCCATCTCGATCTCATTTACGCGGATCGCGAGATCTCCCTGGACCGTTCAGGGGAGACCTGGCACATCACGAAGCCTCTGGATGCGAAAGCGGACCCGGTAGCCGTTAGAGGAGTCCTGAATTCGATCTCGGATTGCGAGGTCAAAAAAGAGCTTGCCGATGCGGATTCCGACCCTGCAATCTACGGTCTGGACAAGCCATTCGTCACGGTGAAGGTGCGGCTCGGAGACAGGGAATTGCCGGCGGTCGCCGTCGGCAAGAATACTCCTGTCGGCTTCAACACGTACATCCAGAAGCTGGACGACAAAAAAGTCCTGCTGACGAACGCATCTTTTCGATCGGGTATCGACAAGCAGGTGAACGACCTGCGCGACAAAACGATCTTGAATTTCAGTGAAGCTGACGTCCAGGGGATCACCCTCCATCGCCCCGACCAGGCCCTGCAACTGGCGCGGAAGGGTGGCGACTGGGAGATCATCAAGCCCACTGCATATCGGGCAGACGGTGGTGCGATACGATCCTTTCTGACCACCATGCGCACCATGCGCGCCGTCGACTTCCCGGATAGCGTCGCAGTTGACACGCGCTATGGCTTCGCTGAGCCGCGACTCACGATCACACTGGCACTTTCCGGGGATCCCGCTGAAATCGATCTGATCGTTGGCGCTGAGAACCCTGACAAGAAAACCGAATTCTACGTCCGTCGTGGAGATACGGTCTATGCCGTGAGCGACTGGGTATGGCGCGATCTCAATAAGTCGATCGGGGATTTCCGGGACAAGACTCTGCTCGCGTTCGATCGGAGCAATCTGAGGACCATAGAAATCCGCAAGTCGGATGGCATCACGACACGCCTCACGGGTGGAGATACACAGGGCTGGCACGTGGAAGCGAACGACGCCAAACCAGCCGCTACTGCCATCAATCAATGGATCGGCGACCTGCGCGAGTTGAAGGGTTATGAGGTTGTCGCAGACGAGCCATTGTCACTGGCGCCATTCGGACTCGAATCACCGATGCTCACAGTAACCTTGTCAGGCGAGAACAACACACCTGTCGGGACGATTCTCATTGGCGAACACAAACCGGAGAATGGTACGGCCGAATATTACGGGAAGTCCAGTGCGGCCCATACGGTATACAAGCTGCGCGATTATGCGGTGACACGGCTGAACAAAACAGCGAAGGACTTCGTGGAGCCGGCGACACCCGGTGCAAACGCCCCCAGCGCCGAAGCCACGGATGGAAACAGCATGGCGCCGTTCATCGATACGGAAGGCGAAGCAAACGAGGAATAAGCCGCTTTTCAGGTCGCGGCGATCTGGCGCAAGGCTGCCAGCAGCGCATCCGTTTCCTCCTCGGTGCCGACGGTGATCCGCAGCGCATCGCGTAGTTCGGGAGTGTCGAAGTACCTGACGAGCACACCGCGCTCTTTCAAGCCCTCGTAGGTTTTCCGTTGATCCTCTCCGCGACGCCGGGCAAGCACGAAGTTCGTGTGGCTGTCGGCTGCCTCATAGCGTAATTCCCGCAAAGCATGGGTCAATCGCGTTCGTGTGGCACGGATTCGCCGGGCATTTTCCAGCATCCACTCGTAGTCATCGAGTGCCGCGGCAGCCGCCACAATGCTCAGACGGGAAACATTGTAGGAGTCTTTCACCTTCATCAATTGCTCGATGATCTCTGCGTTGCCCAGGGCGAGGCCGATACGCATCCCGGCGAGTGAAAAGGACTTTGAGAAGGTCCGTAGCACGAGAACGTTCTTGCAGGATGCGATCAGCGGAATTGCGCTCCATTCCGCAAAATCGACGTAGGCTTCATCGACGACGACAAGGCCGGAACTCGCCTCCGCCAGCCTTCGCAACTCGTTGAGTGGCACGGGTATTCCCGACGGCGCATTCGGGTGGCACACGAACGTGACGCGTCCCGCGGCGTCTGCCAGACCCGCCGGGAGATCGCCATCAGCTCCATACGGGACATGAACGATTTCACCGTCCTGGATGGTGACGAGAGTGTCGTACAAACTGTATGTCGGATAAGGATAGACAACGCGGTCTCCCGGATCGATGCAGGAACGCAGGATCAGGCTGAGCAACTCGTCGGATCCATTTCCCACAAGGATGTTCTCCGGCTGCAAGCCGCAGACCGCCGCCGCTCTCGTCCGCACGGCGTTGGCGAGCGGATCCGGGTAGAGACGCAGATCATCACAAATCGCTGCTTGCAGGGCCTCCAGGACCCGTGGCGACGGTGGGTACGGATTCTCGTTGGTGTTGAGTTTGATGTAGCGGCGGTCCTGTGGTTGTTCCCCCGGAACGTAGCCTTGCATCGCCTCGATGTTCGGTCTGACAAAAGCCGCACACATGTAGGTGCGACTAGCAAAACCGCATCGGAAGGAAAACGGATCTGGGATTCGATCGTCTCGCCCGGCAGATGTCTGGCGGTAGCACGCTCCCGATGCACAGGCGTCCGAGATCCCTCTCTTCTCCGCGGATCGATTGCAGAGAACAAAACCGAATCATTCTCGACCGCTTCGCTCGGGATGCACCGGCCGTCTGAGGTAAAGAAAATCGGATGGCGGAACCTCTCCGAGTGGTACAGGGAGATTCGTCAAGCCAGACACCCGGGTTTTTCAAAGCAGTTCTCGATCCTGCTGCTATGGTGCGGCCTATGTCTGCGGAAACGATCATTGCACTGCAGGCTGCCATGGTCGACCTGAGCAGCCTGTATGACGTGGCGCGCAACTTCACTGAACTGCAAGCCGAAGCCGAGGGGCCGTTGATCTCCCGAATGACCGCACTGGGAGGACTCCTGCGGCGCGCCGTACGGCAAGACTCTTTAGAAGAGCACCTGGAAAAAGGATCGCGCGAGATCTTCGCGTTGGCCACCGAATGGCGGGAACGCATCGAGAAGATGCGCGACACGGCCGCCTATCGGGAAGCGCGGGATGCCTATGAATCCGGCGATCCGACACGCCTTGCCGTTGCCCTGCCTGCCCTCTTCTCTCGCATCTGCGTTCTCGAGTCTGCTCCCGACCTGTACTTTCCGTTCTCGGCATCGTCAGGACAGCGTGCTCGCGGGCGCAGTCCGTTCCTCGCCCCCAGTCTTTGTGCCGATTCTCTCGTATCCCTCCTGCGAAACGGCATTCCGGCCGACCCACTCGGTACGGACGATTGGTGGGACCAGGATTTTCTCTACATCGCCTGTGCCGCCAGCCCCGATGCGCTCGAAAGTCCGATCTGGCTGCGCGCAAGAGCTGAGGCTGTCCCCTCGCCCGTGTTCACGGTGGTCGCAACGGATGAGCTGCGCCTCTACTCACCTCACTTCCAGGCTGAATTCCAGATCGGCTTTACAGAGGACGTGACTGACGAGTGGTGGTTGGCCTATGATGGCTCGTTCCCTGAATTTCGTACCGCCCTGGAACGGGAGTTGTGGGTGCGTGGCGTCTCGACCTCGATTCTGAGCGGATCAAGCTGAACGTACGGGGAGGAAAGCCGAGCCGGCCCGCGAAGGGACCGGCCCGGTGGCCAATCAATACTGATAGGTCAGCTTTACGCCGGTCTCGTCACGCCGGGCAAAGCGGCCGCCGACGTACCACGGATCGTTACTCGGCAGATCGCTTCCATAGGTCATGAAGTACTTCTGTTGCAACGTGACGATGAAGTTGTTGGTGAGGAAGTAATCGAGATTCCAGATCAGTTCGAGGTTGCTATCGACCGGATCCCAGACTGACGCAAGAAACGGCACGACCGTGCCACCGCGGTAGAAGCTCGTTGCAGCCAGTGTGATCATGCTCTCCCATTGCCGGATGTTGTCACCGTTTCCTTTCAAGTCGGCGTTCTGCTGGCGCTCGTATTGTCCGGTCCGGGGCCCCGAAATCCATTGGCCGATCGGTCCGAAATACGGATCGTCACCGGCACCTGAATTCCCGCGGAGCTTATCGACGTTCCGACCTGGCGTGTATTGCCAGAACAACTGCCCGCTCAGAAACCAGGTGGCACGAGGGTTGAGCCAGCGGATCCACGTGGGGCGGTCGAAGCCGATCATACCGGTCCATACGTCTCTCTTCGCAAGACCGAAGGGTCCCGTTCCCACCTGTTGCCCCCTGATGTACATCGGCGGCAGCTTGTCTTCTTCGATCGTTTGGTAGGGTTCGCCCATCACGTAGGCTGTTTCGAAGCGGAACACGGTTTCTGAAATGTCATCGTAATAGTTTCCCGTGAGGCCGAAGATGTGCATGTAAGGATGGATGACCTCAGCATCGACCCACACCGGTGCGACGCAGATCGCATTGTCCTCGGCGGTCAGCCCCGAGCAGGCCCGTGTCAGGGCATCGGCGGCAACGGGTCTGTTCTTATCAATCTGGTAACGACCGACGACATCTTTCGAACTACCGATATCCAGGCGGTTCAAGCGCACCGCAAAGGGAGAGGATGCACCCACTCCGCGACCACGTGCGTACATATACGCCAATGATGTTTCGAGACCGAAAGGCGTCACGAAATGGAGACGCGTCCCCACCTCGCTGGCATCCCTCGGGTTTCTCTGGAAATCTCCCCGGCGCAAGCTCGTGCCGTTCAAATCGAAGGTAGGAATCAGCGCCAAAGGTGATACCTCTGTGCGCTGGATCTGCCCATCACGCAGCGGATTGGGAAACGGGAGTGCCCACGGCTGCGGCAGGAACCCCGGTTTGATCCCGGGCTGGAAGTCGAATGGATTGTAGACGACTTCGGCAAACACGTTGTTGAACTTCCATACGTCACCGAAGTCCCACAAAAACTTCGCCATCCACAGAGGAATCCGGATATTGTCCCAGGTCTCCTGCTGAAAGTGCCAGGTGATATCCAGAGGGTTCCAGATGTCCATGATGCGGAATTGGTCACTCTCGCCCCAGATCACCTGCTGGCGGCCGATCCGGAAGGTGAGAGGCAGGTCCTTCAGCTTGCCGTCGATGTATGCCTCGCGCAGGCGATTTTCGAACTTGAAGCCGCTGCGCTCCCTCCCTGTAAGGTCGGTAAGCGAACCGCCCACCCAGTCGTCCCAGCGGGTCTGACCGTGCTGCCGTTCGCCGGGCTGGATGTCGTACACACCGTCGTACACGCCACGATACAGCAGATACAGTTTGGACCGCTCGAGGAATGGCATCTCGAAGCGATCGATCAGCTTACCGTTCTGGAGCCAATCGTAGTCGACACGGAGCCGGAATGTGTTGCGGTTCTGGACGAAATTGAATTCGTTCGGAGTCGCATGCCTGAGGAGGTTTTGTGTTTCGAGGTTTCCCGAAACCTCCAGTGGGCCGTACCTCATGGTGGCATTTGCCGATCGAACGGCAATTGCGGCCAATAGGAGCAACCCGATTCCAACGGTTCTGGTTGGTGATACGCACCACCCCTCGCGCATATCCTCCTCCTTCGGTGCTATGATGGCGTGACGTCTCCCGAATACTCGCCATCTGGATTTGTCGCAAGACAGACACTGCAGCCAACCTCCACTTTCGTTGACTTGCCCTGGGCCCGCTGTTAGCGGGCTTCGTCCTGATGAACACCGTTCGCACGCGATTTGCGCCGAGTCCGACGGGTTATCTGCACATCGGCGGTGCCCGCACCGCCCTTTTCAGTTTTCTCTACGCCCGCCACCACGGAGGACGCTTCATCCTCCGTATCGAAGACACGGACCGCGAGCGATCCACCGAAGAGTCGATCCGCGCCATTCTCGATGCGATGGCCTGGCTGCGCCTCGACTGGGACGAGGGTCCCTTCTACCAGACGCAACGGATGGCCCTGTACGCCGAGTACGCCGAGCGTCTCCTCAGCGAAGGGCACGCGTACCGCTGCTTCTGCAAGCCGGAAGATCTCGACGCCAAACGACAGGCAGCGCTGAAGACAGGCGGCAAGCCGATGTACGATCGGACCTGCCGGGATCGCATAGAGGGAATTCCGGGCGCACCATTCACGATTCGTTTCAAGGCTCCGTTGTCGGGTACGACGGTCGTGTCCGATCTCGTCAAGGGACACGTTGCGTTCGACAACAGCGAACTCGACGATCTGATTCTCGTACGCTCGGATGGAACGCCGACCTACAACTTCTGTGCTGTGGTCGACGATGCCACGATGAACATCACACACATCATCCGTGGCGATGATCATTTGAACAATACGCCGAAACAGATCCACATGTATCAGGCGATGGGATTCGATCTGCCGGCATTTGCACATTTGCCACAGATTCTCGGTCCGGACCGTGCGCGGTTGAGCAAGCGGCACGGAGCCACCTCCGTGATGGCCTACAAGGAGATGGGGTATTTGCCGGATGCTCTGGTGAACTATCTCGCACGGCTGGGCTGGTCACACGGCGATCAGGAAATCTTCAACCGTGCCGAACTGATCGAGAAGTTCACTCTGGACAGCGTCGGCAGTGCGGCTGGAGTGTACAACTCGGAGAAAGCGGCCTGGCTGAATTCCCAGTACATCAAAGCGCTGACACCCGAAGAACTCGGCGAGGCGGTGTTCCCTTACATCGAAGCGGCCGGTTACGTAGTGCAGCATGATCCGGTGTGGCTGGCAAAGATGGCCCGGACACTCCAGGAGCGGTCGAAGACGCTGGTCGAATTGGTCGAACTCGGCCATTACTACTTCAGCGACGATCTGAAGATCGATGAAGCGGCGGTTGCCAAACACCTCAAGCCTGAAACGATCCCCCTGTTAGAGATGATTCGAGCAGCACTCGCCGAGTTACCGGAATGGAACGTACAGACGACCCACGACTGCTTCGGTGCCATCATGGAAAAGCTTCAACTGGGTCTCGGCAAGCTGGCGCAGCCCGTGCGTGTGGCGCTGACCGGAGGCGTCGTAAGTCCAGGAATCTTCGAGGTCCTCGACGTGCTGGGGCGCGAACGCTCCCTGCAACGCATCGATCAGGCGATTACGCGGATCAAGGCGAAGCAGGGCAGTTGAGCTGGTGGTGTGGTCGTTTCACAGTTCGGTCGAGTACGGGCAAATTCCTGGCTGCGACCCGGCTGGTAAACTTGACTCGCTGCAATGCGGAGCTTAATCTCGGCGCTGCTTTCGTTGAGGAGTCGGCTAATTGGCAAGCCACCTGACTCTGGATCAGGCGATTGAAGGTTCGAGTCCTTCCTCCTCAGTTCAAAGACAACGCCGGGTCGGCTGGGCCCACCCGGCGTTGTTTCAAAAAGATACGGTCCCATCGTCTAGTGGTTAGGACGCCGGCCTCTCACGTCGGTAGCAGGGGTTCGAATCCCCTTGGGACCACCTTACTCTGGAAACTTCCCACCGCTTGAAGATCGAGAACTCCTGATGTGGCATGGCCCGCCAGTCCATCCGGCGGGCCATGCCATGCGTCCGAGTGTTGCGCTTGCAGTTCAGGATTCAGGCTCCATCACTCACACCAACCAGCCCACGGATGGCGTTCGACACGTGAGTTGCCCGCCAAAGCCGGGTGCGGGCCGAGGATCGCCCCTTCCACAGTGGCACGGCGGGAAAGTTTCATTCCGGCCCGATTCCCCATCAACGTTCCGTACAACCGGCTATTCGGGCCTATCGCGACCTTGCCGTCGACCACGACAAAGATCACTTGCTTCGCTGTCAGGCCTTCCAGGGACACCGATGCGGTATTCCCCAATTTGAGGTTGCCGTTACCTGCCACCAAATTCGACTTCCGGATGCGAACGATGACGTTCCGGGTTTGTGGCGAACCAACAAGCACCAGGTGGCCGCGTCCCTGTACCGTCAACTCCGGCAGGTCGATTATCACGTTGTCTGCCGGTAACGTGCCCACCTGTGGAATACGTACCAAATCCCGTGCCTTTATGCGGAGCCGGTTAAGACCCATGAAGCTGTATCCGCTCTGTGGAGCTGTCAGTGAGGCAAGTTCACTGAACCGGGAGGAGACCACGTCACGCGCCGATGTACAGGCGAGCAACTCGGATCGCATCCCGCTGGCATCACTGACGATGGAACCACCCACCGATGCGTATTCCGGATGAACGACTGCACCACCTGCCGTGATCGCCGAACCAGCGACATGGACCCGTTTGCCGAAGGTAATGGCGTTGGAGCCGCTACCGATCCGCGAGATCAGATCACCGAGCACGCTCCCGCTGATCTTGACTTTGCTGCCGCCCCTCGCGACCACCTTGCCGGCGCAGATGTGTCCACGGGTGATGGCGCGCTGTCCCAGGATTGTCGTGGCATTGTCCGCCGGAACCCAGTCGAGAATCGCGTACTGTCCCGCAGAAATCGCACCACGGCAGACTCCGAAACCGTCACAGGTTTCTCCGCTCGTGCAGACAAGGCCATCATCACACGGCGCACCGGCAGGATCGAGCCTACATGAGGGAGAACAGCAGTCCCCGCTCAGATTGTTGCCGTCATCGCATTCCTCTCCCGGATCAAGCGTTCCGTCACCGCAAACACACTGATGCCCGCTCTCCTCATAGCTGTCGGGTGGGCACTCGGGACTGGTCCCCGTACAGGACTCAGCCACATCGCAGCCGCCTACGCTGGTGCGGCAGACCACTCCTCTCGCGACATACGGATGAACGCAATTCCCGTTCGCATCGCAGACGTCCCGTGTGCATGGGAAACCATCGTCGGCACACCCCGTCCCTGCTTCCAGGATGCTGTCGGGTGGGCACTCGGCACCGGTTCCCGTACAGGACTCAGCCGCATCGCAGTCGCCCACGCTGGTGCGGCAGACCACTCCTCTCGCCACATACGGATGAACACAATTTCCGTTCGCATCGCAGACGTCCCGTGTGCACGGGAACCCATCGTCCGCACACCCCGTTCCTGCTTCCATGATATGGCACTCCGATGGCTGGCCCGTGCATGTGAAACAGGACTCGATCTCGCAATTCGCGCTGCAGCCATCCCCACCGTTAAGATTGCCGTCATCGCATTCTTCGATTCCGTCGACGCTCCCATCGCCGCACTGACGGATGACGGGGACTCCGCCCAGAGAGGTGACGATCGTAGCTCGGGTTGCGTTAGGATCGACATCCCATGCCATGACTGAGACAATATCCTGGGGTCCGTAGACTGGGCCAACGAGCGGATGCGTGTAAGGCGGCAGGTTGTTGATTACCCCAGCCAATGCCACGCTCTGCCCACCGCCCTGAATTCGTGGCACGATGGAATCCCAGCGGTCCGCCGCCCACCCAGCGAATGACGAGGCCTCCAATCCTCCGGCACCCGTGAATGCGCCCGAATGGCTGATGCCAAACGCCTTGGAGTTGTCGATCGTAAACAACTCCAGATTCTGATTTCCGAGGGAACCTCGTGTAAAGAAAACATCATCCGAAGAACCCACCACATCCTCGTCGAGGTATTGCAGTAGGCGGAGGGCTCCCAGTGGGCCATTGGACGCGACAAACTGAAAAGTATTCGTCATCGTTGCCGATCCCGCGGGCAGAACACTCAGCACCGTCCAATCGATCGTGTTGCCGTTCGCACCAGTAAACTGGCCCTGGCTGGAAACGGTGTGAGGGTCGATCCGCTGTGGCGTCCCCCCGTTCAAGCGAAAGCCGCCTCCCGGTGTCCCGGGATCCACATACGTCCGATATGCCCAGATAACATCTGCCGTAATCAGTTGGGAATTGGTTTGATCGGTTGCGGTAAGTTCCCCAACAGTCGTCTCGCCACCGCTCGTCACGTCGACCGACCAGTACCCAAGCGTACCTCTCGGGATGCCATTGTCGATGACAATACCGATCGATCCACGCGGTACAGCACCCTGGAGAAGCACGCCGACCATCAGCATGAGCAACCTGAGTCCGATCCGAGTTTTCATTGTTCTCCCTCCTTGCCAAACCGGAAGCGTTTGCGCTGAGATCTGCTTGCCGGCCTCACCTGCACACGCTTGTCTTGCATCGCGTCAGGAGTCGCCTGCACGCACCTGGCCACACCCAGGGTGTATTTCTCAGCATGGTTTAGCCCATGCCAGCATCATATTCAGGTTCCGTGCCACTGACTTTATGACAATACCTATGCAGATGCCGGAATGCTACTGAGCAGGAATCTTCCAGGATGCATGGGGGGACCGGGAATATTTCTTCCCGACCCATACGACATATCTGGTGCCCTTGCGTGCGACTACCTCGTGCAAGCGTCGCCTTCTACCGAGACTCCGATCTATCGATCCCACCGGAGCAACCTCGCACAACGAGGTGTGCTGTTCCGAAGCAACCCTCACGCAACCGGAGCCGTGTCCTCCGAAAGCCCTGAAACCCATGAACGCCAACTCTCTATGACGCTTCCGTGATTACCCCGTCCGCTCTCTCCGCCAATTCGTTGGACTTCCTCGCGGGCCGTTGCTACGCGTCCGCTATGGGTCGGCCGCAGCCAATCATCACCCGGGCAGGACGGAAATCGGGCGAGTTCATCGTCGAGATTCCCGCCGCCTGGGAACTGCGCCTCAGGCGAGTCCTTCGAGAGTTGCTGCCGGATGACCTGCCCGATCCCCGTGAACCCGGCCTGAGCGCTCGCCAGCGCGAACACCGAATTCAAATGCGCCGCAAGCGGATGCAGGAAGCCGTTTGCCGGTTCATCTCTGAACTCATCACTGCGGATGTGATCGGTAAAGAAGTCGCTCTGGCAACCCGAACCCGGTTCGGTTCGAGACGCGGATCGCTACGCGAACACGTCGAAGCGATCCTCAAAGAGGTGGCTAAGGCCTGAATTTGTCCATATTCAGGGACAATTTACGGCGCCGTAAATTGTCCCTGCGTCAAAAAACTCACGGTTTATTGACTCGACATCCTCTCCAGAAGGTTGAATATCTCAAAAAGCTTTCATTCCGAATTTATTTGACCACGCCGTTATCGGGTTGGTATGCACCTTGCTGAAGGCTGAGGTAGCCGAAGGAGATGTAGCCCTGGACGACACCGGACAAAATCCCAATCGTAGAACGGAACATCCACCACCGAGAGGCACCCGACAGAGAGAGCGAGGCTTTACTCTGATCGAGCTGCTCACCGTGGTGGCAATCATTGGAGTTCTCGCCGCCATCGCCATCCCGCAATTCTATCTGTACCGCCAGAATGCTTTCGATGGTTTGGCAGAGACCGATCTTCGTAACGCCATCACGGCGGAAGAAGAGTATTTCGTCCAGCATGAGACCTATGCAACTTGCGCCAGCGCCGCGGAGTGCATGAGCGTCCTCCATGGATACACGCGCTCGGACAACGGCGTCAACCTGGCAATTATCTCGACGGGTCTGGAATTCGTCGGTACCGCCAAGCATGTCCAGGGAGCCGGGGGAACCTGGAAGTTTGAAAGCAGCTCGGGCCGGTTCATCTATAAGGAGTAGGCTTCGAATTCCCCCGTCCAGTGCTCCGAAGGGCGACACCACGGTTGGCCGCGTTCCTGGCTCTGGCGCGCACCCCTTCCTTTCAACGGATCAGCCGCAGGAGGGTCTGTCCTCCTGTATCTACCCAGAAATGCGGTCCTCTCAAATCGCACGGGAAGCGGCACAGCGCGCCGCACCGGACAGACCGACGTGCGGATATGTAATGATTCGCACCGGCATCTCCTCGAGCAGGGATCGCATCCGCCCCTTGTCCAGAAAGGCGTGAAGGAATTCTCCCGATTGCAGGAGTTCGAGATTCTTCGGAGCAATCCCGCCGGCCAGGTAGATCCCTCCTCGCGCCATCAGCTTGAGCCCAAGGTTGGCAGCCTCCGCTCCGTAGAACCGGGCGAACATCTGCATGGCTTGTGTGCACAGGTGAGAGCGCCCCTGCACCGCAGCGTCAGCGATTGGACCGGCATCCTCCCCCGTCGTAGGAATCTCCTCAACTTCCCATGCTGTGGCATCCTGGCTCTGCGTTTCTCGCAGAAACCGGTAGAGGTTGACGATACCTGCTCCCGACACGACGCGTTCCCAACTGGCGTGTCCGAACTGCTTCCATAACCAGGCAAGGAATTGTGTGTCCAATTGGTTGCCAGGCGCGAAGCTGGCGTGTCCGCCTTCGGTTGCAAATGGGTGATGCCGCATTCCGTCCCAGTATAAACCTGCCTCGCCAAGACCCGTGCCTGCAGCCAAAACCGCTCGGTTTCCTGTCGCTCCCGGATTCCCTGCGTTCAACACAACGCAGTCTTCCTCGCCGAGCACCTCGATCCCCCAGGCTGTCGCTTCCAGATCGTTGATCACCCAGGCGTGTGGTGTTCCGACCGCCTTTGCCAGTGCCGCGCTGTCGACCGTCCAGGGGAGATTCGTGAGCCGGCTCCTTCCGTCTCGCACGGGACCCGCGACCCCGACACAGAGCGCATCCACCGCTGTCTTTTGTGTATCAAGGAATTCGTGGATGAATTGTTCCAGACCGCTAAAGCGGCTGCTCGGGTAGATCTGAACGGTATCAGGTACCCGGGGACGCTCACTGTCGAAGAGGGCCAGCCGAACGTTGGTGCCGCCGATGTCTCCCGCCAGAATCCTCATGCTCTGCTCTCGTCTGCACTCGCCAGCACATCGGCAATCAACGATCTGGCCTCTTCCTGGATCTGCTTGAGATGGGCACTGCCTTTGAAGCTCTCCGCGTAGAGCTTGTAGACATCCTCCGTACCGGACGGCCGGGCGGCGAACCAACCGTTCTGGGTCGATACCTTGAGACCGCCAATGGCAGCACCGTTTCCGGGCGCTGCGGTGAGTACCGCGTCGATGCGATCCCCTGCCAGCTCGGTTTTCTGCAACTGTGACGGGGCCAGCTTCTGCAACACTTCCTTCTGCTCCGGTGAGGCCGGCGCATCGATGCGTTCATAGATTGGCGAGCCCAATTCACGGGTGAGTTCCTGATAGACCTCTCCCGGATCACACTGCCGTCGCGCCAGAATTTCTGCCGCCAACAACCCCATGATGAGACCGTCCTTGTCCGTGCTCCAGACACTCCCGTCACGTCGCAGGAACGATGCGCCGGCACTTTCTTCACCACCGAAGCCGAGACTGCCGTCCCGCAACCCTCCGACGAACCATTTGAACCCGACCGGTACCTCGTAGAGCTTGCGCCCGAGTTGCGCGGCAACCCGGTCGATCATACTGCTACTGACCACCGTCTTGCCGATCGCTGCATCAGCACGCCAGTGCTCGCGACTCCCGAAAAGGTAGGAAATGGCGACACTCAGGTAGTGGTTTGGATTCAGGAGACCCGCGCTGCGTGTCACGATCCCGTGGCGGTCTGTGTCTGTGTCGTTGCCAAAAGCAATGTCGAATTTATCACGCAAAGCAATCAGGCCGCTCATCGCATAGGGCGAGGAACAGTCCATGCGAATCCTGCCGTCCCAGTCGGCTGGCATGAAGCGGAAGGTCGGATCGACGTCCGGATTGACCACGGTCAGATCCAGCGCATAGTGATCGGCAATGCGACTCCAGTATTGAACTGCGGCGCCACCGAGAGGATCGACTCCGATCCGTAGCTTTGCCTCCCGGACGGCCTCGAGATCAACGATCGAGCCCAGGCCGGTAACGTATCGCCCCATATAATCGTGAGGGTGAGTCGTTGTCGCAGCACGCGCCTGTGCATAGGGGATCCGCCTGATCCCAGCCAGACCTGTCGCAATGATCTCGTTGGCACGATTCTCGACCCAACGTGTCGCGTCCGTATCGGCCGGCCCACCATGCGGCGGGTTGTACTTGAAGCCGCCATCCTCCGGCGGATTGTGCGAAGGTGTGATGACGATCCCATCGGCGAGATCACTGGTTCGTCCGCGGTTGTACTCGAGGATGGCGTGCGAGATCACCGGTGTTGGCGTGTACCCTCCCTGATCATCGACCATCACATCGACGGCGTGAGCTGCCAGAACCTCCAGGGCACTTACGAACGCCGGTTCCGAGAGCGCGTGTGTATCCATGCCCAGAAAGAGTGGGCCGCTGGTCTCCTGCCCTGTCCGGTATTCCACGATTGCCTGTGAGATGGCGAGAATGTGTGCTTCGTTGAAGGAACATCTGAGGGATGATCCCCGGTGGCCGGAGGTTCCGAAAGTCACCCGCTGCCGGCGTTCGGAAGGGTCGGGCCGTTCCACGAAATAGGCCGTTACCAGCTTCGCGATGTTCACGAGATTTGCCGTGCTCAGTGGCTTTCCTGCCCCTGGATCTACCTGTTCTGCCACGCCCGCACCTCCTCGGTATCAGTACCAGTAAGCCTTACCGCAGAGATGCTGGCAAGCTCCCCCGGGTAGGTCTGCTGGCCCGTCTGCGGGCAACTTGCTACGACAAAGCCGAAATTCCCGCTTGGAAGGTGAACCATGAAGCGATTGGTGCTGCTGCGGCACGGCGAAAGTGTGTGGAACAAGGAAAATCGATTCACGGGTTGGACCGATGTCGGTCTCAGTGAACGTGGGATCCAGGAAGCCGTCGAGGCGGGACGAACCCTACGCAAAGAGGGCTATGTTTTTGACATTGCGTACGTGTCGGTTCTCAAACGAGCCATCAAGACACTCTGGCTGGCACTCGAGGAACTCGACCAGATGTGGATTCCGGTGCAGCACAGTTGGAGGCTGAACGAGCGGCACTACGGCGCACTTCAAGGTCTGGACAAGGCGGAGACAGCGGCCCGTCACGGTATGGAACAGACCAACCTCTGGCGCCGCAGCTACGACATCCCGCCGCCTCCTCTCGAACCAGACGATCCACGATTCCCCGGAGGAGACCCGCGTTATGCGATGCTGCGGGCCGATGAGCTACCCAGGACGGAATGTCTGAAGGATACCGTCGACCGCTTCCTGCCCTATTGGCACGAGACGATCGCACCCTCTTTACGCGCAGAGAAACGGGTGATCATCGCGGCCCACGGCAACAGTCTGCGCGCCCTGGTGAAATATCTGGATGGTATCTCGGATGGAGACATCATCGGTCTCAACATCCCGACAGGGATCCCTCTCGTTTATGAGTTGAACGATGATCTCAAGCCGCAGCGTCACTACTACCTCGGCGACGAGGAGGCGGTTCGCAAGGCGACGGCTGCGGTGGCGGGGCAACTTTCGAAGAAGTGATCATAGTACGCACGTCCGACATGGGGCAGATCTCAGAAGAGAAGGGAGTGTAACGACGAATGCGTTTTTCCATCGAATCGATCGCATCTGCAGGTTTTCTCGTGCTGGTTGGTGTTCTGGCTAGCGGCTGCGCAACACAAAGTGTGTCGAAACCCGAGCGAGTCGTGGCACAGGCAGATTCGGAATCGGCAGCGCAGACCCTGCGGATCGGTATCGCGCCCGTGTATCCGCCACTTGCCTTCCGCCAGAACGGCAAACTGACTGGAATCGAAGTTGATTTCGCGAACCGGCTCGGCAAGGAGTTGGCACTGCCGATCAGTTACGTAGAGACGTCCTTCGAGGAACTGATTCCGGGGCTGCTCGCGAACAAGTATGATGTGATCATGTCGGGCTACTCGATCACTCCGAGGCGGCAGGAACAGATCAGTTTCACCATGCCTTACATGGAGGTCGGCCAGATGACGCTGGTCCGCGCAGCAGACCGTGGCCGGCTGGGAACCCAGGATGCGTTGAATGAGTCCGGCGTTCGTCTTGCTGCGGTCAGCGCCACAACAGGAGAGGACTTTGCCCGCCGGCATCTGGCCAAGGCGAAGTTACAGTCGTACCCTTCGGTCGAGGATGCCGTGAAAGCATTGCGCGGGGGAGAAGTGGATGCGTTCATCATGGACGCACCGGCGGTCTGGGACGTCCGTGGCCGCCCGCTCTTCGCCGATGACCAGCTCCGGGGGATCTACCTGCCACTCACGCGGGAGCCCCTTGCCTGGGCGGTGCGCAAAACAGACACCCGGTTGTTGGAGCAACTCAACGCCCAACTCGGCACCTGGAAAGCAAACGGCGTGATCGAGCAGATCATCGACTTCTGGATGCCGGTACGGCGTGTGTCACTCGGTACAGCGGATTGAACACGAATCATGTAACCGGTCCGTTCGCCACAGGTCCGTCGATTACGAACGGGCTTTCGACCTCTTCCTTTTTGGCCCGGACTTTTTCGCGCCCTTCAGACTCGCGAGGAACTTTTCGACCGGCTGTGTGTTGACGACATCGGCCTTCGTGGCCCAGCCACGCCGTGCCGTAGCAATCCCATAGTCCAGGTACTCCAGGTGCTGGATACTGTGCGCGTCGGTGTCGATGGCGATTTTGACACCGGCCTGCACGGCCTTGCGAACATGTTCGTCTTTCAGATCGAGTCGATCGGGAAATGCATCGACTTCCAGAATGGTGCCCGTCCGTTTTGCTGCCTCGATGACCGCATCGATATCCAACTCGTAAGCTTCGCGCTTTTGCAGGATGCGACCCGTTGGATGGAACAGGATATCGGCATGCGGGTTTTCCATTGCCCGGATGATACGACGGGTCTGTTCCTCGCGTGAGAGATTGAAATAGGAATGGACGGCAACACCGACCACCTCGAGCGCGGCGAGTGTTTTATCATCGATATCGAGAGATCCGTCGCGGCCGATGTTCACCTCGGCTCCCTTGAGGATGCGAAACCCGTCGAGACGATTGTTCAATTCGTCAATGGCCTTCATCTGTTCGCGGATCTTCGCCTCATCCTGACCCATCATTGCCAGGCCCTTGGTATGGTCGGTAATTGCAATGTACTCGCGTCCCAGGCGACGAGCGGCCATTGCCATGGCCTCGAGCGAATCGACCCCGTCGCTCCAGTCCGTCTGAATCTGGAGATCGCCACGCACCTCACCGTAGTTGATGAGTCGGGGTAGTGTCCCTCCCCTTGCCGCCTCGATTTCTCCCCAATCCTCGCGAATCTCCGGCGGAATATAGGGAAGTCCGAGCGTCTGGTAGATTTCCTCCTCAGACCGGCCGGCAATGGAACGATCCCCCTCGAAGATGCCATATTCGTTCATCTTCCAGCCGCGGTCGATCGCCAGCCTGCGCAACGCCAGATTATGTGCCTTGCTCCCCGTGAAGTAAGTCAGCGCGGCGCCGAAGCTTTCCGCAGGCACCACGCGCAAATCCACGTCCATTCCCGTGCGAAGTTTAATGCTGGCCTTCGTTGGGCCCTGACCATGGACATATTCCACTTCGGGCATACCAATGAAGAACTCCATCACGGCGTCGGAATGATCCGCGACGACGAGCAGGTCCCCGTCCCCCACCGTCTCTTTCCGCCGCCGGGTAGACCCTGCGATGGCGACACGCTTTACACCACGAACTTTGCGGAGCCGGCGTTCAAGATCCTGTAGAAGTGGTAATGCATCGCCGAGCAGGAAGCGTCCGGAACTGCGTTTGTGGAATTCGATCCCCTTGAGGATCTTCTGCTCACTCTTTTCGCCAAACCGGGGCAGCGTACGAATACGGCCTGCCAACGCTGCCTTCTCCAATTCATCGACGGTTCGGATACCGAGTTCGTCGTACAGAGTCTTGATGTGTTTCGGACCAAGGCCCTCGATGGAGGACAGGCCGTCCAGGTCGACCGGAACTTGCGCATACAACTCGTCGTAGTAGGCCAGCTTCCCGGTCTCGATCAGAGCCACGATCTTCTCACCGATGCTCTTGCCCACTCCGGGGAGTGTCTCGATCGCCTTCAGTCCTCCTTGCCGGTAGAGGGCAACGAGCGATTCATCCATTCCCTCGATCGTATCCGCCACCTTTTCATAGGCCCGCGGCTTGAACGGGACACCCTGCATGTCGAGCAGGAGTGCGATGTGACGGAACACTCTGGCGATTTCGCTATTGGTCACCCGGTGCCCTCCACCCGGCCGTCAGGGTCTGCCCGTTCGCCGACGAACTCGGGCAACTGGGTAATGCTTGTCAGAATCGGACCAGCATCCTCGATCTCATGCCGATGTCCGTGACCATAATCGCATCCGATGAAACGGCAGCCGACGGAACGTGCGGCATCGACATCGCTGCTGCGGTCACCCACCATCACCAGATCCGCGGCGGTCCATCCGTGCCGCTCCAGATAGGATCGCAGGACTCCAGCCTTATCGCCCACCCCGGCCGTACCGATGGTCACCACCGGATCGAAGAAGCGGTGTAACTCATAGGTACGGAGTACGGACTCGACGTAGGCAGATCGACCATTCGACGCGACTGCGAGAACGAATCCGCGTTCTGCAAGCAGGTGAAGAGTGGCTTCGACGCCGGGGAAAAGATGCCCCTCGCCTCGCTCGACGTACCGGCAGATCACCCCCAGGGATTCGTCATAAAGGAGTCGCAGAGACTGCGGGTCGACGCCGGGGAAGAGCCGTTCGAGAATGACACGTACCGGCCAGCCTACATGTTCGAGGATTTCCGCAGTATCGGGCACACGCGGAAAACTTCCCGGGCGCCGCGCTTCCACCGCGGCGATCGCTTCCCGGTACGCCTCGCCGAGAAACGGCTCTGCCGTGTACAACACACCGTCCAGGTCGAAGGCGATCAAACGAGGCATATGTGGCAACGTACGAGATAGGCTGCCGCAAGAGCAAGAGGTCTCCCCCGGCTCGATCCGTCATTCGATCTGGGTGGCCCAGGCCGATAATCGTTCATACCGTTCGGCCTCCTCCAGACGAGATCGTTTGCGAGCGCCGTTTGCCAGGATGCGGCATTTCTTCACCAGTGTGTCTCGGACGGCCCGGCGCTGCGTCTCGTCCAGTGGCTCGCGTGCCAGCAGGCCTGCAAGGGATGCCACACGGAATCTGTCCATACCCCAGAAGCGCCGGGACAACTGGCCCTCATGGCCTCCGCGTTTGATGACATGAGGTTCATCGATGAGCCAGATCGGAATGCGGCACGAGATCCTGAGCCACAGGTCGTAGTCCTCGCAGGCGGCCAGTCCTTCATCGAAGCCGCCCATGTGGCGGAGGAGTTCGGTCTGCAGGATGACCGCCGACGGGCTTACCACACAGCGCTCCAGGCTTTCGGAGAAGACATCGCCATTCGGCTTGCGATGGTAGGAACACGGATTGACACGCACACCATTACGGATCCACCACTCGCCTGTCTGGCAGATCAGCGCGCCGGGTGTGCTGGCAAGGAATTGTGCCTGTGCGCGTAGTTTGTTTGGACGCCACAGATCATCGGAATCGAGGAAGGCAACCCACTCGCCTCGCGCCAGGGAAGAACCAAGATTACGGGCTGCCGAGACACCGCGGTTTGCCGTTCGAATGAGATCGATGCGCTTGCCATACTTCGCGAGAGCGCTCGCGGTGTCATCTGTCGAGCCATCATCGACGACGATCACCTCGTAGGCCGGCAGGCTCTGTGTCAGGACGGATTCGACGGCTTCCTGGACGAGATCCTGCCGGTCATACGTGGGAATGACCACGCTGATCCGCATGGATGCGGCTTTAGCGTGAAGGAGCGCGGGAGTCTGCCTGGCCAGAATCTGGAATCAAAGAATGTGATGAAAGCGTAAATGCCCCTGTTGCAGACGCGATCAGAACAGGTCTACGCGCTGTGGCTGTCTCGGGAGAAGCAGGTAAATATCAGAGAGCCCGGTCGCCTGCTGCATGCTCAGGAGAACGTTCCAGGTCTCCCTCGTCTCTTGTGGGGCAACCCGAACACACGGTGCACTTCGACCGCCATCACACGACAGATGTTCCGGTATTGTGCAGTGAATATGGCAAAGGCCAGGTTTTTTGAGCCTGCCTGTGTGGTCGTTCTCGCCCTGCTGGGATGCCTTGGACTCGCTGACTGTTCTGGGCCATGGCAGCACGAACTTCACCGGGAGTGTGCGGTCCGTGTGGAGCAGATCCGCACACTCTATCGTCTCATCGATCTCACGCGGTCGAAAGGGCTATGAATCAAGACGCGACTTTCTTGACAAGTGCTCTTCTGGAGAAGTAGGCGAGCCGATACGGAGATCCGGATGATCGACGTCCTTTTCATCTGGTTATTATGTGGAGCGATCTCGGCAGTCATCGGCTCAAAAAAGGGCCACAGCGGCTGTGGCTGGTTTGCTGCTGGCTTCTTGCTCGGCCCATTCGGAATCGTGATGGCGTTGGGCGTAAGGAAAGATGCCGGCTCACTAGAGCGCGCCGAACTCGAGCGTGGCGCTGTGAAAAAATGCCCCTTCTGCGCAGAACTGGTAAAGGCAGAAGCAATTCGTTGCAGATTTTGCGGCGCCGATCTCAGCGCCACAGCACAGGCCGTGTTGGAACCGCCGCGAGGCAAGTTCAGGATGGAAATCGACACGGTGGTGGGCCTTACGGGGGACCGAACGTCGCTGGTCGGGTACGTTCGCGACGCGGAGGTTCGTGTCGGGGACCGACTCGCGCTGCACCGTCGTGAGGGTGACGTCTTGAGCGTCACCTGCGAGGAGATACGCATCGGCAGTGCTTCCGTGGAGAGCGCTCGGCCTAGTGACCGTGCAGAGATTGTAACGCGGATCGCCGCGAGCACCGCAAGTAAAGGCGATGTGCTTTCCCTGATTGATCCGCCATAGGAAGCTCAGGACGGGATAGTCCCCCGCGCATCAAACCTCGATCGTAATGCCCGGCTCGATCTCGACCCTCGGCCTGATGGCGGCATAGACGCCAGGGCCGAATACGGAGACGACGAGAGAGAACTTCATCTCCTGGAACTTGAGCGCCTTGCGCTGCTCCCACCAGCCGAGCACCGGGACGATGGCGATCAGCTTGTCACCGACGAGCGCCGACATCTTCCCGTGCCATCGATCGCTCTGCACGGTGCCACGGCTTCGCGTTCGGATACCAATATCCCACGGGAATGACTCGGTCTTCGCAGGCTTCACACGCTTGCCCTCGTCGTCCCGCTCACGCTTCAGTACGTTGACGCGTCGGATGAAGGCGTCCTCCGTCTCCTGCGGCCCCTGCATGTCCCACTTGAGGTCGAGGCCGTGGTACGTGCGGCGCCCAAACTTGTTGGGCTCGGTGAAGTACGAAAGCGTCACGCGCAGTTCGACCTCGGAGTCGTCGTTGGTGAGCAGGCTTTCGGGCAGCGGCAGGCGGTAGATCTTCACCTTGCGCCGCACCTTCGGCTCGGTGGTCTTCGTCGTCGGACGCTTGGGAGGCTTCTTCTTGGGCTCTTCCTCAATGACCGCATTCGGCATCGAGTCCTCGACGACGATCGTCGCCACACCCTGCGCGCACTCTGAGGCCAGTCGCTCGTCGGGCGCACCGTAGCCACACGCGAGCAGGCGGTCGTTCATGCCCGGGAAGTCCTCCAGCATTGCCTTCGACCACTTCGCCGAATGAACGATGAGGCCGCGCACGCTCTCGGGGCGCAGCTTCGGTTCGAGCTTCCAGATGTGCGCTGCGAGATACGCCGCGCGCGCCGCTGCCTCGCTTGTCATCGACATCAATGCGACGGGACTTCCGCGCGTGTACTGAAGGCTCGTCGTCAGAGCCGACAACGTTGGCACGGTCGGATCCGGGAGCGTCCCGCTGATGGCAAGGTTGCCGCCCTCGATCACGACGTCAGGCTTGACAGACCACTCGTTCCCTGAGAGTCCCGTGCTCGTGTACGGCGAGATCCCACCGGGTTTGGTCGCGACGACGCGATACTCGGCGTAATCCTTGACGTTCGGTAGCTCGACGCGCGCAGTGAAGGCGCCAACGGTCAGCGCGTTCACGGCTTGCGCAGGCTGATGGATCTTCTCGGAGAGCTGGAGCTGCGGATGCTGCTCGGCGAGCGCGAGCCACTGCTCGTAGCGCGCGTTGCCCGCGGACACGATCATCAACCGTCCTTCGCCCTTGCCGAACGCGATCTGGTCGACGGCCTGGCTCCACAGCGTTGGCGCGATTCCATCAAGCGGTGGGTCCTGCATCGTGCGCGTCACGGCAAGGATAAACGCACGGTTACGCTTGCGCTGGTCGGCCTTCTCGGCGGCGAGGACTGCCCGTTCGGTGAGCACCGGCCACTTCTCGTAGTTCTCATCGGACGAGAGGCCCTGCCCCGGCGCGACCAAGAGTCGACTGCTCTGGAGCCAGTGCGGAGCGTCGTGGCTCCCGCGCTCGATGGCAGCGCCGACGTCGCGGTAGAGCGCGAGTCCCGCCATTTTGGTACCGTGGCCGTCCGTGTCCTCGGGCGACGGGATCTCTGACCCCGCCGTCGTCGCGGTGAGGATCGCTGACTTGAGCAGCGGGTGTCCGGTGGCAACGCCCGTGTCGAGCAGGACGACCGATGGCGCGTCTTTGTGCGGCGGCGTGAGCTGGAAGTTCGCGATGTCCTTAGTCTTGGCGTCATCGAGCAGCTTGAGGTCGCGCAGCGGTTGTGGGGCCTGGTCGACGTCGTAGATGCAGTCTGTCGCCGCTTGAAGCACCGCGAGCTGCGCGCGGGTAATGCGCACGAAGAAGTAGACCTGCTCAGGCCCGAGGAACTCGTCGAGTTTCTGCCCAGCGTCGAGATGGTGAAGCTGGCGGGCGATCTGCGCGCGACTGTTGGTCGTGATCTCATCGGGATAGTGGTACCCGCCGCGGCATCCGATCTCGAACCACACCGCGCGGTCCTGGGGGACCTTGTTGAGCTGCTTCCTGCCGTCACAGACGTCCTCGAGCTGCGCGAGCCCGACGCTGCCAACGGGCGCGATCGCCTTCTCGGACGCGCGCGCCGTCACCTGCACACCGTGCTCGTCCAGCTTGGGTGTGCCGTCCTTCTTCGTCTTCACGACGACCTTCGCGTCGTCTCCGAATGCCTCGATTTTCTCGCGCAGGTAGCCGAGATCGGCGCTCGCGACGTCGAGCAGGACCGTGCCGGTCTCGGGCATCACGCCAACGAGCCGCGCGTCCGCCTTCTCGTTGTCGAGTTGGTCGGCGGCGAGCTGCGCACCGGCAGCGGGTCGGACGGCGATGATCTCGCGATTCGCCAGCTCGTCGCGCGCGTTCTCCGCGCGCGCGTTAACCTGCTGCGCGATGGTGTCGAGCTGGTGGATTAGCGAAGTGCGATGCGCGCTCGGATCGAGCGACGGCATCGCTGGCAGAACGCCGCGCCCGGGCTGCGGCGCTTCATAGGTGTCCACCGAGGTGATCTTCCCTCGGAGGAGAGGGAGCCGCGCGTCGGCCATGGATCAGCTCCTGGCCGGGACGTTGCGTCGCTTCAGCTCCTCGAGCGCATGGACGACATCACGCTCCGAGACATCTTCACGATTATCCAGGGCCATCGTGCGGACGGCATCGTCGCAGGCGCGCGCAACGTCCGCAAAACTCCAGCCCTCGGCGTGCGGAGCGAGCTTCAACGCCGTTGCGTCATCGAGGCCCACCGTGGAGAGCCTCAGCTTCATTAGCGCGGCGATCTGCTCTCGCGTGGGCTTGTCGAACGGGACGATCACGTCGAAGCGCCGGAATACGGCCCGGTCGAGTAGCTCGATGTGGTTCGTCGCGGCTACGAGGATGCTGCCACTCATGTCGGCGTCGACGAGCTGTAGGAATGCCGTGACCACGCGGTTCATCTCGCCTACATCCTGTGAGTCGCCCCGTGCCTTCGCCACCGCGTCAAACTCGTCGAAGAGGTACACACCCGGCCGACGGGGCATCTCGGCGAAGATCGCACGGAGCTGCACGGCAGTCGCCCCGAGGAAGCGCGAGAACAGCGCGTCGAAGCGCACGGTCATCAGCGGCAGGCCCATCTCGCCCGCGAGCACGGCGGCGGCGAGTGTCTTGCCGCAGCCCGGAGCACCATGGAACAGGAGGCGCCGACGCGGCTGCACGCCGAAGCGTTCGAGGCGCGCGCGCGACCGGTTCTCGGAGAGCACGCGCTTGAGCGTCTCCTCGGTCTCGGATCGCAGGACGATGTCGCAGAGTCGCTCCTCACGGTGGCCGCCCTCGAGGATGTCCGCGAGTTCACCACGCGGTGCCGCGATATCGACGACCGGACCCTGCGTCTTGCGGAACGCCGTCGCGGGCATCTTGGCGATGATCGCACGGATCTCCTCCGCGACACGCACATGCCCGGCGCTGCTCTCGGCCGCCGCTAGTTGCAAGGCAGCCTTACGGAAGGACGGCTCGTCGCCGTCCGCGTGGGCCTGCAAGAGCGTTTTGAGGATGTCGGCCTTCATGATGCTTTCGCGATTCCCGAGAGAGTCTGCCTCCGTAGCTCCAAAACTTTGCAGCGGAGATACAGCCGGGAGCCGTTCATCGGGTGGCGTTTTGTCCGGAGCTTCCCGGCCTTGTCCCACCGACGAAGCGTCACCTCGCTGACAGCAAGCAGCTCGGCGGCCGCCTTGATCGTCAGTACCTCGTCGTCTTCGCTCGCGGCTCTACCCACATTACGAAACTTAGTCAACATTGATCATTGAGCAAAAAAGCGGGACAACCCGAACACGCGGTGCACTTCATCCGCCACCGCACGACAGACGTTCCGATATCGTGCAGTGAATATGGGAAAGACCAGGTTCTTGAGCCTGCCTGTGTGGTCGTTTTTGCCCTGCTGGGATGCTTTGGATTCGCTGACTGTTCTGGGCCATAGCTGTACGAACTTCACTGAAAGTATGCGGTCCGTGTGGAGCAGACCGGCACACTCTATCGTCTCATCGATCTCGTGTGGCCGAAAGGTCTATGATTGCTGCGGCGGATGCATTACAGAGATGCGCCACCGGAGCATGGGGAGGAGCCATGGAACAGATTCGTTTTGATGACGTCGATAGGCTGCGTGCGAAGATCAGTGACACTTTCGGTCCCTGGGGTCCGGAACTGGAAGTGACCCAGGAAATGATCAACGCCTTCGCCGAACTGACCGGCGACCATCAGTGGATCCACGTGGATGTGGAACGCTGCAAACGTGAAAGTCCCTTCAAACAGCCCATCGCACATGGCTTTCTCACGTTGAGCCTCATTCCGAAACTTCGTCCCGGTGCGGATTTCCAGATCATCGGCTACGGCAATGTCACCAACTATGGCGCCGATAAACTGCGCTTCACTGCGCCCGTTCCGTCAGGTTCCCGATTGCACGCGCGCAGCCGTATCGTTGCCGTGGACGCAAAGCCCGCCGGCACACAGGTGGCCTCGGAAATCCACATTCATCGCGTGGGTCAGGATCGTCCTGCCGTCATCTATGTCATGCTGGTCCTCTACCACCCGCCTGCTGCCGGATAGACAAGACATAGCTCTCGTCTCAGCCATGCCCCGACAGAGTCTTCCGCAGACGGTCCTGTTCAAGATCACGGGATTGGTGTTCCTGTTATTCCTGAGCGCATGCCCTTCCCAACAGGAGCAGGAAGCCAGGATACCTACCACCACACCAACGGTAACCAGCAGCTCCGGAGCGCCGCTTTTCGAGTCGTGGCTGCGTTACGAGCCGGAGAAAGTCGCAACGGATCCGGATGCCCGTGACGCATACCTGGATGCCATCCTCGGACACCAGGTCTTCCAGTTCCCTCCGCAGGGCCTACCGCCGGCACAGGCGCGCGAACTTCTCCTCGACGATGACAAACTCATGCTGGCTACGGGACGCCGCCTCTGGGGACAGGAAGTCAACTTTCAGCCGGGACTGGCCGGGAAATTCTGTTACCTCCACTCCACGCTTTGTCTGAAACGTCTGTTCGATGTCACGTTCATCGTCGATGGTAAGCCCTTCGCCCTGTACGACAACCAGTACACGATCGTGCGCTATCCGAGCCACACACTCATCAAATACTATCTCGGTCCGGTTCAGGTCGAAGAGGCCAAATTCATCACCGATGATGATCGGGCCGTCGCCATCTACACAGCCCAAATCACGGACGGGAAACCGCATGACTTCTCGCTCGAAGTCGTGGCGCCGTATCTGACGCTGCCCAATCAGACGGCTACACTGGACTACCCGTTGCTGGGAGCCGGGAAGATACAGGGCCTGCCGCTCTTCGTCTATCTCGATGCCCCCGATTTTACACGGAGCGACACGGCGGTCATCCACCTCAAGCGCAACCTTCCGCTGAAGGAAGACGGAACACCTGCCATTGCCGGTGTCGCCATGAGTTTCGAGAACGCAGCCCGTACCGGCAAAGGCTTCCGCACAATCCCCGAAGATCTGCTGGCGCAACACCGCCATGCCTACAATGAGTGGTTTGCCACCAACGTCCCCTACTTCGACTCCTCCGACCCGGGTTTCAAGAAGATGTGGTTCTACCGGTGGTGGATCGTACGCTTCAACATGACAGAAGCCGACACGCCGGATCTTTCGGGTTACCGTTTCTACGAGGGCAAGCTCGGCTTTGATAATCCGATCACCTTTGCCGTGCCGGCGCAGATCAAGGAACTCACCTATCTGCGTGATCCGAAGTTCGCCATGAGCCAGGTCAACAACGCCTATCGGAATCTGGCAGCCAGCGGGGCTCTCGTGGATCCCCCGGGGAGTCCGTACTGGGGGGAGACCTACTCACACTGGACTGCAGCAGCGGTCCTCGATTTACATCGCGTGCATCCCATCCCTCCCGACAAGCTGGGGCCACTCCTCAACGAGATGGCCCGCGACGTGCGCGCCTGGATGACCAGCTTCGATAAAGATGGGGACGGACTGCCTCAGAGCAATCGTCCCCGGATTACGGGTTATGACCTCGATATTCTCTCCTATTGGTATTTCAATGGCACAAGGCTCGACCTGCACCAGCACCCTCCCGACCTCGAACGCGTCGACTTTGCGAGTTTCGTTTACGCCAATGCCCGCGCCCTGGAGGAGTTGGCCCATCTGTCCGGCAATGCAGAGATCGAACAGGAATTCTCAGCCATGGCTGACCGTATCCGTACGGCAGCGCTGGCGGCCTTCTGGGATGATGAGACCAAATTTTTCTATCCACGCCGCGCCAACGATGACGCCCGTGTGCCCATCCGGGAATTACATGGTTTCTTTCCGTTCCTCACCCAGATGGCGCCAGACGAACCACGTTATACGGCAGCGCTGCTGAAATTCGTCGATCCTGATGAGTTCTGGGCTCGCTTCCCCCCTGTGATCACCAGCCAGTACCATTACAAGCAATGGACCTGGGAGATGGATGGCCTCACGCGAAACATCGCGCCCCATCCCATCAGCATGGGAGCGCGCACTCTGCTGGCAGCACTCAAACACTACAACCAGGACATCGTTACACGACACCACTTCATGGAACTCATGGAGCGATACAATCAACTCGTCTATTCCGGTGTAAACCCGTTCGATCGGACCTGGAGGCCCAACGCACACGAGTATTATTCCAAGTGGGAACCCTACCAGTCGGGAAGCCGGCCAAAGCCGTCCGATATCTCACACGACTTCCACTCGATGTTCTGTTCCCTGGTCGTAGAAGGAGTGATTGGGCTGACACCGCGCAGCGATCGACTGATCGAAATCGATCCGGCCGCACGCGACTGGGAATACTTCCTGATCGACGGGCTATCCTACCAGGGCAAATCCCTGACGATCGTCTGGGATCTGCCTGATGGCAGACCGCGCTACCGCGGTCTGCCGGAAGGCTTTTCGTTGTTCGTGGATGGCAAGGCGGCCTTCACACGGCCAGAGCTTGGACACGTCCTTTTCGATCCCTCCACGGGCGACGTACGTGAGATCGAAGGCCCTTCTCCACTGAACTGAAAATTCGAGCACACTTGACGGAGACGGTGTATCCAGCGGCCTGATGGCACCGGCCGGGTCCTTCGCTAGACTGCGGCAGTCTCTCAATGACGCGACACGTGGTAAACCACAAACGTCCCATACTTCTGTTCTTCCTTTTATCCCTGTCTCTGGGAAACCCATGCGCGCGCGCCGAGCCGGCTTCTGGCACGCAGGTTTTCACCGGCATCGGCAAAGGCGCACCGCCGCGGGAGAAGCCGGCGACTCCGGTTACCACATACTGGCGTGTACAGATGTTCGTGAAAACGGTGAATGCCGCCCCGGAGAGCCGCCTGCAGGTACTCTTGCCCCTGTCCGACACGCATCAGGAAATTCTGTCGCGTCGTTTCGACGCCAAGGGCTTTCGCTATCGTGAAGATCCCGTGCAGCCCAATCTGGAAGGGGCCTGGATCAGGACAGCATCCCCGGACAGCGGCCCGGTAACGTACGAGATGGACGTTGCGATCACCGACTGGGTACAGGAAATCCCCCAGGTGAATCTACGGGACATGACGGTCGGAGAAGGAGAGCGCGCCGCACTCCAACCCACGGAGTTGGTTCAAAGCCAGGCGCCCGAAATCCGCCGCCGTGCCCGGGCGTTGATCAGCGAGGCGGTCACCGTTGAGCAGGCCGCATGGGCTTTGTTTCAGCAGACGGCCTCCTTCGTTCGTGCAGCACCGGGTGAAGCGAAGGAAGATGCGCTTTCCGTGTTGCGCAAGGAGAGTGGCAGCACAACGGGAAAATCACGCCTGCTCACCGCACTCCTTCGCAGCGTTGGCATACCAGCGCGCCTGGTCGGCGGCCTCAAACTCGAGGATGCGACCAAGAAGCGCGCGACGATCTCCTGGGTTGAGGCGTATCTCGGGGGTGTCTGGGTCCCCATGGACCCCGGCGGCGGCTATTTCGGGTGGATACCGAACCAGTATCTGGCGATTTACCGCAACGATTTGCCGCTCATCGTCCACTCCTCCGGAATGGAACTCGAGTACGACTACGTCGTGCATCGCATCCGTAAGGAGACTGGTACCGCCACGGAACCGACACCGGACAAACCCCGGGAACTTGCTCCGCGACCGGTCATGCCACTGGTGAGGACGGCATCGAGCTATGTCGAGCACCCCGTTGCTTCGGTCGTGATCATTGCCGACGAGAATGTCGATGAGCAGGTGTCCGAGCGTATTTTCCGGGAAGCGCTCGAGGCGGAGATCAACGTCGTATTGCTCTACGCCCATTTCGAGTCACGCTACTTCCGGGAACAGTACCTGCAGCGGCTGGTCAACAACAACATCGAGGTCATCCGGGGCGCGCACGTACTTCTCGTCAACACGCACGATGAGGCAGGGCTTTATGCGCTCTTGACCCTGGGCGAAAAGGAACTGCGTCTCGGTGATATGCGCATCGTCATCGCAGGCCGTTACGCGCGCTCTGTCGGGAATGTCCTTGGTGCCGTCCTCTATCATCTCGTCGATGCTGGTGAAGTCATCCTCGTCAATCGCCCCGCCAAACTCCTCGCCTTGTGGGCCATGGTCCGTGCCAACGTCCTCAACGGAATCCCGATGGTGGAAGAGGCGCGTAAGTGGGACGTCCAACCGATGATTCTCAACCAGCGCGTCTATGAGGATCTCGGCTGGTGGCGGCGCGTGGTCGTGGGGGCCTGGGCCAGAGCTGTCCGCGCACAGATCCCCTTGCAGGCGATGAATCTGATCCTGGTTCTCCCCGTCATCGCCGCCATCATCGTCATCGTGCGCACGTTCATCGGGGTCGAGACGTTCGGCACCTTCTCCCCTGTCATCGTCTCCCTTGCGTTCCTCACAACAGGCCTGTGGTGGGGGATGGCAATCTTTGCCGTCATTGTCGGAATCGGTACTTCGGTGCGCGCCCTCCTGCAGCGCGTGCGCCTGCATCTCGTTGCGCGATTGGCGATTCTGATCGCCATCGTCGCTGCCATCATGGCTGGTCTGACCGTCCTGGGAGCCTCGTTCGGCATCGGAGCCCTGATGAACATCAGCATTTTCCCGATGGTGATCATGTCGAACGTAATCGAGAACTTCACGTCGTCACGTGCCCAATTCGGCACGCGCGAAGCAATCCGGCTGACGCTGAACATGATGCTCCTTGCCGCACTCTGCTACCTGGTGATCGAGACGGCGGGTCTGCAATCGATCCTGCTCAGTTTCCCGGAGTTGTTGATTGTTGCCATCGCCGTCGACATCGGACTGGGTAAGTGGCGTGGCCTGCGATTGTTGGAGTACCGCCGCTTCCTGGGTCTGGCACAGGATTCGAAGCGATGGACACCCTGATCGGACGGTTGCGGAAAATCCGGCGCGAGGTGCTCGGACTCAATCGGCGCAACCAGGAATTCATGATCCGGGTCAACCCTCCACCCCTGGTCGGCCTCGTCGACCACAAAGCGAGAACAAAAAAGGTGCTGACCGAACACGGACTGCCTGTGCCCGATACCTTCGGGAGCTACGGCAGACAGTCGCAACTTGCCGAGCTACAGGACGAAATCCAACGGCAGAAGGACTTCGTCCTCAAACCTGCACGCGGCGCTGGCGGCGAAGGGGTCCTGGTGATCACGGAGAATTCACGTGGGCAACTGACGAAGTCGAGTGGTTTTCGCCTCGGCATACGTGATGTCGTCGCGCATGCCGCTGACATCATTGCCGGAGCATTTTCCCTCAGTCAGACCCGCGATGAGGCGCTGCTCGAACGGCGTCTCATCCCACATCCGCAGCTATCTACATTCAGCCCCGGAGGCGTGCCGGACGTCCGTGTCGTGGTGGTATACGGTGTTCCCATCGCGGCGATGGTGCGACTTCCCACACACGCATCCGACGGGCGCGCCAATCTACACATGGGAGGCATCGGCGTGGGCCTGTCCCTCGCTACAGGCCGTGCGATCCATGCAATTCTCAAGGATAAACCGATTTCGATGCATCCGGATACACAGCAGCCCCTTTCCGCTTTGTGCATTCCGTACTGGCCGGAGATCCTGCTTCTGGCCGCACGCAGCTACGAGGCCGTTCCTCTCGGATATTTCGGCATCGATGTCGTCATCGATGCAAGGCATGGCCCTTCGATCCTCGAAATGAATGCACGGCCGGGTCTGGGAATCCAACTCGCAACCCATCGCGGTCTACGCCCAACCCTGGCGGAGTTGCAAAGACGAGCGGACGCACACCTGGATGCCTCCGAGCGTGTAGCGCTCGGCCGGGAGATCGAAGCCGTTGTGGCAAGGGAATACCGCTGACCAGCAAGGGTCGCTGGGCACTTGCCCGTCTCCGGCCTACCAGGCCGGAATGACGGGTTACAACGAGTTGTCGCACGGGCGTCGATGGCTTAGAAACCCCGTGCGAGCGTCATCTGAATTTGCTTCGTAAGGTGAACTGTGTGGAAACGGGTGTTCCGCGATCAGGGAATACGAAAACACGAGAATCCAGCAAGGAGATACGATGAGGAAGTCGCTTCGAACGATTCTGGTCACGGTACTGGCGAGCCTGCCACTCGCAGCTCGCGCACACCCGGCACCCGAAACTCCTCAACCCTCGGTGAAGGCTGAGAAGAATCCGGAGGCCGCCACACTCGAAGAAAAGCTTCTCGGGAAATGGAAGGTCATCAACGCGGAAGACGAGATGGAATTCCGGAAAGACGGTACCTTCACCGCGGGCAACTCCCAGATCACTATGAGCGGAAACTTCTGGGTGCGTGATGACCTCCGCCTCGAAATGGATATCGGCCTGCGCAGAGCTCTCAAAGGAAATCTCATTCGCGAGATCGAAATGAAGGATGAATCGCTGATTCTGACCGACCCGAAATCGAAGCAGTCCGTCACTTACAACCGGGTCAAGTGACTGTGCCAACTCTGATCCAGAGTGCCACACGCATCCCTGCCGCCGGCAATGCGTTGAAACTCATCGATGAATACATCGGCCGGGTAAATTCGAAAACGCCGGAGATCAGCATCGCTCACATGCGTGCACCTGCGGGCTGGCAGGAACCAGGGCAGCGGCCGGACTTTACCGAGTACACAATCGTTCTCCGGGGAACACTGCGCGTGGAACATGAGGGTGGTGTGATCGATGTCGCGGCCGGACAAGCAATCATCGCGCGACCTGGAGAGTGGATACGATACTCCACTCCGACAGAGGACGGTGCAGAGTACATTGCAGTCTGTATGCCAGCCTTCGATATTGCCACAGTGCATCGCGACGAGTGATTGTAGCGCGAGTTGTCTTCTTCGGAGGAATTCGTCTGGTTGTCCTCCGGCTGTCGTGCTAACCGACTTCCCCTGCAAGTTCATCCGTTTCTCCTTCCCTGTCGGCGCAATCCGACCGTTCCTTCTTTTGGTGGTGGTGCATGGGGTCTTTGGTTTCGTCTCTCAATCCAGCGCAGCAACAGGCGGTCCTGCACGAGAATGGACCACTTCTCATTCTCGCAGGGGCTGGCTCGGGTAAGACCCGGACCCTGACCCATCGGGTGGCCCATCTCCTCGCTGAGCGAAACGTAGCCCCCTGGCACATTCTTGCCGTCACGTTCACCAACAAGGCAGCCGGGGAACTGCGTGAACGCCTTGAACGTCTGCTGGGCGGCGGTGAGGCGCCGTGGGTCTCCACCTTCCACTCGACATGCGTGCGGATCCTGCGGCGTGAAATCGAAGTGTTCGGCTACACCCGCGACTTCGTGATTTACGACGACCAGGACCAGGAACGCTTGCTGAAAGAGTGTCTGCGGGAACTCGATGTCGACGAGCAAACGATCACTCCACGCGCCGTGGCTGGGGCGATCGATGCGGCCAAAAATCGTCACATCACACCCGCCCAGTACGACCGCAATGATCCGTGGCATGAGCGTATCGCCAAAATCTACGTCCGCTACGAAGAGAGGATGAAGCGGGCCAATGCGCTCGACTTCAGCGATCTCCTTCTGGTCACCTTACGCCTGTTCAAGGAACACGACGAAATCCTCCAGCGCTGGCGTGATCGTTTCCGCCATATCCTGGTCGACGAATACCAGGATACAAACCGCGTGCAGTACGAGTTGACGACTCTCCTCGCAGCCCAGCGTCGGAATCTCTGTGTCGTGGGAGATGAGGATCAGTCGATCTACCGTTGGCGAGGTGCAGACATCAACAATATCCTCGATTTCGAAAAAGATTATCCCGACGCCACGGTGATCCGTCTGGAACAGAATTACCGCTCCACGGGAACGATCCTGGATGCGGCAGGCGCTGTCGTGGCGCAGAACACGCAACGCAAAGGTAAGCGGCTGTGGACGGACAACGGCCGGGGCGAACCGGTCACCGTAGCTCTGTTGCAAGACGACCTGGATGAATCACGCTGGGTGGTGGGCGAAATCCTGCGGCTGCAACGGCATGGGCGCCCGTTGCGTGACGTTGCAATCTTCTATCGCGCCAATGCTCAGTCCCGCAGCTTCGAAGAAACCCTGGTACGCCATCGTGTGCCGTACGTACTGGTTGGTGGAGTAAAGTTCTTCGGACGGGCGGAGGTGCGGGATGTGCTTGCGTATCTGCGCATCCTCGTGAATCCGGCCGATAGCGTTGCTGCGAGGCGAATCATCAATGTGCCCGTGCGCGGCATCGGCAGTACCACGGTTGAACGGATTGCCGAACTGGAGAACGAAGCGGGCAGTTTTTACGCTGCCTGCAAACTCGCCCTGGAACGGGGTGTGCTGAAATCGGCAGCAACCGATAAGGTTGGGCAGTTCGTGAGTCTGATCGAATCTTTTCGCGGCATGCTCGGCACCGTCCCGTATCCCGAACTGGCGGCACGTATCGTGGAGCAGACGGGCTATGGTCCCATGCTGCGCGACGATCGGAGTGAGGAAGCTCAGGATCGTTTGCAGAACGTCGAGGAGCTTTTGAAGGGTATGCAGGAATCCGCGGCCACGCTGGAGAGTCTTGGCGAATACCTGGAACAGATCGCTCTGGTCGCCGATATCGATCGCTACGACGACACACAGCAGCGTGTGACCCTGATGACCCTGCACTCTGCCAAGGGTCTCGAGTTTCCCGTGGTTTTCATGGTGGCCATGGAGGAAGGTCTGTTTCCACACTCGCGCAAGGGTGAGGATATCGATGAAATCGAGGAAGAACGGCGCCTCTGTTATGTCGGGATGACCCGGGCCATGGAGAAGCTATACATGACTCACGCCCGCCAGAGGCGTGTGTTTGGCGATTTTCAGTCCAATCGGCGCAGCCGTTTCATCGAAGAGATCCCTGCAACTCTTCTGCACGAGATCGGGAACCAGACAAGCAAATGGGAACAGGCGCGCCGCAAAATCGAAGAATCGCACCTCCCTGCCGAACGCCGCACGGGATCCAATGAAGTCCACATCGAATACGAAGACGGGTTGCGGATTGGTGCGCGTGTACGCCACGCCACCTTCGGCGTTGGTACCGTGCAGCGGCTGGAGGGCAGCGGAGAGCAACAGAAGGTCACCATTCTGTTCGGTTCCAGTGGTCGAAAAAAATTGATGGTGAAATTCGCGGGTCTCGAACCTGCGTGACCCACTCTCTCGAACCGTTCACGATCGCTTGCTCCGCTTCCTGGCTCGCCTCTGAATTGCTCTTTTGGCGATACGATGTCAGGCTGATCTCTGCATCGTGAAAAAGCCGGTGATCCATCCAGCATCCGACCACGCGACGACTCCCGGGGGCATCGCCATGAGACGCAACATCGAATTTCACAGTGAAGACACCATCTGCCGCGGCTGGCTGTATACGCCGGGGAATGTAACGGAACGGGCGCCCACCATCGTCATGGCGCATGGCTTCTCGGGTGTGAAGGAACAACGGCTCGATCGCTTTGCTGAAGCGTTTGCCGAGGCAGGCTTTGCCTCTGTGGTGTTCGACTACCGTGGTTTTGGAGAGAGCGACGGCGAGCTGCGCCAGGATGTCGACGCGGCCCGGCAGGTGGCTGACTACCGGAACGCCATCAGCTTTGCCCGTACACTCGACGTGTGCGATCCGGAACGTATTGGCGTCTGGGGCACGAGCTTCAGCGGCGCCAACGTTCTCATGGCAGGTGCCTTTGATCGGCGTGTGAAATGTGTCGTAGCACAGGTCCCTCTCCTCGACGGATGGGAAACCCTGGGCCGCCTGAGCGGAGTCGAAGCCCGAGAAGCATTCATTGAACAATTGATCGCAGAGCGGGAGCGCATTTATCGTGGCGAATCCCCTACTCTGATTCCCGTCGTCAGTGATGGTGGGTTTGCTGCGCTGCCGACACCCGATGCGTATGAGTGGTTTCTCGAGAGCGGGCAGGAAGCATCCAACTGGCGCAACGAGGTAACGTTTCTTTCACTCGAGCGCCTCATCGAGTATGCGCCCATCCGTTTCATTGATCGAATTGCACCGACCCCCCTGCTCCTCATTGCTGCCAGTGAGGACTTCCTGCCACTCGACGTGGCGCAGGCCGCCGTGGAACGCGCGGGGGAGCCGAAGGATCTGAAAGTACTGTCAGGCGGACACTTCACACCCTACGAGCCGCCTCTGTTCGCCACGGCAGCCGGCTGGGCGGTCGAGTGGTTCAAAAAACATCTCGCAGCCTGATGCCCGAAACGGATGGTGTTGCGGTTCGACCGATCTCGGAACCAGGCACAAGTGGTGGATGAGATGATGAACTGTTGTGGCACTCCTGATCTCAGCACCTGTACGTTGCGATGCGCGTGAAAGTGCAGATTGCCGGCGTTTCTTCCCTAGACGAGGCGCTTGCTCTCGTCCGGATGGGTGTTGATGCTCTCGGCTTCACTTTGCGGCTTCCCGGAGGAGTCCACGATGGACTGACCGAGGCCAAAGCCCGTTCAATTGTACACGCTCTCCCCCCTTTTGTTGCCAGCGTCGCGATCACGTATGTCGAAACGGCTCGGGATGCGATGGATCTTTGCCAATTCACAGGTGTGAATACCATCCAACTGCACGGCGAATTTCCCACCGGCGAGTTGGAAATGCTGCGTGCCGCCATGCCGTACCTGAAAGTCATCCGAGCGGTCCATGTTACCGGGCCAGAAGCGATTGCTCATGCACGGAGCCTCGAACGCCGCGCGGATGCTCTCATTCTCGACACGTTCGACCCCGCGACCGGCCAGAGAGGAGCCACTGGCAGGACGCATGATTGGACGATCAGTCGTCAGATCGTCGATGCGGTACGAGTTCCGATTCTTCTGGCTGGCGGTCTGACACCGCAAAATGTTGGTGCAGCGATCTCCACCGTGCGACCCTGGGCTGTCGATGTACACACTGGGATCGAGGACCCTGACGGCCGGCGCAATCTCGACAGGATGCGTGCCTTCGTCGATGCCGTCCGCCGAGTGGAAGCAGAGCCGGCGCCCGTTGAAAACGTCAACCGGTGAGCAGCCTGCACATCCGATCAGGGTCGTGGGGACTCTCAGCCACGCCAACCCTGGAGAATCCGCATGTACTGGGCACGTTCGAAGGCGGCTGGGTCTGGACAACGCTCCAGGCTCATACTCCCTCGCATCTGGGAGAGGGACTCGTACTCGCGTTCTTCCAGCCAGCGTTCGACACCACGCAGGATTTCCGACAGATACTCCGGCCCATTATCGAGGAGAGCGGAGACCATCTGTACCGCGTCTGCTCCTGCCATGATCGCCTTCACGGCATCGAGCGGGGTATGTACTCCACCACTGACTGCGACCGAACCACGCACCTGGGGTGATAGGATGGCGATCCAACGCAGGCGCAGAAGCAGTTCACTGGAATCGGAAAGATGCAATGTGGGTTGCGCCTCTAATGCTTCGACATCGATATCCGGCTGATAGAACCGATTGAACAGGACGAAACCATCGGCGCCACACTGGTCCAGCTCACAGGCCAGGTGCGTCATGGCCGAATAAAAAGGTGAGAGTTTTACGGCAATCGGAATCTGCACCTGGCGGCGTACCGTCGTGACGATCTCGCGCAGACGTCCTTCGACCTCGGCACCTGTTTCCGCCTTCGAGGTGGACACGTGGTAGATGTTCAACTCCAGGGCGTCGGCGCCTGCCTGTTCGAGTCCACGAGCATAGTCGAGCCATCCTGAGGCCGTCACACCGTTGAGGGAACCGATGACCGGAATGGAAACGGCATCCTTGATCCGTCGAATCTGCTCCAGATATTGGTTCGGACCGAGACGGTACTCGTCGGGTCTGGGGAAATAGGAGAGCGCTTCTGCATTCGAGTGCTCACAAATCTCCATCGAGGCGAGCGTTCCCGACAGCTCTCGTGTGATCTGCTCCTCGAACAGAGAGTGCATGACGATTGCTGAGGCGCCCGCGTCTTCGAGTCGCCTTACCGTGTCGAGGTTGTCGACCATCGGTGAGGCGCCGGGCATGAAAGGATGCGGTAGTTGCAGGCCAAGGTATGTGGTCGAGAGATCCATGTTTACTCCTGCGTCGCGGGTTTGGGCACAACCAGCTTCGCGAGCTGCTCGTAGATGCGATAACGACTGGTGGCTTCCTGTTGTCCGGCAGCCATGAGTTCCCGGAAACGCTGTGGATCGAGTTGTTCCACCATGCGGAAGCGTGTCTCATTGCGGGCGAAGTTCTCGACCAACATTTTCGGCTCTGGCGAATCGAGTTGTAGAGGTGCCTCTCCTGCAAGGATACGGCGTGGGTCGAATCGGAAAATCGGCCAGTAACCGGAATTGACGGCGAGTTTCTGTTGCTCGGCGCTGAAGGCCAGATCGTAGCCATGTGCGATGCAAGGGCTGTACGCGATGATGAGTGAAGTGCCGGGATAGGATTCGGCTTCCATCAGGGCGCGTGTGGTCTGAAGATCCTTGGCACCGAATGCGATCCGGGCCACGTAAACGTTACCGTAGGACATCGCGATCAGGCCCAGATCCTTCTTGGCGAGCGCCTTACCCGCGGAGGCGAATTTGGCGGCTGCACCAAGTGGTGTTGCCTTGGACTGTTGCCCGCCGGTGTTGGAATACACCTCGGTGTCGAGAACGAGGATATTCACGTCACGACCCATGGCGAGGACGTGGTCCAGACCACCGAATCCGATGTCGTACGCCCAGCCGTCGCCGCCGATGATCCAGACACTCTTGTGAACCAGATAATCGGCCAGCAACTCGAGCCGACGCGCATCCGGATGCTGTATGTTGGCCAGCTTCTCTCGGAGCTCCTGCACTTGCCGCCGCCGCTCGGCAATTCCTGCTTCACTCTCCTGGCCCGTCTCGAGGAGTGAACCGACGAGCACATCGCCGATCTGTGACCCCAGTTTTTGCAGGAGTTCCCGGGCGAATTCCGTGTGCTTATCGATCGCCAGACGCATGCCGAAACCAAACTCCGCATTGTCCTCGAAAAGTGAATTGGACCAGGCCGGGCCACGTCCGTCGCGATTGGTCGTGTAGGGAGTCGTCGGCAGATTGCCACCGTAGATCGACGAACATCCCGTTGCATTGGCGATCACGGTGCGGTCGCCGAAGAGCTGCGTGACGAGCTTGATATATGGAGTCTCACCGCAGCCGGCGCACGCTCCCGAGTATTCAAAAAGCGGTTCGAGAAATTGGATGCCCTTGACGTCGGTGCGTACCGTCGTCCTGTCGACTTCGGGCAACTGCAGGAAGAATTCGTAGTTTTCACGTTCCGCCTCCCGTAGCGGCGCCTGCGGTTGCATATCGATGGCTTTGTGGCGGGGGTTCGCCTTGTCCTTGGCGGGACAGACGACGGTGCAGAGAGAACAGCCGGTGCAGTCTTCCGGTGCCACCTGGATCGTGTATTTCTGTCCCTTGTACTCGTTCCCCTTGTAATCCATTGCCTTGAAGGTGGCGGGAACACCCTCTTCCAGCGAATCAGCGGGATAGACCTTGGCACGGATCGCGGCGTGGGGGCAGACGAGTGCGCACTTGTTACACTGGATACAGATCGAGGCGTCCCATACAGGGATCTCCAGAGCGATATTGCGCTTTTCCCATTTGGCCGTGCCCGTCTGCCAGGTCCCGTCGACAGGGAAGGCACTGACGGGCAGCAGGTCTCCTTTGTCGGCCAGCATGAGAGCGGTAACTCTCTGGACGAAATCCGGCGCCTTTTCCGACACGATGGGTGGCATGCCACGAGTGGCGGTGACTTCAGAGGGAGCCTTGACTTCGTAGAGATGCGCCAGCGTGTGATCGACGGCCGCAAAGTTCTTTTCCACGACCACTTCGCCCTTGCGCTCATACGTTTTACGAATGGTGCGTTTGATATGCTCGATGGCTTCGCCGCGTGGCAACACACCGGAGATGGCGAAAAAGCAGGTCTGCATGATCGTATTGATGCGGCGGCCCATGCCTGTATCGCCGGCCACTTTGTACGCATCGATTACATAGAGCTTCAGCTTTTTCTCGATGACATGCTGCTGCGCCTCTCGTGGAAGCTGATCCCACACCTCTTCGGGACCAAAGGATGAATTTAAAAGGACGACCGCACCGGGGACGGCATAGCCCAGAACGTCGTACCGCTCGAGAAAGTTGAACTGGTGGCAGGCAACGAAGTTTGCTCGTTTCACGAGGTAGGCAGAACGGATCGGCCGCGGTCCGAAACGCAGGTGCGAGATGGTCATGGCACCCGACTTTTTCGAGTCGTAGACGAAATAGCCCTGCGCCCAGTTGTCCGTTTCCTCTCCAATGATCTTGATCGAATTCTTGTTGGCGCCGACCGTACCGTCCGAGCCGAGTCCGAAGAACACAGCGCGAACGACATCCTCCGGTTCGATGTCCACGGAGGTGTCGTACGGGAGTGATAGCTGTGTGACGTCGTCGACGATTCCAACCGTGAAGTGCCGCTTCGGTTCTGTCTTGTTCAACTCCTCAAAGATCGCGCACACCATGGCAGGCGTGAATTCCTTCGAAGAGAGTCCATAACGGCCAGCGATGACCCGTGGTTCGTGGGCGAACCGGAACAGTCCCGTGTCACGTGCTTCGTGCAGTGCAGCAAGGACATCGAGGTAGAGGGGTTCTCCCAGGGCACCAGGCTCCTTCGTGCGATCGAGCACTGCCATGGCCTTTACGGTGTGGGGTAGCGCCGCAATGAAATGGGTGAGACTGAACGGACGATACAGGCGGACACGCAGGAGACCGACCTTTTCGCCCTGTGCCATCAGATGCTCGACCGTTTCATGGGCTGTTTCCGAACCTGAACCCATCATGACGATCACCCGTTCGGCTTCTGGATGGCCCGTATAGTCGAATAGACCATAGCGCCGTCCGGTAAGCTGGGCGAAGCGCTCCATCGTTTCCAACACGGTTTGCGGGACCGCATCGTAAAAGGAATTGCAGGCCTCGCGTGCCTGGAAAAAAACGTCTGGATTCTGTGCTGTGCCGCGCAGGACGGGATGATCGGGTGACAGGGCTCGCTGGCGGTGTGCCGCCACCCGCTCATCCGAAATCATCACACGCAGATCGTCGTCCGTCAGTTCTTCGATTTTCGCGACCTCGTGTGAGGTCCGAAATCCATCGAAGAAATGGAGGAACGGAACTCGTGATTCGAGTGTCGCTGCGTGGGAGATGCAGGCAAGGTCATGTACTTCCTGGACGGAACCGCTGCACAGCATCGCGAATCCTGTCTGCCGGCAGGCCATGACATCAGAATGATCGCCAAAGATGGACAGGGCATGAGTCGCCAGAGTGCGTGCCGAGACATGCATACAAAACGGCGTCAGCTCCCCTGCGATCTTGTACATGTTGGGGATCATCAACAGGAGGCCCTGCGAAGCCGTAAATGTCGTCGACAGCGAACCAGCCTGCAGTGCCCCGTGCACGGCACCGGCGGCACCACCCTCGGATTGCATCTCGACGACCAGAGGTACCGTACCCCAGATGTTGCGTTTGCCGTGGACCGACCATTCGTCCGCCCACTCTCCCATCGGCGAGGACGGTGTAATCGGATAGATCGCGATCACTTCCGTCAGACGGTGGGCAACCGAAGCCGCCGCTTCATTCCCATCCAACGTCACCATGCGTCGTGTAGACATGTCTCTCCCTCGTATCGATCTGACCTGTTGAAGACCAACCACTTGCGGTTCGCGTGCCGCCTACAGTCTAGGCGTTCAGAACATCGTCTGCGAATGCGGGCTTCCGACCCCTGCGAAACGATGGTCTCCACGGCGATTCCGTTTGACGCATCGCTTCGCAGATTCTGGAAGAGGCGAGCTTACGTACCGGGCCGCTCGATGCCGCGACACGAAAACATACACGTGAAGGCAGACGCCGAAGGACGCGACCGCATCCGAATTGCGTCCGACCCGGCCCGATCGTGACGGCATCAGAAGGCATCGCGATCCGTGTGAAACACACCACGTGCCACCCGCATGAGCCACTCGACCACGTCGTCCGCGTTCTTCCCGGGCGGCAGGCCAGCGGCCACACCCGTGCAAATGCCCACGAAGGCGTGCGTCACCAGATACGCGTCGAGCGTAGTGTCCACATCGCGACGCCTGCCGAAGTGACGCAACAGGACGCGGAAGAGCATTTCCACCTGCCCCAGGAATTTCACCCCAGCGGGCAACTCGGTGCCGCCATGGACATAACTGGCGGCAACGCTCACGATGTTCGAGCGGCGCGTCACCTCTGAGATGGCAAAGAGGAACAATTCACGCAAAGCAGCTTCGGAATCACCTCGTAACAGGTCGGGAATGCGTTCTTCCAGCAAGAGCCAGAGATCCGACATCTCACGTTCGAGAACAGCAACGAGAAGCTCATCCTTGTCCTGGAAGTATTCATAGACGGATGCCACTCCCACACGCGCCCGGGCCGCAACCGCATTCGTTGTCAGAGCATGATAGCCCCCCTTCTCCAGAATCCAAGTGGCTGCTCGGATTATCCGGTCCACGGTCGCTTTCGAGCGGGCCTGCACAGGGACTCTTTTCGGCATTTGTCACGCTTTCTCGGTTGAATTGATCCCGGGATCATTTCGTATCGTAAAAACGGTTGAATCCGAGTCTTTTTCCGGGTTAGCATCCGGGCGCAGTGCAAAGAAGGGATTCTGTCACCGAAGGAGGAAGAAGGGATGGAGATCCGAGCGGTACCGGTCAGCGAGCGAGCCTGCAAGATCAACGAGACCATCGAGAATGTCGTCAACGGACTCGTGCGTGGATTCGATCAGTTCGCAAGTCCGCTGGGCCTGGGCGTGCGCGTCAGCAACTACGACGACCTGAACTTCTGCTTCCAGGGCGGTCCTGGGGAACGAATGCGCAAGGCGCACTACGACAAAAGCCTGCGTTTGCTGTGGAAAGCCGAACAACACGCACCGTACACGTCGTTCAATGACTGCACGGCCGATGAAAAGGCACTGATGGAGCTCGCCGAAGGTGCGATGAGCCGGGCCGAAAAGATCCAGCTCAAACGCATTCGAAGCGAAGACTTCCGGAAACGGATCGATCGCCAATACACGCCCGAACAAAAGCAGGCTCTGGTCAATATTCTGTCCACCATTGGACACGGTGAAGCCTATGCGTGGTTGGTATCCGCCGACCTTATGGCGCAGGTGAAGAGCACGGGCGGCCGTAGTGCGATGACCATGCAGGTTCTCGAGGAAGCGAAGCACTTCGTTGTCCTGCGCGAGATGCTGCACGCCTTTGGCTGTGAGATCCCGCGGATGAATGTCTGGGAGTACATCACGCTGGAGAACATTCTCAAACAGAGTGGCCTGGAAAAGTTCTTTGGGATGAATGTGATCGTCGAAGGCCTGGCCCTGAGCATCTTCGGCAGTCTTGCTTCTTTCCCCGAACTCGACGTCCTGCGCCTGTTCCACCTCGACGAATCACGCCACACGGCGTTGCCGCACAATTACTTCCACGATTTTCCGATGACCGAATGGGAAAAGAGGAACCCGATCACAACGACGCGCCGTCTGCTCCTGCTTCTGCCGGCCATCCCGTTTCTGCTGCGAATGGAGCGCGACTTCGCAACGCTCGGCATCGACCTGTTCGAATTTTCCGGGTCCGTCATTCGTAAGGTCTTGTTCCTGGCACAACGCGTCGGGTTTCATTTTCCGTTCCCCGAAGAAGACGTGATGCGGGCGATCAATTCCCTGTTCAACTACTACTGCTCACTGACGCGGGAAAACCACCAGCCCACGGATTTCATGGCGGCCGAAGCGACTCGCGGTGAGGCTGAACTGGAAATCGAGCGAGCGATCTTTTTCCCGGAACGGGATCGGAATGGCAGCACCACCACGACACCAGCAAAGCCGCGCCGTACCGCCGCCCGGCGCTCTGCGTCCCGCAAAAAATCGAACGTGGTGGCCGCAACCTTCGGTGGCCACTGACGTGAGGCCTTGGGGCTGGACGCACTGGCATCAATGCCGTTGCGTCCAGTCCGGCCGTTCACTCCTCCGGGATTGCCGTATGGCCCGGACGAAAAATCACCTTCTTGTCCTTCACTACGAGTTGCTCGTTGACGAAGAGTTGGACGGCCTGGGATAGCACCTTGGCCTCGAGCCGCTGGCCACGGGACCGGATTTCATCGAGCGAATCCTCGCCGACCCGAATGTGGAACACGTCCTGAAGAATCACGGGACCTTGATCGAGCTGTTCGGTCACGAAATGCGCCGTACACCCGGAAACGCGCACCCCTTCTTCGAAGGCCTGTTTGTAGGCGTTCGGACCTGGGTGATAGGGCAACAGGGACGGATGGATATTGATGATGCGGCTCGGGAAGCGCTGCACCATGGCGGCGGTCAGGATTTGCATGTACCGCGCAAGAACAACGACATCGGCACGGTACTCACGCAGTTTTTCGAGCAGAAACGCCTCATGCGCCGCTTTGTCCTTGGACGGAAAGGAGTAAAAAGGTAACTTCGCGGCTTCGGCAATCGGCCGCAGCACCTCGTGATTCGACAGAACGACCACCAACTCCCCATTGAAACGGCCGTGGTCGCGGTCTTCGATCAATTGTTCGAGGCAGTGCGGTTCACGACTCACCAGAATGGCGACTCGTTTGGGGTCCCGGCGGCCCAACAGGCGCACCGAAACATCCATTCGGATCTCTTCACCGATCTTTTTCAGGCCCAGGATGAGTTCGTCGAGGTTGATCGAAATCTCGCTCAGATCGACACGCATCGTCATGATGAACAGCCCTTCCATGACGCGTTGCTCGATATCCTCGATATTGATGCTGCAGCCGGCAAGATAGGTGGAAACACGAGCGACAACGCCCTTCTGATCGTGGCCGATGACGGAAATCACCGCGCGATTCGTCGACATATCGAAGATTGACCCCCTGTAGAGGGCTTTTAGGAACAAGCTGAGGAATCGTCAATTTGGCAGAACATTCTATGTTTCCTTCTTGCGTTGAGTAAGTTTCCCTCATATAAGAGATGTTCATCCTGAATTTGCGTTAGAGAACAACCTCCAGTAGAGTGCCCCACGGTCTGGATCCTCTCCAGTGACCGGAACCCAAGCAAGGAGCGAAGCAACAACTATGGACAACCGGCTCGGCGCCCTCGCGCTGAAGATGAACGAAGAAACGCCTGCGGCGGAAGAAGAGGCCGAACTCGAACCTGCCGTACTCGAACCGATCGAGGCTGAAGAGCCGGAACTTCCCGATCGTATCAGCGATTACGACCTGCCGGCGCATTTTTTCCAGGACGTCAGCGCCACCGAAATGCTGACGATCGAGGAAGAGCAAGCGATTGCGAAAGCCATCGTGAAGGCGCGTAACCGGATTCGCCGACTACTACGTCAAGGCCGATTCCACCGTCTGGTTGCAGCGGCGCTCCCCTTGCACGGGCGCAGTGTCATCCACCCAGCCGAAGACTTTCGCGAGCGCGAGACCGTGATGGTTTTGGAGTTCGCCAAGAAGCAGTTGCGTTCGCGCCGCCGTCTCGATCTGCGGTTTGGTGACCGTGTTCAATTGAAAGAATTCGTCTGTCAACTGGAACAGGATCTGATCAAGTACCGCACGTTGCGCGACAGTATGATCGAGGCAAACCTTCGATTGGTCATCTCCTTTGCCAAGCGCTACCGCCGCGCCGGGGTTTCGTTCCTGGACATGGTTCAGGAAGGATCTCTGGGGCTGATCCGAGCCGTCGAAAAGTACGATCCCGTCAAGGAAGTAAAATTCGGCACCTATGCCGTCTGGTGGATCTGGCAGCAAATCGGCCGCGCGGGTGACATGCACAGCGGTTTGATTCGTACCCCCGTGCACTGGAACCAGTTGCGCCGCAAAGTGGGACGAGAGACGCAGCGTCTGCAGACGAAGTATGACGGCGCTGTCGATCGTGATCTGCTGGCCGAAGCGAGCGGTGTGGATGCGGAACGTTTGGAGACCATGACGCAGAATTTCCAGTGCGTCTCCATTGATGCGCCCTTGAGCTGTGATGACGACCGCACCCTGGAAGAGTTGCTGGCCAGCGATACCGACGATCCCGAACGGGAGGCGGCTGCCGGCGATCTGAGCGCACAACTCGAATGTGCCCTCAGCCAGTTGCCGGATCGTGAGGCGGACATTTTGCGCCTGCGTTTCGGCACCAGCGACAATCAGCCTTTGACGCTCGAGGAGGTCGGTCGCCGTTACGGCGTCAGCCGCGAGCGGATTCGTCAACTCGAGGCGCGCGCCCTCAAGCAGCTACTGCCCATCTGCGAAGGACAGGGGTTGCGGGCCTACGTCGACTGACGTCGGGAAAAACACAGGCGGTCGGATCACCGACCGCCTTTTTTGTCCGTAACCAAAACGGAGGAAAAGTATGCGGAAAATGGGTTGGATCATCGGTGCTCTGCTGCTCGTAGCCGTTCCTGCGGTGAACGTCTTCGGCGCAGAGGCAAAAGCGTCTGAACTGAAGACGGACGACGAAAAGGCGATCTACGCCCTCGGCATCCTGCTCAGCCAGAACGTGACTTCCTTCAGGCTCACTCCCGCCGAACTGAAGGTTCTGATCAGCGGTATCGAGGACGGAGCCAGTGGCAAGCAATCGAAGGTGAATGTAGACGAATTCCGCTCGAAACTGCAGGAGCTTGCACAGGTTCGCGCCGCAGCCGGCGCAGCCGAAGAAAAAAAGAATTCTGCCGCCTTCCTGGAGAAGATGGGGAAGGAAAAAGGTGCGGTGAAGTCCGACTCCGGTCTGATCTACATCGAAACCCAGCCCGGTACGGGTGAACAGCCTCAGGCAACCGACAAAGTGAAGGTGCATTACACCGGCACGTTGATCGACGGCACAGTGTTCGACAGCTCCGTGCAACGCGGACAACCCGCGACTTTCCCGCTGAATGGCGTGATCAAGTGCTGGACCGAAGGCGTGCAGAAGATGAAGGTCGGCGGCAAGGCAAAGCTGATCTGCCCGTCGGACATTGCCTATGGAGACAGGGGATCACCGCCGAGAATCAAGCCGGGTGCGACGCTCGTATTCGAAGTGGAACTGCTTGAAATCCTGAAGGATGCGGGCAGCCAACCAGCTTCCCCGCATTGAACCGTCGATCTCGCCTTCGAGATCTCACACACGATTCCTGGTTAGCCGGGTCTCGATCGCTCCCAGAGGAAGCGGCGATACCCGGCTTTTCATCGTTCGCTTTCACTCAGCGATCGCGCTCAGCATCCAGATACACCACGGGCTGGCCGAGTACCGAACCCCTCGGGGCCGGCGTGCCGGAAACAGCGCGCGAGGGGTGGTTGTGGACCGAGCGTTTCAAGACACGAAGGACGGTAACAAGTCCCTCACAGCATCCAGAGGCCACGCAGCGCGGTCCTTGTCCGACAAGATCGGCGCCTTGATCGGCCATTCGATGCCGATCGTCGGGTCATTCCACTGGATCCGTAGCTCGTCGTCCGGATCGTAATAGTCTGTACATTTGTATTCGACCTCTGCATGGTCGCTGAGGACACAAAATCCATGTACAAAACCGGGCGGAACGTAACACTGCCGGAAATTCTCAGCCGACAGGACGATGCCGACCCACCTCCCAAAATTCGGTGAGCCACGGCGCACATCGACAGCGACATCGAAGATCTCTCCCGCAATCACCCTCACCAATTTGCCTTGCACCCGGCGCATCTGGGCATGCAGGCCGCGCAGCGTTCCGTGCTGGGAGAGCGAGTGGTTGTCCTGCACGAAAGAGACGTCGATTCCCGCCTGTGCATACTTCTGAGCCTGGTAGGTTTCGACGAAGAATCCCCGCGAATCCAGAAAGACATCCGGCTCGATGATCAAGACCTCGGGCAACGCGCTGGGGATCACCTGCATGCTCAGGACCGCCGAACCGGCTCTATCCAACCACGGTGCGACGCGCAACAGACATCCTTGCGAAAGCCTCCACGCCGCGTTTCGCATTCGGGAGAATTTCGCCCGTCCCCACCACGACAGACCGACACGCCCGCCGCGGCGCACTCTATGCAGCAGCGATCCACAGGAGGGTCCTTGCCATGGCCGCAACCGACCGCATGATGTCGGCTCCTTTGAAATCACGGATGACGCCGACGGACGCATTGTTCTGGTACGCCGAGGAAGCCACACCGGCGCTCCGCCCCCTGATCGGAGGCCTCTTTCTCCTCGATCAATCACCCGATCCGGAAAAACTGCAACGTTCCATTGCCCGCTGGATGGCCCGCATGCCGAGATTGCGACAACGCGTGGTGGAAGGCCCACTCCGCCTGAGCCTGCCGGAATGGCAAGACGATCCACAATTCGACCTCGCCTACCACACAAGAGAGATCGTTCTCCCTGAGCAGGGAACGTTGCGAAACCTGTTCGAATTCACCAGTGCCGTTTTTGCGACACCGCTCGACCATGCCAGACCGCTGTGGGAATCGTATCTGATTCATGGAGTGGACAACCACCGGTCTGCCGTGTTCATCAAGATGCACCATTGCGTCATGGATGGCGTCAGTTCCATGGCCGCTTTCGATGCCATCACGCAGTTGCACCGGGCCGATCCGATCACCGTGCCACGTGGCGCCCGGATCGGCACATCCGACTCGGAAATGGCCCGCATCGGACGGTTGCTTTGGAACAGCGCCGAAGCCATGGTTCAGTTCGGCGGAACGATCGCCCAGGTGGGAATCGGGATAGCCACCAACCCGATCAGGACAACCCGGGATCTGATCAGCGTCAGCCAAAGTCTGGCAGGTGTGATTCGCGACCTCGGTAAGCCTCCCCTTGCAGACCCGCTCTCGCAATTGAGCACTGGCATCGGGCGACGGCTCGACGGGATCACGTGGTCCCTACGCCGCCTTCATCGGATCAAGGGCCTGCTCGATGTGACGCTGAACGACCTGGTCTTGACCGTTCTGGCAGGAGCGCTCGGCCAGTATTACGCGGAGCGTGGCTTCCACGCTTCCGAGTTGCGCTGCATGGTCCCCATCAGTCTGCGCGCCCCGCACGAAAAACACAGCCTCGGCAATCGAATCGGAATGTGCAATATCACGCTGCCGATCGGAGAACCGCATCCCCTGGTCCGACTCGAACTGATAAGGAATCGGACGGGTCGAGCCAAGAGTGACCGGCGGGGCCGTGCTTATCCGATGGTCATCGGAGCTTTGGCTCTCATGCCGACCGCCATGTTCCGGGTGTTTGCACAAACGGCCACCAGCCGGCTCAATCTCATCTGCACCAACATCCCTGGCCCACGAGAGGCTCGCTACATCGCTGGCGCCAAAGTCGACGCAATCTTTCCCTATGCACCAGTCGTCCAGGGAACTCCGCTGGCAATCGGCTTGGTCTCCTATGGAGATTCCTATGGGATCGGGATCAATACAGACCCCGCTGCGATCCCCGATCCCGAGCGCTTGCACGTCCTACTCGATCACTCCTTGATCGATCTGGAGCGGCGCGTCCTGCCACACTCCGAGCTGAAGGAGAAACCAACAAGCGGAGGAAAGGCTAAACGCAGCGCTCGTCCTGCCGGTACCAGTCCTCGGTCCGACCCCAAAAGCGTTGCGCCGAGACGTAGGAGTATCCGGAAGTGAGCCATCCACAGATGGGCTGACCAACCTCCCGGCACAGTCTACCCGCCGCCTGTGGAACGGCGCCGAGACGCTGGGTGGCACGGTCGCGCGGAATTCAGCGGGAGTTCACGAGACAGAGTCACCGGATCCTCGCGGACCGTCCCTCGCCAGCGGACTTTCGTCAGGTCGATCTTCCCCGAACGATCGAAGGGAACCCCCTCCGATTCCAGAAGTTCCCGCTGCAATTGGGGACGCTGCCACTCACCCCGGTGGCTGATTCGCCCGGCGACGTTGATCACACGTTGCCAGGGTACGACCCGCTGTAGGGCGGACGGCAGAAGCCGTAATGCATGGCCAACCGCCCGCGCTGCACGGGGTTGGCCAATCAGCGCGGCAATCTGACCGTAGGTGGCAACCTTGCCACGCGGAATACGGCGAACCATGGCGTAGACGTGGCGGTGAAATGCCGATGGTTTCCGTGACCGAGCACTCATGGGAACACCAGGTCGCAGATCGTGCCAGCCGGCCTGGGATCCGGGGAGGTATGGCGCACGATACCCGCAACATCCCTCTTCGCCTCCGTCCTCGTAGACTCAGAGCGAGAGTGGGACCGGTGTTCGCTTTCCCGCCGCATCGATGTGTTCAACATGGACGGCACCACTTCCGCCGGCGGATAGCCGGCGCATGATCTCCCCAGCGAGCGCCAGGATCTCCAACGGTTGCACCGCAGCTTCGGGTGGATACACACCACGGCGCGGCACCTGCCCCCGCGCCATGAGAATGGCCCCGACCGCCGCCGGAATTCCCGTCCCCTCCCCTGCGCCAGCGCTGCGTGACGAAAGGGATAGGACGAATGTGCTGATCTTCCCGTCCTTCGTACCGCACACCACGACCTTCAGACACCCCGCCGGACCCGTAATGCCGGCCTCCTGAAGCAACCGCGGGCGTTGTGCCAGGATGTGAGCGACCGAAAATTCGAGAGGAATGATATCGTGCCCTTGCACACGAAGCGGTGTTTCGGAACAGGCGCCGACACGCACCATGTCCTGGGTAAGGTGGAAATAACTCAGTGGGAAGACGACACCGAGATTGGTGGCACGACGCAGGCCCGGCACGTGCTCGGGCAGTGTAATCGTTTCGGGATGTGGATACGGGTAGACAGGAAAACTGCCGATATCACGAAATTCCGTCTCGACGATGTAATCTCTGCCGCTCTCGTCGAGTTGACGGACGGTGATGAACTTCCCGTCGATGAATAGAGGCACATCATTCACCATAGCGTGAATACGGTGTTTGATGACGGCCGCACCTTCCTCCGCCTCCCCGCCATGAATGTGCATGATGTCGACGCTCTCGACCTGATCGAGGAGTTGATCGCTGCAGAGTTTAACGAAGACATTCGCCAAACCAGGCGAGTTTCCCATGCCGATCAGCGCCCCTATGCCCGCACGCTTCGCAGCGTCGTCCATCGCTAACATCTGCCGCGTCGGTCGCAGATCATCGCAAACATCGACGTAGTCCACTCCAAGATCGATTGCGACCTGAAGCACCGGCGGTCCGAACTTGTAGAAAGGGCCGATGCAGTTCAGCACCACCGCCGCACCCTGCGTGACGGAGCGGATCGACCCGGGGTCGAGCGCATCGACGTGGGCTGCCCTGACACGCGGATTACCGGTAGCCCGGGCGACCTGACCGGCCTGTTCCTGGCGCACGTCCGCCACGACGATTTCGTCGAAATCTTCCCCCGTAGCGAGGGACCTCACGGCAACACTGCCGATTCCACCGCACCCACCAAGGACTACGATTTTCTTCACGGGTCCTCCTCCCTCCCAAGACCGGCGCCGAGCGCGGTGCGTTATCGCCGCACGTACTCGACTCGTTATCCGTGATGGGCCTTCGAGGCAAGGCGGAGCCACTCCAGACACCGTGGCAGCGCCAGGGGATCTGACTTATTGTTTGCAGTTCTATGAGGAGTGTATGGGCCTTGATCGCCGGAGCCGTTTTGAGTGTGGCACCATTGTGTGTGGCCGGGAAGCCGCTGTCGAGTCTTGGTCATGCGGCCTTTGAGCTTTGTGTCAGTGTGCCCGACCATCCAACCGAAGCAGATCGTCAGATCGTCGAAAGCGCCTACGCCGCCTCGGAACACGCCGTCACTACGGAACCCAACAATGCAGTGGCCCACTTTGCGCTGTTCTGCTCGCTGGCCAAGCTCACCTATCTGAACGGTGTCAGCCTGAAGAGTTTATTCGCCGTCCTGCGGATGCGGCGCGAAATCGATCGCACCATCGCGCTCGATCCAGATTATAATGATGCGTTGATGGCCAAAGGGGCTTTCCTCATGGAACTGCCTCGTATCCTCGGCGGCGATCCACGCGAGGGAGAGCGACTTCTGCGTGATGCTGTTCGCCGTCAACCGGCACAGTTCGAACCGAGACTGAGGCATGCAGACGCGTTGCAGCAACTGGGAGCGCACGACGAGGCTGTCGAGGAGGCACGCATCGCGCTCGAATTGGCGCGTCGTGGAGATCGAAAGGATCAGGAAGAAGATGCGATCGCGCTGCTGCATAAACTCGGTGTTGGACTCGAGCCAACACCCATTCCCGACAAGCCGCCTGTCTTGGGGGAATGACGCAATCGTTCCCTGGCTCGTCCACGGCGTTCGTCCTGAAACCACGCCGAGTCAGACTTGGAAGGTGGACTTCAGACCCCGGATGTCCGGGACACCATGCATCAACGCGGCTCCCGGGGACATACAGGATCTGAAATCCTTAATCTGATGAGCAATCAAACGGAGAATGGCCGGTAATTCACGCAAGCCCCTGGAACAGCACCGTGCTCAGGTAGCGCTCACCCGCATCCGGCAAGACGACCACGATCAGCTTACCAGCAAAAGCGGGATCGTTGGCCAGGCGTGTGGCCGCAACGGCCGCAGCGCCGCTGGAGATGCCGCCGAGGATGCCCTCTTCCTTCATGAGTCGCCGGGCCATCTCAATTGATTCGTCGTCGGTTACCTGTTCGACACGATCGACCACACTCAGGTCGAGAGTCTCGGGAATGAAACCAGCGCCGAGCCCCTGGATCTTATGAGGACCGGGCTGCAGCGGCTGCTTCTTCAGGGTCTGTGTGATGACCGGGCTGTTGGACGGTTCGACCGCCACGGCGGTGATTGCCTTGCCCTTGGTGTTCTTGATGTAACGGGCCACACCCGTGATCGTCCCACCAGTCCCGATTCCTGAAACCAGGACATCGACCTTTCCTTCTGTGTCCTCCCAGATCTCGGGCCCTGTCGTTTTGAAATGGATATCCGGATTCGCCGGATTCTTGAATTGTTGCAACAGGACATACCGATTCGGATCTGACGCGACAATTTCCTCGGCTCGCGCAATGGCCACGCGCATGCCGCCTGCCGCCGGTGTCAGCTCGAGATTGGCGCCGAATGCCTTCAAGACAGCCCGGCGCTCCAGAGACATCGTCTCGGGCATCGTCAGAGTGATCGGATAGCCACGTGCAGCGGCTACAAAAGACAGAGCGATCCCGGTATTCCCACTTGTCGGCTCGATCAATTCCTTACCCGGCTTCAGAATACCGCGCTTTTCCGCATCCCAGACCATTGCCGCGCCGATCCGGCACTTCACCGAATACGCCGGATTACGGCCTTCGATCTTAGCCACGACAGTAGCTTTGGCACCTTTGGCAACCCGGTTCAGCCGCACCAGCGGCGTACGACCGATACTGAATGAATTGTCATCAAAGATCATCTCGTCTCCTCTGTCTCCTTCCGGGATTACTCCGTCCCTTCCGAACTCTCGATTTTCTCGCAACCCCCGCTTTGACGGCTGACACCAAACCTATCGAAGGATGAGCCAAGGTTTTTTTCAATAGCTCCGACCGCGACAAAAGCCTCCCACTCATGGTTCAGATCCCTACCTACCGCTTTTTTCGGCATGCGCAAACAGGATACGTGCAATGCTGGCAGTGATCCGCTCGGCGGTGGGCAAATGGAGGAATTCGTTTGGCCCGTGCGCATTCGAGTGTGGTCCAAGAACTCCGGTGACGAGAAACTGCGCCTGAGGAAAGCGCTGGCCCAACATGGCCATGAAAGGAATCGTACCCCCTTCGCCCATGAAACATGGTGGACGTCCAAAGAATTCCATCGAGGCCATTTCCGTGGCCTCGGAGAGCCATTTCTCCAACGGGGGAGCACTCCAGCCACGGGCTCTCTCGCTGCACACAAACTTCACCTCCGCACCGTATGGTGGGTCGCGTTCGAGATCCCTTTGCAGTGCCACGGCGGCATGGTCTGGGTCGACCCCGGGAGGTAGCCGCAACGAGAGCTTCAGTTCCGTGTAGGGTCTCAGTACATTCCCTGCATTTTCCAATGCCGGCAGTCCAGCCGCACCCGTGACCTCGAGTTGTGGGCGCCACGTACGGTTCAACAGAAGTTCCTTTCCATCCGTCGTGACGGCGTGTGCCGTTCCCGCAAAGGGGAACGCTCCTGTCACGCCATTTCCCAATACCTCAGCCGTCAAGACGGCCTGTTCCATACGTTCATGCGGAATGCTGCCGTGGAGTTCTGGTAGACGGATTTCTCCGCTCAGTTCATCCTCGACACGATTCAGGACCTGGCGCGCGATCCGGAAGCTGGACGGAACGATGCCGCTACCGGCACCGGAATGAACGCCTTCGGTCAAAACGCGGACGGTCAGAATCCCATTGACGAGGCCGCGCAATGACGCAGTGATCCAGAGACGGTTGTAGTCACCACAGCCCGAGTCCAGGCAAATCACCAGGTCGGGGGATCCCAGCCTGTCCTGTAGCGTCTCGACATAGGCAGGAAGGTCTTCACTGCCGCTCTCTTCGCTCGCCTCGATCAACAGCACACAACGCCCATGCGGTAGACCCTGTTCTTGCAGGGCGCCAATCGCTGTAATCGCTGCAAAGGCCGCATAGCCATCATCCGCGGCGCCGCGACCGTAGAGTCTGCCGTCACGGATGACGGGCGACCACGGGCCAAGGCCGGGAAGCCAGCCGTCCATCGGTGGTTGCTTGTCGAGGTGCCCGTAAAGAAGGACAGTGCCTGGGGCCGTGCCTTCCACCTCGATGCAAAGGAGAGGAGTTCGCCCCGGTAGCCGTACCACTTCGAGATGCAATCCGTGGAGGCCCTGCTCGCGAATCCATCCGGCGAGCAGTTCGACAGCCCGATCCATATGACCGTTCTCAGCCCAATGGGGATCGAAGCCGGGCGACTGATTGGGAATACGAATGTATTCGATCAGCGCTGGAAGAACGGTGTGTTTCCAGGAGTCCCCAACGAAATGCGCCACACGCGAACCGTCCATGACATTCGCGTATCAAGAAGCGCGGGGGTCTACCAGTGGATCGGTTTCGGAATCAGATTCTGAACGGGCGAAAAAGAGGACCGAACCCCAGCCGACCCGGGTCCGGATCTCATTTTCCAGAGCCGGGTGGTCTGGAAAGGTTGTTACCCGTATGTGTATCCACAGTCTCCGGGGCATCGACCGTTATTGCAGCCAGGCGTCCCGGGCCAACGAGAGCAATTGGTCACGTATTCGTCACCGCTCGGCGTAACCGCAACCTGAACTGCGGCGGGTTCGCGCACCGGTGAGCAGGTGACGATCCGAGGCTCACACAGAGACTGGTACTTGTCGTAGGCCGTCAGAACGAGCAGGTACATCGGTAGTGCCATCAAGCCGAGGGCTGTTGCGACGATTGGATATTCCATTCCTCCTCCTTCATGAACCAGCCTGCTGCTGGATGTCTTTTCCTTATGCTTACGGCGTGCCAACTTCGGCTCTGCTCATTCATCGCAAAAAGAAACGGAGGCCTATCGCCCTTGCACGGTCGGAGCCCTGAATCCTTCCGAGATTCTGGAAACAGCCGGCTTTCCCTACCGGTGCCGGTGTTCTAGAGGCTCCCTATGATTTCACGCCGTCAGTTTCTCCAGGGTTCCCTGGTTGCACTCGTGGCCTCGTGTACTTCATCCGGTGACTACACTGCTGAGGATGTCGACCGGCTTGCCCGGCAGATGCAAGAGGAGGCAGACACGTCCGGCAAAGGACCATTTGGCCCGTTGCGGTTCCGGGGGTATCGGGGTCTGGCGGAACTGCCATATTTCAAACTTCGCGGCGACGGTTTCCTGGAAACGGTGATCGACCTGCCAGAAACCATAGACTTTCATGCACATCTCGGTTGGGCCTACTTTCTCGCTCCGCGGGTCGATCTGCAGAAACGAACAGCTCGAATTCAGTATCTGATGGATTGTGATGCGCAGGAGCCCCCCTGTCCGCTCGATCTCGATGTCTACGTGAACGCAAACTTCTCCGAGGGGATGCACCGGGAATTGAGTCTGCAGACAGTGAGCAGTCTCCTGTTCGGCAGCAGTGCGGCCGCCACCCACACCATTCCGAATCTGCTGGCCGAGATGGAAGCTGCCAGAGTGCGGCAAGCCGCCATTCTACCCATCGCCACCAATCTGCCCTTGAGTGAAGACCCCACGCGTCTTGCCATGGATGGGATCCGATCGGCTGGTGCTGGCAGCCGTCTGATTCCCTTCGGTTCGGTCCACCCGCACGACAGGAATGCGCGCACCAGGCTGCGCGAATACGCCCAGGCAGGCGTTCGCGGAATCAAGCTGCACCCCGAAATGCAGCGATTCTTTCCCGACGATCCGCGGGCCATGGAGGTCTACGAAGAATGCGGCAAGCTGGGGCTACCCATCATCTTTCACGCCGGCCGTTCGGGAATCGAGCCTACGTTTCTGCGCCCCTACGCATTGCTCCGGCGGTATGAGCCCGGCATTCACGAATTCCCGGGCGTCCGTTTTATCCTCGGGCACGCGGGGGCGCGCGATGTTGCCGACGCCATTCCGCTGGCACGCAACAACGACAATGTCTGGCTCGAACTTTCCAGCCAGGGGGTGACCGAAATTCATCGCCTGTGGAACGAGGTGGGTTCTCACAAACTTCTGTACGGCACGGATTGGCCGTTTTATCCACTTGTCGTCAGTCTGGCGAAAATCCTCATCGTCACCGAACGCCAACCCGAAGCGCGCCCAAGAATTCTCGGTCTCAACGCACGCGAGATCCTCACGCGCGGCTGAGTGCGGCACGCCTGATGCGCCACGAATTACTCCGCGGACCCTTCAGTCGGGTCATGGCGGCCAATTTCATGTTTTTCATGAACTTTGCCAGCTTTTTTCTCCTGCCATTGTTTGTGAAGGCAAAGGGCGGATCGGACGGCACGGTCGGCCTTGTCATGGCGACCGCGGGTATCGCCACCCTGAGCGCGCTGCCGATCATTGGTGCGCTGATCGACCACTGGGGGCGGCACGGCTTTTTCATCGGCGGATCCCTGGCAATGAGCGCGGCAGCGCTCGGCTACCTCGCCGTCGATTCCATTGGCCCAACTCTGTATGGCTTGCGCCTGCTGCAGGGTGTGAGCTTTGCGGCGGCCTTCACGGCATCGACCACGCTGGCTGCCGAGTTGGCACCACCCGATCAGCGGGCACAGGCGTTGGGTTTGTTCGGGGTGTCCACATTGCTGACGCACGCCCTGGCACCGAGCATCGGCGAAGAGATCATCCATCGTTTCGGTTTCACCGCTCTCTTCGTGACGGCTGCCGTATTCTCGATCGCTCCGATGTGGTTGTTGCGTACCGTGCCTCGTATCACCGCTCGGAGCCATGGCTCGCACAAGGCTGCTGGCCGCCTACCGCGCGTCCACTGGGTCGTGGCTGTGGTGATGACGTTGTGCGGAATGGGTTTCGGGTGTGTCATGACGTATACGCCGACATTCGTGCACGACCAGGGACTCGGCCGCATCAGTTTCTTTTTCGGTTCCTATACGACGACGGCAATCGGCACACGATTGTTTGGCGGTGGTCTCTCCGATCGCATCGGCCGAGGCACCGTCATTCTCCCCGCTCTGGTCGCTCTTTCACTTGCGATTGTCGGCATCTCACAATCGTATTCCGTGCCAATGCTGATCGCGTCGGGCGCACTGTTCGGGATCGCCCAGGGTGTCAGCTATCCAACGCTTCACGCCTATCTCGTCGATACCTGTCCCGGCCCTTTGTTGGGACGGGCGCAGGCCCTGTTCAACGGAGCGTTCAATCTGGGCGTGATGAGCAGCGCGCTCATCTTCGGGCAAATCGCCGACCTTCTCGGACAGCGCCCGATGTTCGTCATCGCTGCCTGTACACCGCTTGCTGCCAGCATCGTGTTCCCGTTCGCCCGCCGCGCGGAAACCATCCACCGGCCTGCGCCAGACGGAAGGTCAGGGTTGGTTGGGTGATGCACTTTCGGATTGGTCTGGCATCTTTCCCGAACTCCCATTTTCTCGTGCTTTGTCTCGCCCCAACTCGGCATCCAGCCGTTTGAAACGGGATTCGAGGGCCTCGAAACTCCTGGTCATCTGCTCGGCCAGTTTCGCGAACTGCTCGAGTTGCTGATCCGCGCGCTCACGAGCAACCCGAGCAGCCTCCAGCCGTCGCGTCAGCTCCTGCACCTGAATATCGGACACTCGGTCCTCCCTTGCCTCGGGAGACAGAGACCGCACGAAGACGATACCGGCGATCAGGCCGAGAAGGAATCCAAGCCCCAAGCCGGATGCAAAGCGAGTACGCCACATGAGAGCACTCTGGTCGCATACGCCTGGCCGTACCGCAACAAGGAACGATCGCTTGCCAACTCACAAGAGCGGCGAGGACGACCCGGGCAGTCGGAGACGCGATCGGGTCCCCTCCGCAGCCATACGGTTGCCACTCGTCCCTGTCTCACCGCTCGAAGATGAGGAAGTATTGGTATTCCAGAAAGGTGGGTTCGGCGATCAGACGGAGTCCGGCTGCCGCTGCTTCCTGGATCACCACCTCGCGCGCCAGTTTGTGGTCCACCGGCGGACCCACCGGCAATTCCTTCTTGTGATAGTCGACGATGGCCACACGCCCGCCTGCAGCAAGAGACTGCCCCAGTCGTTCCAGATATCGAATACGATCGGGGAAATGGTGGTAGGTGTCGACAATCAGGATGAGGTCCACTCGATTCGAAGGAATGCGTGCATCGTCGGGCGGGGCCAGAATGGGAACGACGTTTTTCAGGCCATCTTCAGATAGCCTCTGATTGAGACGATCGAGCTGTCGTGGTTCGACATCCACAGCATAGACAACACCCGCCGGTACGGCTCTTGCCAGGCGGCGTGTAAAATATCCGGGTCCACAACCGATATCTGCCACTGTTGCATCCGGGTGAAGGCGCAAAGCCGCGATCACTTCATCCGGTTTCTGCCATGCGTCACGGGTGCCCGCTTCGAGTGATTCAATATAGGCATCGACGTCCGCGGGACCATGTCGATCCCGATTCACGTCGTGAGACGGCAAGATGCGCCCACCAGTCGGGTCCGCCTGCGTTACGACGGAGTGTTGGTGAAATGACAGCGACGAACAACCGCCCAGTCCAACAGCAGACACGGCCAGCACTGTCACCAGAAGTCCACGCATATCATCTCTCCAAAACCTCTTTTCCAGCAATTTCGCGCAGTAGATTTCTCGCCTCATCACGCTGGCGCAGTTTCCCATCTCGCTCTGCAATGACAATCGCCTTTTTCAGTAGCGGGACACTGCGTGCGGGCGATCCCTGGTCTCTGTAGAGCTGTGCCAGTTCGATGCGCGCACCGACGGCTCGATCTGGTTCCAGATCGATGGCACGGGTGAGATATTCCTCTGCCTTCGTCTGACTACCACCGAGCAGTCGCGGCAATTGGCGGTAGAGCCCACCACGCGCCGCCAACGCATCGGCATGGTTGGGATTGAGTTCGAGGGCACGGTTCAATTCGCCGTTGATTTTCAGCAGATTGATGGGATTTGGCGTCGCTCCATCCAACAGGAGGAGTCGCCCCTTGTTTGCAAAGCGGGCGTAGTGTGCATCTGCATTGTTGTCGTCGAGGGCAAGTGCCTGTTCGGCCAACCGCAGCCCCTCCTCGTACTCTGCCCGTCGGATCTTCTGGTCTGTTTCTTCCTCGCCACGATGCAGACATTCCAGGGACCGCTGCACAAACGCCTGAATGCTCTTCTGTTTGTCCTGCTCGTCAATCGGCTCCGCGTGTGATGTCCCTGCAAGAACGCCTGTCAGGCACAGCGCAGGCACAATCACCCACAAGCAACGGATGGGACGCGCCGAAGGCAGCTTTGCTCGTCGGAGGGTTGCCACTGCCGGCATCCCATAGCAGGAGTGGCGATCTCCTGAAAACCGGAATTGCCGTGGTCCCGTGGACAGTTACCAGCTTTCGAACCCGTGCTGCTGCAAGACGTCGCATCCCGTACTCGATCGAGGACAGCCGCCAAAACCGAAAGATTCTCCCAGGCCCCGGTGGCACCGGCGGTGGCCATTCTTGCGTCCCTGAGGCTGTACGCACGTGGGATCCGCTGGGATCGAACCTCCCGGTTCGGAGGTGGCGGAAAAGCTCTCGCGCATGACGTTACCACAGCGGGTGCCAGCGGTCAGGCTACGCCTGGCCGCCATGGGCGACGGCCGCACGGTATGACGAGGGACGCGCTACGCGCCAGAACCGACCTGTACGCCGGCCAGGCGTTCCAGTGCCTCGACGAGCGCTTGCACACCCAGTTCACTTCCCCCGGCTGCCTCGATCGCATGAAACAAATGTTGGACCATCGCGGTACCGGGGAGAGGTACGTTCAGTTCGCCGGCAAGCTCCATGACGAGGCGCAGATCCTTCTGCTGTAGGCGCACGAAGAAGCCAGGAGCAAAATCACGGCGCAACATTTTCGGTCCCTGGTTACGGAGGTTCCATGAATCGGCCGATCCGCCCGAAACAGCCTCGAGTACCCTCTCCGTATCGACGCCGGCTCGCGTCGCCAGAACGAGCGCTTCGACCACCGATTGCAGCGTGAGAACCCCAGCAACCTGGTTGCAGAGTTTGGTGATCTGACCATGGCCCTGTGGCCCGATATAAGTGATCTTCTGCCCCAACGCCGACAACACAGGCCGGCAACGCTCGAACACATCCTTGTAACCGCCCACCATGATGGAGAGAGTGCCCGAGATGGCGCCGATCTCACCACCGGAGACCGGGGCATCCAGTAAATCAACCTTCCGATCCAGCAACACCCGCGCCATTTCACGGGTTGCGGTGGGTGAGATCGTGGACATATCGATCACCGTGGTGCCGGCGCGCGCACCCTCGATGATACCCTGGGGACCGAGAATGACGGTCTGGACATCATTCGTGTCCGGCAACATGGTGACGACCGTCTGGGACCGCTCCGCCACATCCGCGGGCGAACTCCCCCGTTCTGCGCCTGCCTGAACGATCTCATCGACCTTTGCTCGTGTCCGCGAGAACGCAACCACAGGGAACCCCGCCTTCAGGAGATTCACCGCCATGGGCCGCCCCATGATACCGAGGCCGATGAAACCGATACGTTGCATGATGAGAACACTCCTCTTTCGCCACGGAATCAGGCACCTCTTCGGTCGAATCCCGCGCCAGATCACGACGCACGTACAGCGTCAGATCAACTCGATTGCCGCGGCGACGGCCTTGGAACGTCCGAAGGCATGTAGGAACCACGCGAGGAAATACTTGCGCCGGATTCGGGCCAATACGTCCTCGATCGCAGGACGTTCGAGGATCGGGCGGGCACGCGCCGCCAGTGCGCCACCGCCAAAATCGACGGACACCTCGGAATTCTCCAGAAGATTCCGGTACCAGTTCGCCTCGTCCCCGCGGACGTGCTGCACGAGGAGCCGGGTCGGACCATCTACCACGAACCAGACCTTTACTCGTCGTAGCTGGCCGGTTTTCCGCCCTGTCGTGGTCAGAAGGACCGTCGACTTCGTGGTGACTGCTCTCAGATCCATGGACTTGCTCGTGCTTCACGCCTCCAACGTCTGTTTGACGGCTTCCAGGTAGGCGCGCAAACCATCCGTTGCTTCGCGCTGGACGATTGGTCGGACCAGTGGTTGCAAGAGGCGTGGCACGGGCATTTCCGGCGCCATCATCTGGTGCAGAGTGATTTCAGTGCTCTTGGTGCCCTTGCTGCGCAGGTGAATCGTTCCTTCGACGTCCGTGTTGTCCTTCTTCCCGCCGATACTCTTGTAGGTGATTTCGTTTTTGCCGTTGCCCTCGTACTGCGCCGTGTATCGCACCACGAGCGAAATTGGGCCGGAAGATTTCTCTTCGTACTGGAAGTGATACCTGTCCCCACCCAAAGCCTTGCAACTGTCCAAACCGGGAATGAGACGTGTCGTCCCGACGACATCCCACAGGTGCTCGTAAACTTCCGCCATGGGTCTTTTCACAGTCACGGAGTACTCCGTTTCCGTTGGGAACTTTGGCACAGTTCACCTCCTTGTTCAGAGATCGGATCCGCTTCGACTTCTGTCTTTAACACCCTCGCCCGGGACACCGTCAATCAACCGTGGCAACATCTCGCACGAGATCACTTCTTCCGGGCGATGCTGAGGCCATCCCCCACGGGCAGTATCACCACCTCGACGCGCTCATCTTGCGCAAGGAATGCATTCAGATCACGCAACGCCCGCGTCTCTTCCGCATTGTTTTCCGGGTCTGCCACGGCACCTCGCCAAAGGACATTGTCGAAGAGGATCAGGCCATTCTCTCGCAAGCGTTGTAGAATTTCCTCGTAGTAGGCCCGGTAGTTCACCTTGTCCGCATCCACGAAGGCAATATCGAACTGAGGCCCTGAGGCCAGCGTACGCAGGGTTTCCAGGGCAGGACCGATTCGCAACTCGATCTTGTCAGCGACACCGGCTTTCTTCCAGAAGCGTCTGGCTATGCCCGTCCACTCCTCGTTGAGGTCGCAGCAAAGCAACTTGCCGTCCTCAGGCAGACCACGCACAACCGCCAAAGAACTGTAGCCCGTGAACGTACCCACCTCGATGGCATTCCGCGCACCTATGGCCCGTGTCAGCAGTGTCATGAACGCGCCCTGTTCCGGCGAGATCTGCATGCGCGCAGCCGGTCCGAGAGCATCCGTTTCTGCCACAAGTTCTGCCAGGATAGGGTCTCGTTCGCTTCGCTGGCGCAACAGATAGGCGTATAGGTCGGACGTCAGAGAAATGTATTTATGGACCATACGGCCTCCCAGGTGATTCGAAACGTGTACGAAATTGATGGATCAGTACAGCACAGCGGTGAGGGAACGGTTATCCACAGCGCATCGCCACGCCGCATCGATCTCCGCCTTCGACAACCGCACAACCCAACGCTCAGCCTCCTCCGGAAGTGGAAATCCAGACAGGGTTCCCTCCGACAGAGCGAGCGCCCGTTCCAGTCGACTCTGTGCAAGGGAAGCGTATCGGTAACGCAACTTTTTGCGCGCTCGGGACAATTCCTCCGGGGTAAAGCCCTGTTCGGCGCCTTTTTGGCAGACATCGAGGACGGCTTGCCGCAAGCGATCTGCGGATGAACGAGCCGCGCTGGCCGATAAGGTCGCCACGGCCCAATCTGGTCCCCAATCCAGGGAGGCTGACACGTCATACCCCAGACCCAGTCTTTCCCGGATCTCCTGAAAGAGGCGACTGTCAGGATCCGCGCCGACGATGTCGAGCGCGAATCCGACTGCGATCAGGGTCCGCGGTTCGGGTGACACCGACATCATGTGAAGCAGGAAAGATTGCTTTGCGTCTCCACGGACACGCAATCGGGATTCCGTGCCGAACTGAACTCGTGGAATCCCACCTGCCGCCGATGTTTTGCCGTGGCAAAATTGGTGACGGGCGGCCGACCGCACCGTATCGAAGCTCACACCGCCCACCAGGGAAAGGACCGTGCGGTCATGCGTGAATTGACGTCGTAGGAAGCGGCTGACATCTGCGGCCTGCATCGCGCGCAGGCTCGCCATGCAGCCCCACACCGGCCGTCCCAGAGCTCCCCGGAAAAAGGTGCTCCATGACCTGGCATGTAACCGTTCGACGGGGTCGTCGATGCGGCCGCGGATTTCATCCATGACGACACGGCGTTCCTTGCGGAAACGGTCTTCGCGGATATCGCTGCGGTAATACTGATCCGCCAGCAGGGCCAACGCTTCAGGAACATCCTCGTTGAAGACCTCAAAAGTCAGTGAAATCGTTTCATAGCCCGTATCCGCATTGTGTTCGCCGCCAAGTTCCGCAGCGCGCCGGTTGAGCGCGACCTGATCAAGGTTCGTCGTTCCCTGAAAGAGCATGTGTTCCGCCATGTGAGCGATGCCAGGGTGTGAGCCATCAAATCGCGCCCCAGCACGGATGCTCAGGGCAATCGCCGTCAATGGACCGGGGTTGTGCTGGTAGAGAACACGTAATCCGCGGTGGGTAAAGCGCCGGAGAGGAACCATATCCGCGCAGTAGCGAAGGCCAACGCCACAGACAATGGAACGCAGATCCGTGGAGTTGATTCGAGGGACCTACGCCGCGACGAAGTCCAGCGCGCGCTGCAGATCCGCCGGAGCAAGCAATTCTTGATCGTGCAACAGTTGCAGCAGGCGGCGTACCCCCAGAACACGGTGTACTCGCAGACCCTCACGTGCCAGCGCTTCGCTTCCACCCTGTTCGCGATCGACCACGACCACGATGTCGTCAGCGGCAAGGCCTGCTTCGCGTAAAGGGCGGATGGCTTCGAGCTTCGCTCCACCCGTCGTCACCACATCGTCGACGACCAAAGCTCGCTGCCCCGAAGTAAAGACCCCTTCCACCTGTTTCTGGGTGCCATACGACTTCGTTTCCTTGCGCGGATAGACGAGGGGGCAGTCCGCCTGTAACGACATGGCGACCGCCAAGGGCAGCCCCGCGTAGGGAATTCCTGCCAGGCAATCGTACTGCAGCGTAGCCGTGACGCGGAGCATCGCGCCGGCGAGTTGCCGGAGGACCGACGGGTATCCGATCACAAGCCGGAGATCGATATAAAACGGAGAGTGACGTCCGTCTTTGAGGACGAAATCCCCGATGCGAACAGCCCCGATGCGGTACAGGGCAAGCGCTAGACGCGCATCCTCCTCAAACGTCATGCCTGCTCTGCACGGCGTTGACGGCGTCGCACCAACCACATCGCGACCGGAAGAAGGAGTGCCGGCAAGGGATTATCCAACGGGACACGACCGGTTTCCGAATCGATTCGACAACCACACCCCCCACCACCACCATGGCCTGAAGAGGTGGGAGTAGCTGTCCTCACTGCCGGCGTGGGCGTGCCGCTGGTACCGGTCGCGGTGGGCACGACATTCGTGGCCGTCGCCGTGGCGATGCCGCTCGTGGAAGTTGCCGTAGGCAAGGCTTCCGTCTGTGTCGGGGATGGCGGTGTTGAACTCGCTGTTGCCGTCAGTGTTGCGATCGGACGTGTCGGCGTCGGTGTATTCGTTGGCGCCGGTGTCGGTGTCTCCGTCGGTGTCTCGGTTGGCTCTTCGATCGTCGGTTCGGGGGTCGAGGTCGGCAAGGGCTTCGTGGCCATCGGATTGCGGGCGGAATACGTATCGACCTGGCTGTTCGTGTCATCCGGCGTCAAACGGCCAAATGACTGGAACACGATGCGTTCGCCGTTACCACTGATTGTGGCGCCGAAGCTGTCTCCGTCTGACGGAGATCCATCAGACGTAATGCTTACGAGCCTGATCTCACCATCTGCCAGATCGACCACGAAGATGTCGTCATGGTCATTGGTGTCGTTGTCAACGAGATTGTCCGCCGCCGACTGGAAGACGACGAAACGGCCGTTCGTGGAAAGACCAGGGGCCAGCGCGGGCGCGTTGGCCGCTTCCCCCCAGGAGTTTTTTGAAATGAGGCGGGTCGTCCCGGCTGCACGGTCACGCAAGAAGAGGTTCGAAATCCGGCCGGTTGGAATTTCGTCGAGATTCGTTGCCTTTGACGCAAAGACGACGAAACGGCCATTTCCGCTGATCGACAATACGGCAAGATCGCTCTGGCTCGGTCCGTTGGCCTGTTCACCCGAGCTCGATACACTGACACGCTCGATCGCGCCGGCGCAACGGTCCCGGACAAAGACGTCGCGTGCTTGATTCGTATCGCCCCTTACGAGGTTGCGCGCATCAGAAAAGAAAGCCACGGCACAGCCGTCATCCGCAATGACCGGACCGGCACTCGGCCCGTTGGCCGTCCGAGTTTCCGGTGAACCAATGCTGGTCAGCGTCAGGACCTCGATCCGGTCGGTACTGCGGTCGTAGACGAAAATGTCACTTGCCTCATTGTCATCGTGGTCAACGAGATCATCTGCCTGGGACGCAAAGACCACATAGCGACCATCCCGGCTGATCGCCGGGGGGAGATCGGGAACCGCTCCGCCGCCGTAACCCCCTCGCGCCAGACTCAGGATCCGGGTCTGCCGGCTGGAACGGTCGTAGACGAAAATATCAGGGACGGTGTTGAAGTCGCCCGTTACGAGATTGTTCGCCGCCGAGCCAAACACCACGATATTCCCGCTTGCGTCCAGAACAGCAGGAAAACTGTTGTCGTTGGGATCCCGTCCAAGAAAGGACAAACTCACCCGTTCGACGGTGCCAAACACCATATCTGCAACGAAAACATCTGCTTTGCCATTCCTGTCGCCGGGGACGATGTTGGAGGCCGCACTCAGAAAGACAATGGCCGTCCCATCTTCATTGGCGCGGGCCTGCAGACTCGGCGCATCGGGATTTCCCCCACCCATGGCCACGTCGATGCGCTCGATCTCCTGAGCATGGCAAAAGCCAGCCGCCAGCAGCGCGCTGGCTGCCACCAACCCTTGCATGGCACCTCGCCAATTTCTGCGCCCGACGCGCCCCTTCACACTCATCCAACATGCCTTTCGCCGCATCCGCTTGACCTCCGAAGCCGCGCATCCGCATAGCACAGGAGCTGCAACACGAACAATGAGGTGGCCGGCTGGCAGCCCCGGCCTCGCTGTGCGAGTATTCAGCGACATCCCGGAGATCTTCCCGCCCAATGACCCTGAATGCAATCGAAGTCCGAACTCTCAGCCACCAATACGGTTCCCGCCTGGCACTGGCAGACGTCACCTTCCACGTGGAACGTGGTGAAATCTTTGGTCTCCTCGGCCCAAATGGAGGAGGCAAGACGACTCTTTTCCGAATCCTCTCGACGCTTGCCCGCGCCACATCAGGAGAAGCTCTGGTTTTCGATTCCCCGTTACGCGATGCCGCTGCTGCACGCCGTCACCTGGGTGTCGTCTTCCAGCACCCCAGCCTCGATGGCAAGCTGACAGTCCACGAGAATCTCGTCTGCCATGGCCATCTGTACGGAATCAGTGGCCCGCTTCTACACTCGCGTTGCGATGAGTTGCTGCATCGCCTCGGACTCGCAGATCGCGCAAGTGATCTGGTCGAGACACTCTCAGGCGGTCTGCAGCGCCGTACCGAGTTGGCCAAAGCCCTGCTCCACCGCCCTCCCCTGCTTCTTCTCGACGAACCGAGCACGGGTCTCGATCCTGGTGCCCGGCGTGATTTCATGAATTATCTCCTGCAATTACGCCAAACCGAGGGCATGACGATCGTATTGACGACGCACTATATGGAGGAAGCAGAACGCTGCGATCGTGTGGGCATCCTGCATCAGGGACGTCTCATCGGCGTGGCCTCACCCGAAGAATTGAAGGCGGCCGTCGGCGGCGATGTGATCGTCATCCAGACACCAAACGCGAGCGAACTGCAGGAAAAACTGCGAGTGAAATTCAACTGCGCGGCTTCCGTAGTCGATGGAACGCTGCGGCTGGAACGCTCGCGTGGCCATGAGTTCGTGCGCGATCTGGTGGAAGCGTTTCCCCACGACGTAACCCTGGTCACCTACGGCAAACCCACCCTCGAAGATGTTTTCATCCATCTTACGGGGCACCGCTTCTGGTCGAACGAAACAGTCGCACATTGACTGTGGACGAAGCTCGAACCCAGCAAAGGACACTTATGCTGACGTCAGAAGGTCAAAGCGCCGAGGTCCGACAGACCCATCGCTTCAGTTTTCCACCTCTGCTTCTCCCAATTTTCGCCCTTTGGCGGCGCGAGATGGTACGCTTCATCCGTCAGCGCAGCCGCTTGAGCGGGGCGTTCCTGCAACCTCTCGTCTTCTGGCTTCTGTTGGGTGGTGGTCTCAATGCATCGTTTCGACCTGCCGGAACGCCTGGCGACACGAGCTACATGGGGTACTTCTATCCCGGTACGATCGCCCTGGTCCTTCTCTTTACGGCAATTTTCGCCACCATCGCCACAGTAGAAGATCGCAAATCCGGCTTTCTCCAGGGAGTGATGGTGGCGCCGATCCCGCGCTGGGCGATCACTACGGGTCAAGCTCTAGGAGGGACCTCCCTCGCCGTACTGCAAGGGATTCTCTTCCTGCTTTTTGCGCCTTTTGCTGGAATCCCTCTCACTCTCGAAGCGGTCGTCGCCAGCATTCTGGTGATGACAATCATGGCCCTGGCACTGACCAACCTGGGTCTGATCATCGCCTGGCGCACCGAATCGACACAGGGATTCCATGCCATCATGAACCTGCTGCTGCTGCCGATCTGGTTTCTATCGGGGGCTTTCTTCCCCGCCTCCGGAGCGCCTTTGCCCCTACGCGTTTTGATGACGGTCAATCCGCTGACCTACGGCATGGCCGCCCTGCGCCAGTGTCTCTACCTCGGGCATGCCGAACCACCGATGGACCTGCCGCCGCTTGGCCTGTCCGTGATGATCATGATCGTTTTCGCCATCGTCATGGCGCTTGGCGCCGCTCGTACGGCCGAGCGTCGGCGTGCCTTCTGACACATGGGTGTGACAGCGTACACGATCCTACAGGAAACCCGCAAAGATGCTGTCCGCCACGAGAAGCCCGCGTGCGGTGAGCCGCCAGCATCCCTCTTCGCGGACGAGCAATCCCGTCTCGCACAGGGAAGGCACCTGAGGAAAGGTCTGTTTGAAGGCGCGACCAAAGCGCGCCCTGAAAGCACTGTCGGGAAAGCCTGTTCGACAGCGGAGGCCAAGAAAGACAAACTCTCCCTGTGCCTGCCGTATTCCGAGTCGCTCCTCGGTCACGCGCGCATGTCCATCATGCGCAATCCGTTCGAGATAACGCGAGGGGCTGCGTTCATTGCTCCAACGCATGCCGTACCCATCGCCACCCGACCGCGCGAATCCGTGAGCGCCCGCGCCAACTCCGCTGTACGATCCACCCTGCCAATAATTCAGGTTGTGCCGGCATTCCTGTCCAGGCCGCGCATAGTTGGATATCTCGTACTGTCGCAAACCAGCGTGTCCCAAAATCTCCTGGGTCATCTCGAACAATTCGACTTCGATCTCTTCATCCAGCGACCGCAATTTTCCCGCTCGATGCAACTGGTGGAAAACGGTGCCTTCCTCATAGGTGAGATTGTATGCTGAGAGGTGCGGCGTCCCCAGATGAACTGCCTCCGCCAGATCGTGCCGCCACTCGTCCAGAGTCTGACGCGGCAGGGCATACATGAGATCGATATTGATCGATTCAAAACCCGCACTACGCGCCTGCCGGACAGCGTCCCGCGCCTGTTCTGCATCGTGGATCCGTCCAAGCCTCTGCAGGTGATGATTCAGGAAGGACTGCACCCCAAAGCTCAATCGATTCACCCCGCCGGCACGAAGTTCACTCAGTTTGCGAGTCGTAACGGTTCCAGGATTTGCCTCCAGGGTCACCTCGGGCTCGCGGTCGATCTTCCAGAGAGCTGTAATCTCATCGAGAATCGACGCGATAGAAACTGCCTCGAACAAAGAAGGCGTTCCCCCACCAAAGAAGATGCTCTGCACAATACCGCCGGACCATGGCGGTCGTGCCGCGTACTCGTGCAGCTCGGTTTTCAGGGCAGAGACGTACGCTGTCTCGGGCCAACTGGCAGCCGCGTACGAGTTGAAATCACAGTAGGGGCATTTGGACTGGCAATAGGGAATGTGGACGTAGATCGAGAATCGCTCACGTCCTCCCCGATCCATGATCGGTATCACTGGCGACACGCTCAATATTTCCGCATCACCGCCACGACAATTCCGCGGATGGTCACCTCATCGGCACGGGCCAGTATCGGCGCCATACTGGGGTTGGCTGGCATGAGTCGGATCTTGCCACCCTTTTCCCGGTAGAAGCGTTTTACAGTTGCTCCGTCATTCACCAGTGCAACGACTGTCTCACCATTGACCGCAGCCTCTCGCTCTTCGACGACGATGAAATCGCCATCCCAGATCCCATCCTCGACCATGGAATTGCCCTTGACCCGCAACACGAAGGTT
>JAANMT010000013.1_pt1 | contig 144533 bp, 107 predicted proteins | sample 7279711 | NCBI WGS metagenome assembly JAANMT01 (sample SAMN14094538, study PRJNA606508) | bioreactor metagenome | isolation source: A lab-scale SPAN reactor treating ammonium-rich wastewater day 1 | place: Ireland: Galway | collected 2017-01-16
CAGGCACCAAGAGCCACGGATACGGGGCACATGAATTCAACGCCGGCTGCCTGCTGCTGAAGAATCGGCTCGACGCCGCCGTGCCGGACGTCCTGACCACGGTTTACCTCAATGGCTGGCCGCAGGACCCGACGGCATTCGACAACGCCAACGCGGTGGTGCTCTACATGAACGGCGGCGGCGGACACCCCATCAACAATCGGCTGGAGCAATTTGATGAGTTAATGAAACGCGGCGTAGGCCTGGCCTGCCTGCATTTTGCCGTGGAGGTGCCTGCCGGCAAGCCAGGGCATTATTTCCTGCAATGGCTTGGCGGCTATTTCGAGCTGTTTTGGTCGGTGAATCCACACTGGACGCTGAACAAGCCTGTGCTGGCGAAAAATCATCCTGTAACTCGGGGCGTGCAGCCGTTTGAAATTCGCGATGAATGGTACTACCACATGCGGTTCCGCGAGCAAGAAAAAGGCGTAACGGCTATTCTGGCCGCTACCCCGCCCGACAGCACCCGCAAAGAAACCCGCAGTGAACGCGGCGGCAACCCGGATGTGGCCAAGCGGTTGGGCATGTCGGAGACCGTGGCCTGGGCAACCGAACGACCTGACGGAGGACGCGGTTTTGGGTTCACCGGCGGCCACGATCACTGGAACTGGGGGCACGACGATTTCCGCAAACTGGTGCTCAACGCCGTGGTTTGGGTGGCCGGGGCAGAAGTGCCCAAGGATGGCGTGCCGTCGAAAACGCCCAGCCTGGAAGAGTTGGAGGCCAACCAGGATGAGGAGCCTTCGCCGAACTTCAACCGCGAGGCCCTGCGGACCCAACTGAATCAAATGAACGCTCGGTGACGACGCGCAACGCCATCGACCAGGATTGTTGATCGACTCGCCACGGCGTGAAGCCTGGCGCCGCAGTCCCTTCGCGTTCAACTCCAGGCCCGCAGGCAAGATACCTGCATCACAAATCGCCTCACCACTTGGATTTGCGCGAACACCGGCCGATGGCGACGCATCTGCACATCAGGAAATGCACCCCTCTTGGAGATGCTTGAGACCTGACTCAGTTTCCAAAGGGATTGGTTGGCGCGGGTTCGGTCGGCTGTTCGAAGGGGTTTGCCGGTGGCGTAGCCGGAGTTGCGGGAGCCGGAGTCGAGGGCGCAGGCGTGGCCGGAGCCGGTGCGGTCGGCTCAAACGGGTTTGCCGGCGGCGTTGCCGGAGTTGAGGGAGCCGGAGTCGAGGGCGCAGGCGTGGCCGGAGCCGGTGCGGTCGGCTCGAACGGGTTCGCCGGTGGCGCGGCCGGGGTTGCGGGAGCCGGTGCGGTCGGCTCGAACGGGTTCGCCGGCGGTGTGGCCGGAGTTGCGGGAGCCGGTGCGGTCGGCTCGAACGGGTTCGCCGGCGGTGTGGCCGGAGTTGCGGGAGCCGGAGCCGAGGGCGCAGGCGTGGCCGGAGTGGTCGGTTCGAATGGACTGGGCGAAGGAGTCGATGGCGCGGGGCTCGGTTGGGGCATCGGGGGCGGTGGAACGACGCCTGTGCCTTCAAATGGATTGTCAGTTGCGGGAACTGCCGGCCCAGATTCCGCAGGTTCCACGAACCGCGAGGGCTCGGGGCTCGGTTGGCTTGCGGGAGACTGCACGGCTCGGGCAGCTTCCAATGCTCGACGATAGGCTTCCACCTTCGCCCGAGTGCGAACTGTTTCGATCGCTATCCGAGACTGCCCTTGAATACGCTCCAGAGAGCGGTCGATGTTGTACAAACCGCCGTTCTGGTTGGCTTCGAGCGTTGCTCCCTGATTGAAATCCGCCTGGGCTTCTTCGGGGCGGCCCAACTGCATGTAGGCCAGTCCGCGGAAGTAAAATGCCCTGGGGTCTTGGGTACCGCTTTCGATGGCGGTGTTGAGGAGTTGGAACGCTTCTTGGGGGCGTCCGGCAAAATAAGCATGGGCACCGCTGCCGTACAGTTCGGTCAGTAAGTTCTCTTGAGCCGAAACCGGCAAATTGCCAACAGCACCGCCTAGCAGCAACGCCGCGATACCACGAATCAACACGGAGGCACGCATCGGCACCCGCTCCCGAAAAAGCGTACTTGAATGGAAAACAACAAGAGGTTTGGCTGCAATAAACCAACCTAGTTCGATGGTACCCCTCACCCCTGGGCATTGCAAGAAATTTGGGGCGTTGCGGCGCCGACGTTGCCGCCTTGCAGTTGGCGCGTACGTCCCCCACCACCCTGGGGTGTAGGGGGACAAAATATCGGTCGCTCATACTCCAAATGCCTGCTCCGACTTAGAAGCGTCGGAAGGGGTAGAAAGGCCCAATGATCGTCATGTGCTGTACCGCGCGGATTGGACACTTGCGCGTCGCTGGGCAGACGGCTTGCAGCCATCGAGGGCCGAAGGCAAATGAGTCCCAGGCGCCGGATGTCCGCTCTCGAAATTTCCCTTTACGCGAACATCGCGTTGTCAAAACCCTACGGTAGTGGCAGCGGTTCCAGGTCCACGCCCTCTTTTCCCTCGCGCAGAACGATGGCGCGCTGGTCGTCCAGTTTGTCCATTTGCATCACGCCATGGAAGCTGTCGACTACGATCACGCCCAGCTCCGGTGTCGAAACGGCGGGATCGCCTTTGACCCGGCGCAGCGCCTTTTCATTCACTGCTTCGGCCTCGGCCAGGATTCCCTGCTTGAACTTGACCGTCCAATATGGGCTGGGACCCACCGGCCGGCGGTCGTGATGAAACCGGAACGTGTTGGAAAGCACCCACACGCTGCCATCCTTCTCGTACACAAACATGTCGATGGGACGATTGCCCGACCCCAGTTCCAACACGCTCGTGCCTTTCACCTGAGCGCCTGGCTGTACGGCCGAAACCGGGTATTTCACAATCGGCGTGCAACTGAATGCGCCGATGACATACGTTTGATCGTTTTCTCGGAAGGGGATCATCACGCTCATCGGGGCGTTGGTTTCCCATTTTCCGTGCGACACGTGGTACGTCTCGGCGCTATAGATCTGCCCTTGGTCGTCGTGTTTGAGCGGCGCGGCAATGCTAAAAATCTTCGAGGCGAACGTCTCTGCGGCCCGGCCCGAGGCCAAAACCCGATCGTCTGCCCAGGCCACGTCGGTCACCTTCGTTACCGGCGAAGTGCCGCCATCCAGAGCCGCTCGGGCGTATTTCACGTTGTCCAGTTCCAATTCCCCGATTTTGCCGGCCTTGTTTACCGTGAGAATGGCATACGCCTTGTCATCTTGCTTGCGAACGGCGATATATACCGTGCCCGAGGCGGGATTGGTTGCTACGTCGATCATCTCGATACCGTCGGCTGCCGCTCCAAGGCGTTCGGCCAGGCGGGCCGCGATGTTTTCAATCTTCGTTTCCAGCCCGCCCTGCCATGTTGCATCGTTGGTTTCGACAGCAATCACTTGCGAACCGCGTCCGTCGCCGATCAGCAACACGCCTTCCGGTGCGAATCCCAGCACGTCGATCGATTTCAAATCAGGTTTGCCCTGCGCTGTCGATTTGAACACAACCGAATCGGCCGCTGGAGCCAAACTGCTCGCCAATAAGACCCAAAACATCACGCAGCAGGCCAAGATGCGGCGGCACAACATGGGGGGGCTCCTTCTTGTCTCAAATTCAATTTGTTGAGCGGGCAATGCCAATACGCTAGCGTCTGGAATTGGCAGCGTCTAGCAAAACCTGCTCCCCAGCCGAGACTGCGCGCACGAGGCAAACAATCAAAACACCCGGCTATCAAAATGAGCCATCGCATCATGCCGGCTTAGGGAACGCCGTCGAGCACCGTGGAGCGGTAGAGCGGCAAATAACGGTAGTAAACTTCCAAGGTCATGATTGCCAGCGCGGTGCAGAGGAGCCGCCCGCCGGGATCGGTGTGACGGTTGGCGAAATGCCAGCTTCCCGACTCGTGCCCTGCTTGCATTTGGGTTTTGACCAAATGGTCGCGCATGGTGGTATTCCAGGTTTCCCAGCGACGACCGCCGAAATGATGCAAGACTTGCGTGGCATAGTAATTGAAGTACAGATCGGTCGGGCTCGGCCTGGTATCGGCCAGAAACTCCACTCCCAACCGCAGGGTAGAATTGTCCGGGGTCCAGCCCAGGTACATCCGGCACAGCAGCCCCACGGCCGTGGTATTGGGTTCCTTGCCGGGCGTGAGATACCCGTACCGTGCCCCCCCTTCTGATTGCACCGTATTCAAGAACTGCGTCACCTTGGGAAACACCTGCGGTGGCACACGCAAATAGGCCATTTGCGCACTCTTGAGCGCCATAACTTGCCATCCGGTGACAGTGGTGTCGCCTACCTCGCCGGGAGCGTAGCGCCAACCTCCTCCCTGCTTGTCTTGCGCCCACACGATGTAGTCGATTGCTGCCTGAGCAGCTTCTTTAAGGGCTGGATCTTGGGTGAGCGCATATGCTTCGCACAACGTGATGGCGGCCAGCCCCTGCGCATACATGGTGCCTTCGCGCAAATCGGCCCCGTGCGGCGTGGTGCGGATTCGGCTGCGTAGGTAGTTCAAACCACTTTGAATCACGCGCTGATGTTCGCCGTGGCGATGCGTTTGCCCCGCGCCCAAAAAGGGTAAGAGCGCCACAGCCGTGGCCGCCGTGGTGGAGGTGTGGTCACCGGCATTGCGGCATTGCCCCTGACAATCGCTCAGATTGTGGTCGAAGTGCCAGCTTCCGTCGCGCCGCTGGTGTTTTGCCAGCCAGGCCAGACCGCGTTCCACGGCCGCTTCGCTCTCAGGCGTGCCCCCTTCGGCCGTCACGAGCCGTCCGCGGTTGATTGGCTGGCGGCCTTCGAGCATGCCTTGCACGCTGGCGGGCACGCCCGACAGCAACACATCGCCCGGCGGCGTTTCGATTCCAAACGCCCGAGGCACAGTCGCGGTGGCTTCTCGCCGTTCTCGGGCCCAGGGCGACTCAATATCAAGCGCCGCAACCGGCCCTGCATCGGCAATGGCTGCCGGCATATCCCAGCGGCTGGTATCAACGGGTTCTGTTGTTAACTCCACGGATTCCAATATCGCTGGCTGCTCGTTGCTGAGTGTGGCTTGCAGCGTGAACGCTTGCGGTTTCGGCAGCAAGCGGGGAAGCATCCAGGCCAATACCAAGATCACCAGCAAGTGCAGCACCGCGCTGGACAAAAAACTCAAGAGTCCATTCCATAGCCGCGCGCGGAGTGACGTTGCCGGCACCAACTGCGCATCGATTTCGGCCGCACTAACCAGAGCGTTCTGGGAGGGGACCGGTTTATCGGTTGTCGATGCCACGGAAGAAATCGCTTTCGAGAGCCAATAGAGTTCGATGCGGAGAGGCATGTCACCGCGATGTCATGGGCCAGGGCGAGATGCTACCTCTGAATCGCCCTAACCATCCCACAACATGGGCACGACGATCGGCCAGAAACGGCCGGAAGGCCTAGTTATTGGGGGCTCTTAAGCATAGGTTGCCCCGGATTGCATTTGCCGCAGACTCACGATGCAATTAAGAGCCCACCCCAATACTCCCCTCTACCCTCGCGGGAGAGACGTTGAGAGTGAGGGGGCCAAAGTTCCCGGATAGGCTCTAAATTGAAGAAAGGCGACGCTGGCCGTCGCCTTCGTTCTGTTGGTGGCAGTCGCATCGGTTGCAGCGAATCCATTGAAAATATCGATTGGCAGGAACCGGCCGTGTCATCGCACGCGAGGCGGAGTATCGCGCCGTCGCGTGGCAAAGTGGCGCAGGGGGCGAAGCCGTTCCCGATTGGTTATGGTACGATGCAGGTCGCACTTTGGCCCATCGTCGTCAAGCAACCACAGCCATGCCGCTTACCCCACAAGCCGAATCGTTTCTGCTCATGGTCGCCCAGGCGGGTTTGCCGCCGGTGGAACAATGCACGCCGGAAGAGAATCGCGCGAATATGAGTTCCGCGGTGCAACCGGTCGAGGCCGTTGAGAGTGTCAAAGATCGCATGATGGCCGGACCCGAAAGCGAGATCCGCCTGCGAATCTACCGGCCGGCCGGAGCAACTTTCGATACCGCCGGAAAACTTCCCGGTATTGTGTTCTACCATGGCGGTGGCTGGGTGGTGGGGAGTATCGAAAGCCACGATGGATTGTGCCGAATGTTCGCCAACCGGGCGGGCAGCGTGGTGGTATCGGTTGACTATCGCTTGGCGCCCGAACACAAGTTTCCGGCCGCGGCCGAAGACGCGTACGCGGCTGCCTGTTGGACCGCCCGCAACGCCGACGAACTAGGCATCGACGTCCGACGGTTGGTTGTCGCGGGCGACAGTGCTGGCGGCAACCTAGCCGCCGTGGTGAGTATGCTGGCCCGCGACCGAGGATTTCCCGACTTGGCATGCCAGATTCTTCTCTATCCCGTGACGGACCGCGATTTCTCCACTTCGTCGTACCTACGGCACGCCGAGGGTTGCTATCTGACCCGCGCGGCCATGATTTGGTTTTTTGAACAGTATGTTGGCGGCACCGAGGCCAGTGAAATCAACGACGATCGCTTGACGCCGCTTCGCGCAAAAGATCTGTCAAAGCTTCCTCCAGCGGTAATTTTGAGCGCCGAGTTTGATCCGCTCTGCGACGAAGCCATTGCCTTCGGTCAACGATTAGCGGCTGAGGGCATCCCTGTAATCCCACTGAGCGGCCAAGGACTGCTTCACGGATTCTTGCGCCGGCCCGACTTCTTTCCCGAGGCCGAAACCATGTTGTGCGAAATCTGCAACTCGTTCCATCAATTGCTGCAATATTCGGAACGACGCACCGAACAAGAAACCAGCGATTAGCTTTCTGTTCACGTGGGCTACGCAGACACGCGGTGGGGTAAGCACGACGCCCGACCGCAATTCGCCAATGGACAACGCCCGCCATTGGGTGGTATGTTTCGGCTTTGAGATTCACTTCTGATCGGTAACTGCCGTTTTCCATTCGTACTGAATCGTGTTGTGTCCGTTCGCTGCTCGACGCAACTGCTTGGCGATCGTCGAGCCCCTTTGAGGGAATGTTCACATGGCTGCTGGCTTTGGCATCGGTATGATGGAACTGTTGATTCTCTTGATGGGGCTGGCGCCGGCAAACATGTCGCCCCTTCCGGCTGATGCCAAACTCCTGGCCGCCGCGCCCGAAGAATGCTTGTTTTATGCCAGTTGGTACGGCATGGCCGAACCGCGGGCGAATAGCCGTAGCCATACCGAACGTTTGCTGGCCGAGCCCGAAGTGACGTCATTCGTCAGTGGTGTGTGGAAGGCCATTCAATCCACGGCCAGGCAGCAACCCAATCGCGACGCCACCCTGATCGCCCGTTTTGGCCTGCCGCTTATGGAAACGATGGCGGCCCGACCCAGCATGGTATATCTGGAGAAGGTCGGGATCACGCCCTTTGCTCCCGACATCCACGCAGGCCTGGTCGTAAACTTAGGCGACCATCAGGCACAGATTGTGCCCCTGTTGAAAGAACTCGAGCAAATGATGTTGGCCGGACTCGGCGCGGCGGCCGACGAATCGGATATCGACGGCGTGAAGGTTCGCCTGCTGCCGATTGCACCTGGCGCAATGCAGGTCGCTTGGGGTATGTTCAACGATTACCTGTTCATTGTCATCGGTTCGGAAGCTCCCCAAAAACTGATTGGCAAATTGAAAAACCCTCGTGGGCCGCCAACCTGGTTGGAGCAAATTCACAAGCAGCTTCCGGTCGAACGGCCCGGATTCGTGCATTACCTGAACCTTCGCGGCATTTTGGCGGCCATGTCAGAAAGCATGACGGAAGATGCCTATCGAGTCATCGATACACTCGGCCTCACGCGGATGGACGCGCTGCTGAACGTTTCTGGCATCGACGCCTCGGGCTATCTGTCGCAAACGCATTTGCGATTAAACGCGGGCCCTGGCGGTGTTTTCAGCCTGTTGCCCACGCAGCCGCTCACGGCGGCCGATCTGGCCAACGTTCCCGCCGATTCCACATTGGCCGTGGCGTTTCGACTCAACCTCGCCGAAACATATACCAAATTGTGGGACGTCGTCCGCAGCGTGAATCCCACGGCCGAGGATGAAGCAGCCGGCGAAATTGCCCATGTGGAAGAGAAACTGGGATTCCGCTTGCTGGAGGATCTGTACCAAGCCCTGGGCGACGCGTGGACGGTACACAACTCTCCCAGCGAAGGCGGCCTGCTGGTCACTGGATTGACCATGCAAGTTTCGGTGCGCGACTTCCAGAAGTTGGCGAATACCCACGCCAAGTTTCTGGAGCTACTCCGTGGCCAGGAAGGAGCCGCTTCCATCCAAACGTTGGAATTTGAGGGGCAAACGATCCAATACATTTTCAATCCTGATTCGTATCGGAACCCCATTGCGCCAGCTTGGTGCCTGACGAAAGACTCCCTGATTGTTTCGGCCAATCCGCAAACGCTGAAGGCCCATCTGGCCTATAAGGCCGGGCGAATGCAGCCGAATTCCGAAGCAGCCCGGAATTGGAAAAGCCTGGCCAGCTTGCCCGAGGTCGATCGCGCCCTGCAGGAACAGCCGATCAAAGTGTTCTACGTGAACACGGCCGAGATCCTGCGGCTGGGCTATCCCATTCTGCAGGCGGCAGCGCCGACCATCAGCACGGAATTGGTTCGTGAAACCCAAATCCTGGTCGATCCTGCGAGTTTGCCTTCCGCCGCGGCCATTTACCCGCATGCCTTGCCATCGGTCACCTGGGCGACTCATCGTCCCGACGGACTTCGCTTTGCAACTCGCGAGTCGATACCAGGGAGCACGTTGCTTGGTTTGAGCCCTGTGGCGATTGGCATTGCCATGGCGGCCGAGGTGCAAACCACCGTGGGCAGCACGACGACTGCCACGGCCCGCGAGCGTTCCCCCGCCGCCAACAATCTAAGGCAGCTCGCCTTGGGCATGCACAATTACCACGATGGCCAACGTCGCTTTCCGGCCAATGCCAGCCGCGACAAGAACGGCAAGCCGCTCTTGAGTTGGCGGGTGCATTTACTGCCCTACCTCGAGCAGCAGGATCTGTACAACCAATTCAAGCTCGACGAACCTTGGGATAGCGAACACAACAAGAAACTCATCGAGAAAATGCCAGCGGTGTTCGGGACCGCTCGCGATGCCGAAGGCAACCTGACTGGCAAGACTCGGATTGTGGTCCCCGTGGGCGCCGATACGATCTTTCCCGACGACGAACGTGGGTTAGGGACCTCCTTTGCCTCGATTACCGATGGTACGTCGAACACCATTCTGCTGATCGAGATTCCGGCGAGCAAAGCGGTGGTGTGGACCAAGCCCGACGATTGGACGTTCGACCCCGAGGCACCCGCGAAAGGACTGTTTGAAGGCGCCAGAAGCGGCGAAATTTGGGCCGCTATGGCCGATAGCTCGGTGAGAACCATTTCTGCCAACACCGACGCGAACACGCTGAAGGGTCTCTTCACACGCAGTGGCGGTGAGGTGATCGATTTGGACCAGCGGCGCATCCCAAGGGCAGTTCCTCAGCCGCTCATTGACCCATTCCGTTAAACACAAAATTGAGCCCTCCCACGCCCTAATCGGTTGCGGTACCCGTCTTCCGCCACATTGGCTCGGACGGGGTGTCTAGCGATTTGGGCAAGAATTCTTTGCGATGGCAGGGGTCGGCGCCCGCCTGCCGACCACGCATGTTTCGCATTTATCGCATTCCCCCTAATTCATTTCGGTGTTGTCGCCTCAACGATTCTGGCTGCCATCCTTCTGCGCAAATCTATTTGTCTCAATCGCTTGCGACATTTTGTCGCAGTAGTTCGCGTGTGGCGACCGTCATCCGAATTGGGCCGAGTGGGGCTGAGATAACGAATTGCATGCCAAAATCACATAAAGGGTGGGCAAAAAAAGAAATAGTGGGGGGGTGGTTTGCTTGACTCGCACAAAACAGCACGTAGAGTGGATGAGGAATACCCAGCTAGGTACGGATGCTTTGCAGGAGCTCAGCGGGATGTTCCCCTGAGCCCACCTGGCGGCCGGCATCGCCAACCGCATTGGTAACGTGCGAGAAAGCCCGGTGGTAGGGAAACTGCTTAAGGAAGGAATGGGCCAATGTTAGTTTTGTCTCGCAAAAAGAACGAGAGCATCGTCATCAACAACGATATTACCATCGTGGTTGTTGAAATTCGTGGCGATAAAGTTCGCCTCGGCGTGGAAGCTCCCAAGGAAGTGCCGGTGCACCGTCGCGAAGTTTACGATGCGATCATGCGGGCCGAATTGAAGCCGACCGAGGATGGCAACAAGGAAGCGGATACCGTGGGCGACGGAACGTAACCCGCCAGTTGTTCCCGCGATCCCTCCGCTGGCCAACATGCACAACCCGCCCCAGGCCGGCGAATCTCCGCCCTCCGCGGACCTTTGTTCCGATTTGGCCGCGATCGATTTCCCGATGGTTTCGTCGCTGTTCGCACCGAACTGCTCTTCTGTCGGGCAACCGGGTTGACGAATCGATGCTAGCCGACTAAAAAACCATGGTGCGGGAGATGAGCCCGCGCTGTCCGGCCCCGTCGTCTAGCCAGGTCTAGGACACAGGCCTTTCACGCCTGCAACACGGGTTCAAATCCCGTCGGGGTCACTTGCTGCGTCGTTGGATCGGTTCCGTTTGCCTTCTTGCACCAAGAATGGCAGATGGTACGATCCCGGCGATTCTTATGAAAATGCGGGTTCCTTCGGGAACCCTTTTTTTGTTGGCTCTCGCTCCATTCTTCTCATTCGGGGTGCAAGTCCACAATGACGCCTCCTCCTTACGATGCGCTGCTGGTGGTTTCGTTTGGCGGTCCTGAAGGCCCAGACGAGGTGATCCCTTTCTTGGAAAATGTGCTGCGAGGGAGAAATGTGCCCCGCGAGCGCATGCTGGAGGTGGCGCATCATTACGAGTTGTTCGGGGGAGTCAGTCCCATCAACACCCAAAATCGAGCGCTGATTGCCGCGCTCGAAGCCGATTTTGCGCGGCACGGCTTGCAAATGCCCGTTTATTGGGGAAACCGCAACTGGAATCCGTTCTTGGTCGACACCATTCGGCAGATGGCTGCCGACGGCATCCAACGAGCCTTGGCGTTTGTCACCTCGGCGTTCAGCTCGTATTCCGGTTGCCGCCAATATCGCGAGAATATTGCCGCCGCCCAGGCGGAAGTCGGAGAGGGGGCTCCACAGATCGATAAGCTGCGGATGTTTTATAACCATCCGGGTTTTGTCGGGCCGATGGCGGATCGAGTCCGCGAAGCGATGAGCAAGATCCCCCAGAATCGTCACTTAGCGACCGAGCTGGTCTACACCGCCCACAGCATTCCACTCTCCATGGCGCAGCAGTGCGATTACCAGGTTCAACTGAACAACGCCTGCAGCCTGGTGTCCGCGGAACTGGGCCGCTCCGACGCGACGCTCGTTTATCAAAGCCGTAGTGGTCCCCCCATGCAACCTTGGCTCGAGCCCGACATTTGCGATCATCTTCGCGCGCGAGTCGAAGCAGGTTGCCGCGACATGGTGGTCGTGCCGATTGGCTTTATCTCCGATCACATGGAAGTCATTTACGATCTCGACACCGAAGCGCAGCAGATTGCGCAAGAACTGGGTTTGAACCTGGTTCGAGCCGGCACGGTCGGTACGCATCCACGATTCGTGCAAATGATTCGCGAACTCATCATGGAACGTCAGAGCGATGCGCCGCGTCTACACTTGGGCACGCGGGGCCCCTGCCACGACGTTTGCCCGGCGGATTGCTGCCCAGCGCCTCAGCGGCCCGTCGCTCGCCCTGCCTGAGCAAGCAGGAAATTGCCTTGCATGCCGAGGCCATCCCCCCAGAATGGTTTCGATAGCAATGGCGCCCCGTCCCCGTTCAACGGCGGAATTCTTCTCTCAGCCGCTGTGCTCGATAGGCAAAAATCTTGAGCAAATCGCGACGGACCAGCAGTTGATGGACGAGGCGTCCGCCGGGTACGGCATAGTCGACTTCGTCTTCGCAAAGCGTGCCCTGGGCATGCGGCGAGAAGCGATGTTCGTGATGCCACAACAAATACGGCCCGCGCACCTGCCGATCGACAAAGCGATGCGGAGGCTCCCACACCGCGATTTCACTCTGCCAACGAATGGGCACGCCGCGCAGCCGCAAACGGTAGTCAATCAGGGAACCTTGCTGCAGATGCAGCGGCCCGGGCGTCACAATTTTGAACTTCAGCCAAGGCGGAGTAATCGCCTCCAGGTTTTCGGCCGCGGCAAAAAATGCGAACACCTGTTCGATGTTTGCCGGCAAAAGCATGGCGGTTTTCAAGCGATAAACACCTCGACGAGACGGGTGCCGCTCGATCGTAACCTCGGCGTCATTCATCGTAAGGCGGCATTCACGAGAAGGAGTGAGCAGATTTCTTGCTCCTCCATTCTGGCGCTCCGGGAGTGATTCGCCAGGGGGAACTGCATTGGTCAAATGTGGTATTCGATTTCTTCGCCCCGTCCCAGCTTCCGGCGTCGGCGGCGCGAATTGCGTCGCAGCAACCAGCCAAACAGTCCCGACGCCAATGCTGCCAAACCCGCTGGCAAGGCAGCGCGTCGCTGGCCCAACACCGGCGCCAACACGAACATGAAGCCCACGTATAACAACAGCAAGCCAAACGAAACCTGCAGTGTGACCTGAGGAACCAAGGGCAACATGCGGGCGCCCAGGTACGCGCCCAAAATGAAGCCTGCCGCCACGAAAACGACGACCGGCAGTCGAACGTATCCATTCTGGTAATACACCAGCGCGGCAAACAGCCCAATCGGCGGAATCATGACGGCAAGGCTGGTTCCTTGGGCTTCTCGCTGGCTGAACTGGAACAAATACATCAATCCCGGCACCAGCGCAATGCCGCCCCCTATTCCGAGCAAGCCACTCATGGCCCCGACCGACACCCCGAACACAAACAACAAGCAGAACAATAGAAACTGGCTCATGACATATGTCCCGTAGCTCCTCCTCCAATTGCTCGCGATTCATCAAGAATACGAGCCTATCGCAGAATGTCCTCGTTGGGTATGCGTCGGGGAAAAGAATCGGGAGCATCGCGCGACGTAAGTGCTCGCTGGGGCTACCCGTTCGTGGGAGCGTATCAGCCTGGCACGAATTGAAAGCCGGCAAGTTGGCTGAACGATTGGCGTCTTAACCCGGGTACCAAACTTTGCGGGGTTCGTCGGCGCCGCGCTGGTAATCAAACGCTTCGTCGATGAGCCGTTTCAGGTCGTACGCCGGTCGCCACCCCAATAGAAACTTGGCCTTGGTATTGTCCAGCCAGGTGGAATGATATTCGGTGCGAATATCGATCGAAGTCAGGCCGCGAGTCTGGTTCAGGTACTGGGCCACGCGGCGATAATCCACCGGTTCGTCCATCGCGACGTTGAACGTTTGTTGGCGCGCCGCCGGATGCGTTAAAGCGACGAGCATCGCTTCCACCAGGTCGTTCACGTGCACAAAGTTGCGCTGGATGGCCCGGCCGGCGGCGTCGCAAAGTACGGGCACAGTATTTGAATCTCGATAGACTTGAGCCTCTTCCGGCGCCACCAGTTCACACCACCGCGGACCACCAAATACGTCGTCGCCAAAACTTAAGGTGTACTTGAAATCATCCTTCTCCATGATCCAGGGTGCCCGCAAACAGCAACCTTCCAAGTTGTACTGCAGGTAATATTGCTCCAACATCACCTCTTCCAGCACTTTGCTCAGCGCGTAACACCCCGGGTATGCCGAGTGCCTCTGCGTTTCCGTCACCGGAATGGGATGAGGATAGAAAAAGTGCCCCATTCCGGCATCGCCGCCTATTAGCAAAAATCGCTCAAAGCTATTGGAATTTCGGCATGCTTCGAGCAGCCAGAACAAGCCTTTGATGGTAACGTCCATCACCTCGTCGGGAGTTTCCTTGCAGGTAGCCAGGTGCACCACGTGGGTGACGCCGTCCATCGCGGCATTTACGACGGAGCGCTCGGCGATGCTGCCGCGGGCAACTTCCACCCGGTCGCTTGCAGGGAGTTGCCGGCTATGACACACAGCGCGGGCTTTCCATCCAGCGAACGCGGAATGGTTCAGAAAGCGACGGAGAAATGCCTGGCCTACTTTTCCGGTCGCTCCGGTGACGAGCACGAGCCCGGGATTGGTGGATCGATGCATGCGGTGAACCGCCAAACGTGGGAGGAAGAACGTGGAGGAAGAAACTTGCCGGGCGCCGGCTTTGCCGAGGTAATCGTATCTTTCAGTGATTTCAAGGGCTTCGCAACAAACTGGCCAATGCCTCGGTCAGCGGCAATCCCGTGCGTTCGGCAAATCCAATGAACATCGGGCTGGGATTGGCCTCGAAGAAAACGTAGCGGCCCGAAGGGGTTCTTCGCAAGTCGATGCCCGTCCAAACCAGATGAACCGCCGCGGCAATCTTTCGGCACATGGCGATCAGGTCGTCGCTCAATTGCAGGGGGTTCATGGGCGCGGCCGGATCGTCGCGAAAATCGAGCGTCGAGGCGTGAATTTCGCAGGCGTAAATCCGATCTCCAGCCACAAACACCCGGATGTCGGTGCCTTCGATCTCCTCTTGAATGGTCACCGGCGCGTATACCAGATTGGCCAGGTGAGGATCGCTGAGATGGTGCTCTTGCAGCCGCTCGGTAAACGCTCCCCCCTGTACCGGCTTGAAGATGCACCGCTTATGATGCCGGGCAAACTCCAGCACCGCCGCCCCGTCGTTGGTGACCACCGTGGCGGGAACCGGAACCCCCAGCCTGGCTACCCGCGCAAGCGCCGCCGGCTTTACCTGGTGTAAATGGAAACCGTCCCAACCGTTGACCCAGCGGGCATCGAGCACATGAAACAACGATTCGAACAGGCTGCGAGAATCGTTGGCGGCAATCAGGGCCTGCTCGGGGTCGGGCAGCGGCGGAAACGATACTTCGCCATAGGCTCGCCAATAGACAGCGTGGATGCTGGACAACAGAACCCGATGGCCGTCGGCAAAACCAAGTGTCCCCTCACCCGCGTCGGGCGACCAAGAAATTTGCACATTCTGGGGGAATTCGCCGCTTTCGAGGAACTCCACGACCTCGCCTTGCGTCTGAAGATAGGCAAGCATATGCTGCGCATGCTCATCCTGGGCATCGCTCAAGATCAACACCGCCATGGGAACTCCTTGCCAAGTATGGCGCGCGCCAATTCTTAAGAGGTCGTCGCAGGCAACCGAGGGGAGTGGCGCGCAAATCAAGTTCGGTTGGGCAATTTAAGTCGCTTTCATATAATGACTTGAGCCAGTGGCCGAGTATTCGGTTCGCGGCGGTTTGGTCACGTAAATTCGCACTGGTTCGAGGTGCAACATGCGTCACCCATTTGCAGGCATTTCCGTACCGCGACCCGACGTGCCAACGTCGATTTCCATTCATTCTATACCGCGTCCCTCGAGGCGAGCGGTAATGCAAGGAATGATTGCCGGGCTTTCGGCTGCTGCGATCTCCTGGGATACCCCGATTTCCGCTGCTGAAGAGCAGGACGCTAAAGCCGACAACATACCCTCGGAGGCGACAACGGCGACACAACCCGGCTACGATCGCTATTTGGTGGTGCCTCGCGATTATCGCGGATTTACCGCGGCGCGGCGGAAGGAACTTGGAGTGCTGGGGGACTTCTTTAGCACGGCAATGCAAGGCAAAGAGCAAGTGCGGGGGTCGGGCGGATTTCTCGCCTGGATCACCGCGGACGAGGCCAAGAAACTGGAGCAAGCCGCTGAAGTAGCCAAAGTCATTCGACTGACGGCCGACGACATTCCCCGGCCATCGCTTTCGTCCCGCAAGGGAGAGCAGAAAATTCTGGTCCAGGTGTTGCCGGGGGATTGGAAAACCAAGCCTCGGCCATCCACCTATCTCACCACCGATTTGTTGCTGCAACAGTGGAAGAAAGAGTTCAAGCAGCAGCCAGGCTTGTCACTGTCCAAGGGTCCCACCGATAGTTTCGTGGTGCTGGAAATTGGCAGTGGCGAACCTCCCGAAGCGGTTCTTACGGCCTTGCGCAAACATCCCCAAGTGCTGGGTTTGCAGTGGATGCCCGAAGCGGCCACGCGCCCAGCGGCCGAAGGCGGAGTGACCACCAAGGCGCTCGGCGAGGAAGGCGGGCCCACAACGCTGGCTTTGGGAGAAGAAGGGGCCACTACCAAGGCGCTCGGCGAGGAAGGCGGACCCACCACCGAAGCATTGGGGGAGGAAGGGGCTCCGCCCCCCACCACTCGTCGGCTCGGCGAGGAAGGTCAACTTCCGCAACCCACCACGCTCGCGCTGGGAGAAGAAGGCGCCCAGCCGTTGCCCCCGCCACAGGTGACGACATTTGCCCTGGGTGAAGAAGGCAAATAATACGCGTTCCCTGATGGATCAGCCGCCAGGTTAAAACACGAAATACGAGTTTCAGGCCAGCTTCCGTCTATGTCGTTTCTCGTCGATCTAGGAATTTACCGCGGTCCGCTCGATTTGTTGCTGTACCTGGTGCGGCGCAACGAGGTGGAGATCGACGACCTGCCAATAGCCCCGATTGCCGCGCAGTTCTTGAGTTATGTGGAAGTGCTAGCTGAGATCGAAATCAACGCCGCGGCCGATTTCTTGGAACTGGCCAGCACGTTGGCCGAAATGAAATCGCGTTCGGTGTTGCCCCGTGCCGAAGAGGAAACCGAGACGGAACTTCAGATTGTGGAGGATCCTCGCCGCGACCTGGTGCGCCGGCTGCTTGAATACAAGAAATTCAAAGATGCCGCGAGTTTGCTGGAAGAACAGGGCCGCAGTTGGCAGGAGCGATTCCCTCGGTTGTCGACCGATCTGCCGCGCCGCCAACGCGACTTGGCCGAAGAACCGATCCACGAACTCGAAGTTTGGGATTTGGTGAGCGCGCTGGCCCGACTGCTCCGCGACAATCAGGCAGCCCAGCCGGCAAGCATCATTTACGACGATACACCCATTCACGTGTACATGGAGCGGTTGCACGAGAGGGCAACGCGTGAAAAACGCGTTGCGTTCACCGAACTCTTTCAGGCAGGCATGCACAAGTCGACCCTGGTCAGCTTGTTCTTGGCCATGATGGAGTTGATTCGCCACTACGGACTCCGCGCCGAACAAGATCACCTATTCGGGGAAATCTACCTCACCCCCGATCCGATGCGCACCGGTCCCCTCGATCTCTCGCAGGTGGACAACTACGAGTACGCCCGAAAAGACGAAGCAACGGACGAGGCGCCGGAGCAGTAGGCGGCAGGTCAAGGTACACCGAATAGGCGCCGCTTGCCGAGCGATACCGGAATTTAGACCGCGGATGGGAGCATAACGGCGGTTGGCGTTTTGCCGAGGTTTTGCAGCGCAAAATCTTTGGTCAGGTCGAGGCGCCTGATGGACGAACTGCGCGGCTACAGCTTCGTGCCGGAGCCCGTGTCGCCGTTTTCTCGCAGCTTGCGGATTTTATCGAGCAAGTCGGGCACGTCTTGATAAGTGAAATCGAGCCCTGCCAGGGCCGTGAGGTGCGCCTCGGCTTTGTCCAAATCGCGGAGACCAAGCGCCAGTTTTCCGGCACGGTACAGGGCCAATTTTTTGTTGTCGAGGTTGCGCTCGGAGATTTCCTGAATGGCTTGTTCGTAGTTGCTGATGGCCAGGCTGTACTGCTTGATTTGGTGAAAGCATTCGCCAAGCGCCAACAGCACGTCGCCCTTGCGCTGCGGGTCGGAACGGGCTTCTTGCAGGGTGCGAATCGCTTCGTTGATCATTTTGGCTTTTTTCAGCCGCAGCCCGAGTTCATAGCGGTATCCCAAATGGGTGGGATACCGTTCACAACGATTGCGATAGACCTCCATCTCCATGCTGTTCAATTCGTCCTTGTATCGTTTGAACAGCTTGATCGCCTCTTCGGTGCGTTCTTGCTGGGCGCGATTTTCTGCGATCGAGACCTTGTCGCGCAGGCAGCGAAGTTGGGCTTCTTCCATCCGCTCGCGAAGGTTGAGATCGCCCGGGGCAATTTGCAATGCCTTGGTGAGAACCTCGACTGCCTGGGGGTGTCGATCGTTGCGGGTATGAAGTTCGGCCAACTCGACGTAGTTGTCCAACTCGTCGGGTTTCTTGGCGATGGCCTTTTCGAGTTGTTGTTCGGGCGTTAGCTGCAAGCCGGCCTGTCCCATGCGCTCGGCCTGGGCTTGTTTATCTGCCATCACCTCGGTGGAGGTTTCGGCCTCTTCGTACTTGGCTGTCTTGATCGTGCGTTTGATGGTGCAATTGCCGATACCCTTTTTGGCTTCTTCGTCGCTGCTGTCGGCCGCCCGGACGCGGTTCCAGCAAATGATTGCGCCGTCAAAATCGCCCGAGCTTTCCAACGCTCGGGCCAGCAGGCGGTTGAGTTCGGCATCTTTGAGATTGGTTTGCACGGCCGCCTTGAGAAATTCCACCTGCGATTCCTCGCATTCGAGATGTTCGCAGGCGTCGGCCAAGGAGGTCAGCGTGTTGGAGTCGAAGGGATTTTTTTGCAATAGCTCCACGCCGGCAGTGAACACGCCCAGCCAGTCCTTCTTGCGATGCGCGTTCATCATGGCCGTTTTGCCGCCCATGCCTTGCAGCAGCGATAGTTTGCTCCCCTTCTTGGTGTTGCTATACTTCCGCTGCAAGGCGCTGAGCAAGTTTTGCACGTAAACCACGTTGCCGGGGTCGCCCAGCACGCATCGCGAGAACATGTCGATGGCGTAGTCAAAGTTGCCGGCGGCAATCATCTTGCTGCCGTGTTGAAACTGCTGCTGCAAGCGTCGACGGACTTGGGGGCTGATTGGCTGTCGGACTTCTTCCGCCATGGGGGAGACTCTCGACCTTCGTTTCGAAAGACATGAGCAAAGGGGGCGCGGGGGGCAAGCAGCCGCAACGCCCACGGGGCCAGGTTTTGCAGACTGGAAGCCGCGGCCGCCTCGCCGTAGTTTGCGAACGGCACGATGGAAGCGGCTTGGAAAGGACGTTGGCAACGCAACTTCCTCTCTCGCCTGCGTTTGTATTGTAGCCTTCGGCTGCAGCCGAAACAACGCGTCCCGGCGACGCCCCGGCAGCTTGCCGCACCGCCCCCTCCAACGTTCCACCCGATCTATTTCTGCTGATCATCCTCGATGCAAGAATCTCCTACTCCCGGACGAGTGTACTTGGTGGGCGCAGGCCCGGGCGATCCGGGGCTAATTACCCTGCGAGGCGCAACGCTACTGAAGCAAGCCGACGTGGTCCTGTTCGACTACCTGGTCAATCCGGCCGTAATGCAATTCGCCCGACCCGACGCGGAAGCCATCTGCTTGGGCAAGCACGGGGGTGGAAGAATTCTCAACCAAAACGAAGTCAATCAGACAATGATCGCCGCCGCTCAGGCGGGGAAGATGGTCGTGCGACTCAAAGGCGGCGATCCGGCTGTGTTTGGCCGCGGGGCCGAAGAAGCCGACGCTCTCGTTGCCGCTGGCATTCGGTTTGAAATGGTTCCCGGGGTAACCGCCGCCCTGGCTGCTGGAAGTTACGCGGGCATCCCCATCACCCACCGCGACATGGCCTCGGCGGTGGCCTTGATTACCGGGCACGAAAGCGACCACAAGGATGCCAACCTTGACTTTCAAGCCTTGGCCAGTTTCCCTGGCACGCTGGTATTTTACATGGGCGTTACGACCATTCGGGATTGGGCGGCGGCATTGTTGGCGGGCGGTAAACTGGCCGATACACCCGTCGCCGTCGTGCGACGTTGCAGTTGGCCCGATCAGTTATCGATTCATACCACGCTGGGTGAGGTCGCCAACGAAGTCGAATCCCGACGATTGCGGCCGCCGGTGGTAATCATCGTAGGCGAGGTGGTGAACCTGGCTCCACGACTATCCTGGTTTGACAAGCGCCCGCTTTTTGGCCGGCGGATCCTGGTGACGCGTCCGCGACATCAGGCCGATGAGCTTTGCAATCTGCTCGCCGATGACGGAGCTGAAGTGCTGGTTCAGCCAGCCATCGAGATCGAGCCGCCGCCGACTTGGGGGCCGGTGGATCAGGCGATCAGCGACATCGATCAATTCGATTGGCTCGTGTTTTCCAGTTCTAACGGGGTGCATTATTTTCTCAGCCGGGTTTTGCAACGAACCGGAGGGGATCTCCGCTGCCTGGGATCGGTGAAACTGGCTGCCGTGGGGCCAGGGACTGCCGATGCGCTCGCCAGCTATTACCTCAAGGTCGATTTGGTGCCGAGCGAATATCGGGCCGAAGCCTTAGCCGCCGCGTTGGAGGGCGAAGCCCGCGACGGGCGACGATTTTTGCTGATTCGTGCCAGTCGGGGTCGCGAGACGCTCGTCGAGGAACTTTCTCGCTGTGGGGGAAGCGTTGCCCAGGTGGTGTGCTATACCAGCAGCGACGTGACCTTGCCAGAGGTCGAGGTTGCCGAGGCTTTGCGCACCGGAACCATCGACTGGATCACGGTCACCAGTTCGGCCATCGCGCGGAGTTTGCACGCCCTGTTTGGAGATTTGCTAGGTCGGGCAAGATTGGCCAGCATCAGCCCCATCACCACGGCTACGCTGCGAGAGTTGGGATACCAGCCGGCGGCCGAGGCCGCAACCTATACGATGGCCGGCGTGGCCGAAGCGATTCGCCGCGCCCTGTGATTTGCCTCTGCGGAGTGCCATGGGCCCCTGCCCTGGCGAACGCCAGAAGGGATAAAATAACAGCATCCGGTGGCGGGCGTTTCCGTCGCTAGCGAAAAGGATCGCGTTAACCACTCGAATTTGTTGGTTTGGCCATGCCCCGCACCTACGACCACCTTGGCGTTCGTTTTCAGTATCCCGACAACTGGCGACTCGACGACTCGGAAGGCGACGTCGAGTCGTCGGACGCTGGCGAGAGCCACACCGTTTCGGTCAGTAGTCCCGGCGGCGCTTTTTGGACTCTGGTTCGACACCACGCCTCGCTGGAGCCGTCCGAGAGCGTCGAAACCAGCCTTCGGGCGATGCGCGATGTGTATCCCGATCTCGACGCCGAACCGGCCGAAGAGGTTGTGGCAGGCCATCGCCTACGTGGATACGACCTCAACTTCATTTGCCTCGATTTGACCAACACCACCTTGATTCGGGGGTTTCGCACTCCCGACGCCAGCTATCTGCTGCTGTGCCAGGCCGACGACCGCGAGCTGGAAACGGTAAATCGCGTATTCCAGGCCATTACCACGAGCTTGCTGCAGGGACTCACGCCGCACAAAGAAGCAATCTGGCCGCCAAAGAGAATGTTTCCCTAATTGACACAGCGACGGGGCCACGAGGATGCATCGCTTCCATTTGTCAAGCCTGGCGCTGGTGGTCCTTATCCTCGCCGCAATGCTGGGAGGCATCTTCAACAACGCGTTGTCGGTTTTGCTGGGAGCGATGGGTTTGCTCTGTTGGTTCGCCACGGCCAAAGCCCGCGGTGGCTCGGTGCTCATAGGCATTTTCGCCGTTTGCGGTTCGTTGTTGCTGGCCGCGGTGCTCGCGGCCGTGTTTCGTAGCGTAAATCCATGAGAACGCGGGCGATCGGAGCTTTGTTGGCAGTACACTTGTCAGCCGGGCGCTTCGCCTGCAACCACGTCGGGAGCGGCCATTTCCTCAATCAGCTTGTCGGTACTTTCGGGGTCGACGGCCCGGCATGTCGCGGTGAGGGTGTCGGCCAAATCGCGAAGGTCGGCCCGCCACGCCTCGGGATCGCCTTCGGCCGGCGTCACCGAAGCAAATTCCCCGCATAGCAGTATGAGCCGCAAGATGTGGCGGAAGAGGATTCCTTCCTGCTTGATCAAATCGCGGGCTTTCACAAATTTGTTGAAATCTCCGCCCGAGCGCAGCAACTCGCCAGCGGCCCAAACGGCCTGGGTATTCAAGCCCGGCACGCGTGGATAGTCGGCCTCGAACAGCAACCGCAACTTGTCGGCCAGGGGCGGATTGCGGGGTTGTTCGTCTTCGAGTTCTTCATCGCGACGGTCGCCGCCCGCGCGGCGTTTTGCCCTGCGTTCCTCTTCGCGCCGTTCCTTTTCTTCCGGGTCGAGTTCCGGCAGCATCAAGCCTCGGGTCAGCAATTCCTCATCGAGTCGTTCGCTCGCCAACGGACCAGGGGATAGTTCATCGGGCGGAGGTACGGGAACCCGCCTGGCAATCGGACGAGGCAGTTCCAGCACACTTTCCAAGGCTTGAATCCGTTCGTATCGGTCGGCAATCGCTAATTGCTCAACCAAAAACGCCCCGTACAGCGGGTTCACGCTCTTGAAAACCAGCAGCTTTTCCAGTTGGGACGTGGGATGCGCCAACAGCGGTTCGTATTTGGGTTTTCCTTCGGCAGGTGCGTTGGCGCCCTTTCCCGCGGTAGCGCTTGGCGTCTTCTCCGCCGGCTTTGGCTTGGCCTGGGCGAAGTATGCGCCAAACACATTTTTGGGCGAAGTAGGTGTCTCCGCTTCCTCGTCGTCCTCATTCCCGTCTGCCTCGCTGGAAGCGCTCGCCGCGACGACCAGCGTAGCGTCTTTCGAGCTGGGTTCGGGCGGTGGCGGCTCCAGCACCACAAAGCCGCCATCGTGCAGCAAACGCAACATCCGGATCAGCGTCGATTCACCTTCTTCCACCTTGGCAGGGTCCATCAGCCTCTTGTGAATTACTTGCCGAATGCGGGCAATTTCCGGCGACAGCAGCAGCATGTAGGCCAACAGCCGCCAGGGCAATTGCCCACGACTGGCTAAATTTCCTGGCGGCGCACCCTTGAGCTTGTCGAATTGCGATTCGTTCCAGTACTGCTGGTTGTCGCGGCGCGTGGGCCGTTTTTTCTTGAGCGACTTTTTGGCGGCCATCAGTCCCGGGTCTTTGGTGTCTTCGGGGATGGATTCGTACTTTTGCCGCCAGCGGAGGATTTTCACGTCGTCTTCATGCGCCAAGGCGTACACATGCCCTTCGCTGTCGAATTGCGGCCGGCCGGCACGCCCAAAAATCTGGTGCGCCGTGCTGGGCTCGATCATCGTCTTCTTGCCGAATGGCCCTTTCAGCAGCGTGGAGAGCACCACGCTCCGGGCGGGCAGATTGATGCCAGCGGCGAGCGTTTCGGTACAAACGGTCACGGCTAACAGTTTACGGAGATAAAGGTCCTCGACGATCCGTCGATACTTGGGCAGCATGCCGGCATGATGCACGCCCACGCCCCGCACCAACAACTGTTGGAGTTTGGGACCAACTCCTTGCGACCAATCGTGTTGCTTGAGTTCGGCGGCAAGCTGGGTTTGCCGTTCTTTATCGACCAACGGCTTGCCTTTGAGCTGTTCGGCCACGGCCCAACATTCGTCGCGGTTGAAGCAAAAAATCAAGGCGGGCGTGCGCCGCTGGTCATCGCTACCGGCCGCCATGGACTCGATCTGTTCGTTCAACAGAGCGTCTTCTACCCAGTGGTACGTGAGCGGCACCCGACGATGAGTACCTTCCACCAATTCGACATTGCGGCCGTGCGACCGTTTAAGCCAGGACAGAAATTCGGCCGAGTTGCCCACCGTGGCCGATAGCAGCAGCAACCGCACATGCCGCGGCAGCAGGGCCAGCGACAGTTCCCACACAATTCCGCGCTCGCGGTCATTGAAGCTATGGAATTCGTCCATCACCACCGCGTCGACTTCGTCGAAGCTGAAGCCCTCGGGGTGCAGCAACCGGTTGAGCAAGATTTCCGCCACGACAACCAATATCTTGGCTTGCGGATTCACCTTGCGATTGCCGGTGACCAGCCCCACGTCGTCGGCCGAGAACCCCCAGCGAACGGCGTTTTGCTGCATTTCGGCGAATTTCTGCTCGGTCAGGGCAATCAGCGGCGTGGTGTAGTAGGCGATTCGGCCCGTGTGCAGGGCTTCGAATAGCGCTGCCTCGGCGATTACCGTTTTTCCGGTACCGGTGGGTGCGCAAACCAGCACCCCCTGCTCCGAGGTAAACCAGGCCAACAAGGCCTCTTCTTGCACCGGGTAGGGCTCATATGGCAACTGGGCGAGGTAACGTTCGGCCAGTTCGTCGCGGCTGGGGGGGGAAGTGGGCGCCGTCATCCGTTGCTGCAATTCGAGGAATATTTTGACTGCTGCCGCTCAAGCGCGAGGCATTCGCCATTGTGGTGATATCTGCAAACGTTTCAATTTCGGCCCCGAGCGGTAATTCGATTCGCTGCTGGAAATTGTCAGGGAGAGGACATCTTACCGCATTGACGGCACTCTGAGGGAATGTGATTTGCGAGGCGCCCGCCAGAGCACGTCTTGTGCGGCGCGGCGACTTTGTGGCATGATCCGTTTCCGTGCGCTGCCCATGTTGCCGGTTTGGAGAAAAAATCTTTGCCGTTCGTCCGATCCCACTGCCCCTTTGCTGCGTAGCTAAGGCAACGCCCAACCGCCGATTCGTGGGCTCGCAATGAGCCCCGCGAGACCTTGCCCCCAGAACATCTCGCCCATCTTCCCTCCCCGCGGTGACCGACTCCATGCTCGAACTCAAACAGGTAGTCAAAAGCTATATCGAGCCAAACGGCGAGTTGCTCCCAATTTTGAACATTGCGCGGTTTGACGTTGACGCGGGCGAACAAGTGGTGTTGATGGGCCAAAGCGGCTCGGGTAAGACCACCCTGCTGCACATCATTGCCGGAATTTCGCTGGCCGACTCCGGATCCGTCGTCGTCGCCGGCAAGAATATTTCCAAGATGCCCGAGGCCGCTCGCGATCGGTTTCGGGCCGACAATATCGGATACGTTTTTCAAACGTTCAATCTATTGCCGGGGTTTTCGGCGCTCGAAAACGTGATGCTGGGCATGGCCTTTGCCAAGGGGGCGGTCGACCGCGACCGAGCCAAGGCGCTGTTGGAGCGCGTGGGGCTTGGCGGACGACTCACGCACAAGCCCCCGCAGCTTTCAGTGGGCGAACAGCAGCGGGTGAGCGTGGCGCGCGCCTTGGCCAACCGACCGCGACTGCTGCTGGCCGACGAACCCACCGCGAACGTCGACCCCGGCCACCAGCAACAAATCGTTGACATGCTCCGGCAACGTTGCCAGGAAGAAAACGTGTCGCTGGTGCTCGTGACGCATACGCCCGAGGTGGCAAGTCAGTTTGAGCGGGTCGTCCGCTTGGAGGAGATCAACCAACGATGAGTCTGTTCAAAATTGCCTGGCGTAGCATCCAGCAACGCGCGCTTTCCAGTTGGCTCACCGGGCTTTCGATGGCCCTGGGCGTGGCCCTGGTAGTCACCGTGCTGGTAATCATGAACTCGGTGGAAGACACTTTCACCCGCAATGCGCAAGGCTTCGATCTGATTGTTGGCTCCAAAGGCAGTTCGCTGCAGTTGGTGCTGAACACCATGTACCACTTGAGCTCCCCTGTTGAGAACCTGCCCTACGATTTTTACCTGCAATTCAAACGGGGCACGCCGCAGGCGGTGGCTGACGGCGTGGCTTGCCTGGGAGGAGGTGTCGCGGCGGTTACCGCGCCCATACGACCCACGGGCCGCTTCGCGTCGGGGGTGGAAATGGCCATCCCGTACTGCCTGGGCGACAACTACGAAGGTTTTCGCGTGGTGGGTACCGAAGCGGGTTTGTTCGAACTCGATTACGCCCCCGGCATGCACTACGAGTTTGCCCAGGGTCGCAATTTCCAGCCCCATGAATTTTTTGAAGCCGTAATTGGCTCGCGGGTGGCGCGCGAAACCGGCCTCAAGCTGGGCGACAAATTCGAATCGGTCCACGGCATGGGCAGCGATGGCCACAAGCACAAGGGAGGCTTCACCGTGGTTGGCATCTTGGCGCCGACCGGAACGCCCAACGATCGCGCGCTGTTTGTCAATATCGAAGGCTTTTTGTTGCTGGATGGGCATGCCTTCAATCCCGAACTGCGCGAAGGCGGAAATATTACCGAATCCCGATTTGCCAACCAACTCTCCAACTGGCTGCCCACCGGCGGCCCGATTGCCCCGCTGCCGCTGGAAAAACGCGAAGTGACCGCCATTTTGGTGCGAACGCCCGTCGAAAACCCCTTGGCGTCGATGGCTCTAACCAAATACATCAACAAAAACCCGCTAGCCCAAGCCGTGCCGCCAACCAAGATCATCACTCAACTTTTTGACAGCATTGTGGGCAACCTGCAAGCCTTGTTGCTGTTGCTCACCTGCTTGATCGTGGTGGTAGCGGGTATTGGCATCATGGTGGCCATTTACAACAGCATGAGCGATCGCCGCCGCGACATTGCCGTGATGCGGGCCTTGGGCGCGCGTCGCGGCACCGTGATGACGGTCATTTTGCTCGAATCCATCGCGCTATCGCTGGGCGGGGGGCTGGCCGGCTTTGTGCTCGGCCACGCTGTCATTGGCCTGCTGAGCGGAACGCTGGTGGAATATACCGGCGTCTACCTCGGCTTCTTCAGCTTTGTGAAGTGGGAAGCATTGCTGCTCCCGGGCCTGGTAATCCTGTCCACACTCGCTGGCTACTTGCCTGCCATGTCGGCCTACCAGACCGACGTGAGCAAGTCCTTGGCCGCGAACCCTTGAGAACTCTCGATTCGTAGTGAGAGCCTTTTCGCCCGCACTTGGAATGGGACATCTGGGGACCGGCATCGCCGACTCAGGCGGTTACGGCATTCAGAATCATTGCCTTGAGCCAGGCCATTTCGTCCGCGGAAAGTCCTTCGCCAAAGGCGACGCTGGCCTGGTCGCTGCGGGCTATCATTCGCGGCAAGCCGTAAAGAAAACTGTGCAGGGCAGTCGGCGCCGGGCGGATTGCGCCGATGATTTCCACTTCTTCCAGGGCATCTATCTCAATGGTCGTGACAGACTCTTGCAGCAATCCAGGTTGAATCACCGTGAACCGGTCGGGCGTTATTTCGATGGTGGTTGCCGTTTGAGCCCCGCGAATCATGCTGGCGGCGACAACCAGAAGGGGAATTCCCAAGAAAAACAACAAAACGCAGCCCATCGTTAGCAAGATATATGTCGGCGTTTGGATGGTAGCCATCATTGCAACGAACAGCATCGCGGCAAACGCGGGAGCGCTAACTCCCAAGGCCAAGCGGCGTTTCACGGCGGACGTCAAGCCTGGGGGAAAAAGTTCGAGCGTAAGGACGTCCGCGTGGGTGTGCAGGGCAATTCGATTTGCCGCGGGGGTAGGTGGAATTGTTAGATTTTCGCCAGTGCGCAGCACGCGTTGTCGCAACGATTCGTCGACTTCGCACGCCTGTCGGATCAGCGGTTTGCCCAGGGTGGTGTCCACCAGATCCATGTCGGTGTACTTCGCGATCTCTTCGGCCAATTTTCGCGCGGCGTGCGGATCTCGCGGTTCTTCAATGGTGATGTTCCCACCCCGAGTAGCGACCAGACGCACTGGGTAAATCGTGACGGTCGATTTCTGGCAGCGGCGAACCTCGCGGGCAAGCAAAACCTGATGGAACTCACCAAGCGGGCGAACCGTAGTGCGAAACGGAACCAATAGCCCCCACCAAGCGGTTATTGTGCCGGCGCGTCGATCAAGAATGCGTTCCGACCGGCCGAGCATCAAGATCAGGCCCAGTCCACCCAACGCAACGGACATCGCCACGACGGCCACATTGGGCAACGGAGTGCCCTGATCGGTGCGTAGCGGTCCCCAGAGGGGACTGCTGGCAAACACGACGCCGCCGGCCAAAAACGGCAGGCCAAACAACATCAACCAACGGCCGCCACGGGCATATCGCAGCGGTTCGGCGTGAGAATCGCTCTTGGACGTCAATGGATGATTGTCGGCTGAAACCGAAGCCATGTTCTAGATCCCGCGTAAGCCGTTTGAAATTGGAGGCGAACTGCGAACTCCCTGCTATTCAATCGGGTCGGATCAATGTTACCTTCCAAATTCACAAGGCCGCGATGATCGCCCCCGGAGCGGGAAGGATTGTAGCGAAAAGTCGAATTGTGCTGATTGAAGTCAACTGCTTCCATTCGAATCACGATCGTGCCGGCAGCGGGTACGTCTTGGAACGGAAGAAGCGGACTGCCCGTCAGCGAATGTCACAATCTGGCTTTTGACGCCCTTGTCCGCTTGTCTTGGCGTGAAAGCCAATCCCAAGACTGCCCTCAAGCTGCAGGTACAATCGGCTTACCAGCGGTCCTGGGCTAAGCGGGCAATTGCCGTCAAACGCAATGTCAGATCCACGGCAGTGTGGGGGACTTCAGGCAGTCCGGCGGGTTGGGAATCGAGAATCGCCGCAAGTTGGGCGGCCATCGCCGATAGTTGCCGATAGCCTTGGCGTTCACCTTCGCGCGCCAAGCGATGCCAGGTTTGGGTTAGCAGGCCGTCTGCATGTTGCAGTCCCAACAACAGTAGTTCGCCCAATGCCGCCTGCAGTTGGGCTGGCCAAAATGCCACTTCCCTCAAAGCTGTCGGCGCGATTTCCGAAGGATCGAGGTCGGCTGCAAACGTCGCCGCCAGATGCTCGTCGAGCGAATCGGCAATCCAGGGTTGCAAACCGACTCGTCCCTGCGGAGTTTCAAACACCAGGCACGTTGGCGAAATTTTCGCTTGCCGTCCTTCGCTACCGATGCGTCCGGCCACGAATCGCACGCGCTCCGGCGCCATTTGCAGCGCCCGCAATAGGGCTTCGCAACCGGCCTGGCCGCGCGAGGTATACCGATGCTGCAATTCGATGGCGGAGCCGCGAACATCGAGGAGCGTTGCCTTCACCATTTGCTGGGCAGGTTCGAAGCGTGGTTCGGTGACAGACGCGATCGGCAACACGTGCAGTCCTTCGGTAATCCTTCGGGGACGAAGCGAGACCGGAGGAAGCAATCGCTGCAATGAGTCGATAGCTGAGAACTCGTCCACCAGCAGTGGCGGACGTAGTTCTTCCCAGGAAAATTCCTGCGGATGAAGCCCCGCCGACCCTCTCCCCAGCATCAAGCGGCGGTTTGCCGAACGCTTGCCCGACTTGATGAGCAGATGCCCCGCTGCAATTTCGGCGAGCGACATCCCACGCGAGACGCTTTGCCGGGCGAGTTGCGAAAACGATGGCGGGGACTGGTCCTGAGTGGGATCGGAAAATACGCGGGTGATTGCCAGCGATCCGCCCGACGCGGTGTTTTGCAGGTAAGCAACGAGTTCGACACTTTGGTGGCGAACGATCGGGGCACATCCCAGTCCGGTCAATCGAGCCGCGCCCATTTCAGTCAGTCGATCGGATGCCGTTCCTCGAATCAAGGGCTGAGGAATTTCCGCGTTCGGGCTGCGAATCGCGTCACCACGAATGAGCAGTTCGCCCACCAACGAGGCGAGGGAAAGACTGTCGAATTGGGCGTCGTGTGTCTGGTATTGTTGTTGAACCTCGAATAATTCGACCAGAATGTCGGCTGGCCACAACAATCCCTGCCGGCGGCAACGCTGCTCCAGACGCGCTGTGCGATCTCGCCAGGCACCGGCCACGCGCGAAAGTCCTTCCGAAGCCAGCACGCGGAATTGCCATTCCAATTCGTCGAGCAGTTCGTGTGGCGTGTCGATCACCGATTGACCGCAGGAAATCAGCCCTGCCATTAGCTCCGGCGGCAAGCGGCGATATGCCCAAACCGCCATCGGCACGCAACCACAAGGCGGTTGTTCTCCGCAATCGCAGTGCACGTAGCGGGGATCGCCCGGCGCCAGGAATCGCAACGTGGTCGACCGCACGTGGAAGTGGGCTAGAGGTTTGGCCCCGCGCGACAGTTCGATCAGTTGGCCGGCCTCGAACTGTTTACGCGCTTTATTCAGCGCAGCCGGCGAATAAAGCCGAGCCAGCAACTCGTCGGATATTTGGCCAGGGTCCCAACCGTTCAAATCGTGTAGCGCCGAAGGCACGTTCTCGGGGTGCGAATCCGTACCAATCGCTGGCTGGTTGGCCGCGGTCTGCGGCGAATGCATATTGGCGCCCGCGCTGACCTGCTGCCGTTGGTAAGCAAGCACGGCTCGGATCAGACACCGGCAAAGTCCCTGGGCGGCACACGTACACTCTCCGTGACTCAAGTCATTTCCGGCGGCCAGTCGAGACTCGCGGCCGTCGGACCAGACGAATGTAAGGTCGCCCGGCACCGATTCTTCGATGTGGCAGGTGACTTGGCCTTCCTCCAGTTCCTTAACGGCGCGCTTCACCACGCCCCGGTTGGTCAGGGCTGTCAGGTCATCGAGTGTGAGTGCAAGCAGATCGGATCGGGGCACAATGCGTGATCTTCGCTGGGGGAGGGCGACCGCCAGGAGGGCAAGCAGGATTCAACGCCCCTGGACACTCGACCTCGGTTGCGTCCGTCGCCTGCCGCTGGGGATAAAACAAGAACGGGTCCGATGATTACGCCACTTCGCGAGAGTTGTCTTCCCGAATCAGCAAATCGACAAATTGGTCGATTTCCCGATCGTGTTTTTCCGCGGCCTCGGCCCCCAATTCGAGCAGGCCATGGATATTGGCTTGCGAGGCGTCGTCGAGTTCCGAGCTTGTTCCCGGCGGCAGGCGGTCCATTTCAACATTCACGCGGAGGTACTGGTTGGGCGTGCCCACCGCGTCGAATGCCAGGTTGATTTCGTAGTCGGCAGTCTCAGCCATGGCGGTCATCATGATGTCGACCAGCGGCTTGATCCACGAAATCGCACCGTAATCCTTGGCCTCTTCGTAGGGGTAGGGCCGGCGAACCGACCCCGTTCCCACCGAAAAGATCGCCATTTGCGAGGCTCGAGCGCCGAACAGCGTGCGAGCTTCGGCATATGCGCAGAGCGAGGGATTGTTGGCAAACACTCCCCCGTCGATGACCGGGTAGCTGACGCCAGTCAGCGACTTGATGAGGGGAACCTCAAAATACGTGGGCGCGGCCGAGGTGGCTCGGGCGACGTCGCGGATCAGGAAGTCGCGTCCCTCCGACTCGCGCGCGTCGTGCTGCGTGAAGAACATGGCCTTCCGGCGGCGGATATCGTAGCTGGTAATCAAACAAGGCTTCAGCAGTTTGCTAAGCGGCGTGTCTTGAAAATACGCCTCCAGCATCCGCTCCAGTCCGATCGCCGGGTACTTCTCATTGTTGAGACCTCCCATGGACGCCAGACTGTGAAAAATCGGCACATCGAAGATTTCGGCCCCGTGCCGCACGTACATCTCCTGGGCCTCGGCGGCAGAGTACCGGGGGCGGCCGGTTTCACCCTCGGGGTACAGGTACACGCACGCCAAAATTCCCCCGGTGCTGGTGCCTGCGATGAGGTCGAAATAGTCCACCAGTCGGGTGTCGGGATTTCCGGTCCGCGATTGGAGTTTGGCTTCCAGGGCGGAGAGAATGCGCGCTGCGATGATCCCGCGAATCCCTCCCCCATCGATGGAAAGAATACGATAAATGCGGGCGTCGTCGGCCGGGTACTTGCTGACCTTCATGCTGGAAGAACGATATTAGAAGTGGGGAGTTGCAGCGACTACAAAGGAGCCTTGATTATAAGGCCGCCATGGCGTCGATCCTAGGTAGCATCGCTTTGTGGCATCGTGCTGGAGTTGCCGCCCCGGCGAAGCTTCAAAGTGCGCCAACGCTTCGCGGGTCCGTCCCTTTATGGCGATCCAGATAATTCTCAATTTTGCAAACAGGGGACCGTACGGCGATGGCAGGGTTCGTTCATCAGCGGCACAAGCCTCCGACTGCGCTCGAGCATCCGCGCGAGTTGATCGTGGCCTGTGCCCCGTTGCGCAGCAATGTCAACTTGTCAAACATCATGCGAACTGCCGGATGCTGCGGAATTGCTCGGGTGATCGGTTGCGGTACGGCCAAAGTGTTGCACAAAGTTGCCCGCGATGGCGCCGATCAAGTGGAATTGGAGGTGCATCGTACGCTTCCTCCAGTGCTCCAGCGGCTGCGAACCGAAGACTACCGGCTGGTCGGCCTGGAACAAACCACAGGCAGCCAATCGCTGCATCAATATGCTTTCGTGCGAAAATCGGTGCTGGTCGTGGGAAACGAACGACAGGGACTGACGGACGACATTCTGGAACTGCTCGACGACGTCGTTGAAATACCCATCTATGGCTTGCCATATAGCTACAATGTCGCCACGGCCACCGCGATGGCACTCTACGAATATTGTCGACAGTATCCGGCGGGGTGACCCTGGCGGAAGCTCAAGCAGGATCGGTCGCCCATGAGGAGCGAGGGCTGGCCACCCGCCCCCTTTGTCGTTAGCATGCCCGTCATGGTTTCCCCTGTCATGCCAGACGCCGACCCCACTGCGCCGGACGCCAGGCCACCCCGCTCCGGTTTCAATCGGGCGGTGGTGTGGCTGGCCTGTGGATTGGGGGCGGGTTTCGTGCCGTTTTCGCCAGGCACCGTCGGGGCTATTTGGGGAGTGCCGTTGGCTTGGGGGCTGGGACAGCTTCACCCTGGCTGGCAAGGTGCGATTGTGCTGGCCCTGTTCATCGCGGGAATACCCATCTGCCAGCGGGCGGCCGAAGCCCTGGGCAAGAAAGACCCCGGCGCCGTGGTGTTCGACGAAATCGTGAGCATGCCACTGGTATTTATGGGTGTGAATCTGCGCGCCGCATCGGCGACCACGGTGATTGCCTTGCTCATCGCCGGTTATGTGCTGCACCGCGTGTTCGACATCACCAAGCCGCCACCTGCTCGCCAGGCAGAGCGAATGCAACCCGCCGGCCTGGGGATCATGGCCGATGATGTTGTCGCGGCAATTTATGGATGCGCCGCCTTGCACGGTTTGATCTGGTTAGGTTTTTTTGAATTCTTGCTGTAAGCGGCAAGTTGAAGAACGGATTGCGGGCGAGACGCCCTCGCTACAACTTCGACACGCACCCCGAGGTAGGTGACTGACGTGACGGCACAAATTCTTTATGGCAAGCCACTAGCCGAGCAAATTCGAGGAGAGCTGGCCCAACTGGTCGTCAGCCATGTCGGCAGCGGCGGCGCCGTGCCTTGCCTGGCGGCCGTGTTGGTGGGCGATAATCCAGCCAGCGAAGTTTACGTGCGAAACAAGCGTAAAGCATGCCGCGAAGCCGGAATGGAAAGCCAGCTTCATCGTTTGCCGCAAGATGCGTCGGAACGCGATTTGCTGTCGCTGCTCGATCAACTCAACGCCGCCAAGTCGGTGCATGGAATCCTGGTGCAACTGCCGTTGCCGCAAGGCATCGACACCACGCGCGTCCTGGATCATGTTTCGCCTCAAAAAGACGTGGATTGCTTCCATCCGGAAAACGTCGGGTTGATGGTCCAGGGCAGGCCGCGATACTTGCCTTGCACCCCCGCTGGCGTGCAACGTTTGTTGCTGCATTACGGCATCGAAACCGCCGGAAAGCACGCGGTGATCGTTGGCCGGAGTGAAATCGTGGGCAAGCCGCTGGCCAACATGCTGCTAGCCCGCGGCCGCGGTGGAGACGCGACCGTTACCGTTTGTCATAGCCGCTCGCGCAACCTGGCGGAAATCACGCGCACGGCCGACATCTTGATTGCGGCCGTCGGTCAGGCGAAGCTCATCACGGCCGACATGGTACAACCGGGCGCTGCCGTGATCGACGTGGGAATCAATCGGACCGACGCGGGGTTGACGGGCGATGTCGAATACGATGCGGTCCGTCATGTGGCGGGGGCCATTACGCCCGTGCCCGGCGGGGTGGGCCCGCTGACCATCGCCATGTTGCTGGCCAATACTGTCACGGCTGCCCAGGCGCTGCACAATGGAAACCCGGGCGGTGCGGAAGCAGTTCATTAACCTTGAAAACTGGGAAGGGAATCTTCGATGAGTGAGGACCGCTCGCCCTTTGTGGAAAATCCGACACCACCGGGTCCGTGCGCGATCGTGATTTTTGGCGCGACGGGCGATCTCACGCGGCGAAAATTACTGCCTTCGCTGTGCAATTTGGCGGCCAGAGACTTGCTGCCGAAAGATTACGCCGTGGTCGGTTTCGCATTCGACAAGCTGGACGAAGCCGATTTCGCCAAAAGCACTTCCGACGGCGTGCGAGCGCTGGCAGCCGAAGGCTTTGACCCTGCTGCTTGGGATCGGTTGGCTCAAGGTCGGTTGTTTTTTCAGCAGGGCGATTTCGAGCAGCCGCAAGGCTATCAGCAATTGAAAGAACTTCTGGCGACGGTCGATCGGCAGTGCGGAACGGCTGGAAATTACCTGTTTTACCTGGCCACGCCGCCCCGGTTCTTTGGCACCATTGTCGAGCAGTTGGCCGCGGCGGGCTTAACCGCGGAGATCCCAACCGCACTCAACCTGCCGTCCGTTTGGCGGCGCGTGATCATCGAAAAACCGTTCGGACACGATCTGGAATCGGCCCGCGAGTTGAATCGACGCCTGGCGGCTGCCATCGACGAATCGCAAGTTTTTCGGATCGATCATTACCTGGGCAAGGAAACCGTGCAGAACCTGATGGTGTTTCGGTTTGCCAACGGAATTTTCGAGCCCATTTGGAACCGACGATACGTGGATCACGTGCAGATCACGGTCGCCGAAACGGTGGGGGTGGAGCATCGGGCATCGTATTACGATCACGCCGGGGCTCTGCGCGACATGATTCCCAGCCACATTTTTCAGGTGTTGGCGCTGGTGGCGATGGAGTCGCCCACCTCGTTTGACGACGATGCCGTGCGAGACGAAAAGATCAAGGTGCTACGCGCCGTACGCCCGTTGCGCGATGACGAGGTGCTCACCCATGCCGTGCGCGGACAGTACCGCGGGGGAAAGGTCGCTGGGGAACAAGTGGCGGGATATCGCGAATCGCCGGGGGTGCGGCCCGATTCGCCTGTGGAAACGTTTGCCGCGCTGAAGTTGCACATCGACAATTGGCGCTGGGCCGACGTGCCGTTTTATATTCGCACCGGCAAATGCCTGCCGGAGCGAATTTCGGAAGTGGTGATCCATTTCAAACGAGCACCGCTGATGTTGTTTCGCGATACATCTGCGGCCAACCTGCCCACCAACGAACTGATTTTGCAGCTTCAACCCGACGAGGGAATTTCGCTACGCTTCCAAGTCAAGTTGCCGGGCATTACCGTTCGCACATCGCCAGTCGAGATGCAGTTTTGCAATAAAGACCTGTTTGGAAGCTGGCCGGTCACCGGCTACGAAACTTTGCTGTACGACGCCATGCTGGGCGATAGCACGTTGTTTCAGCGGGTGGACTTCGTGGACACTGCCTGGAAGATCTTGACGCCCGTCCTCGATGTCTGGCAGTCGCTGCCGCCGCGTAGTTTTCCCAACTACATCGCCGGAACCTGGGGCCCGAAAGAAGCGACCGAGCTTTTGGCTCGCGACGGGCGCGCGTGGCGATTGGGATCGACGTAGAGTACACGCGAGCCGGAATGCGAAGTTCGCCCCGAAACGCCGCTGCGACGGCCGAGATGTCAACCGCGCCGCGGTCTGCTTCGGATTTGGGTGTGGGGCCGCCTTCGGAGGTCGGTGAGCTACTGCGTATTTCCCAACAGCCATTTCACCGCGGCGGTGGCGGCCTGCGACTTGTCGCCGCCGTAAGTCATCACGCCATTGGCATTGCCAGCGGCTCGATAGCAGTTGGCAACCAACTCGGGAACCCGTCCACCCTCGCCCGAGAGCCACAGCGGATGCGGGGCGCACAGCGACAACAGGCCTGGCACGTCGCCGTACTTCACCGCGCCCGGCCACAGCTTGGGATCGCGAATATCTGTGATGCTGGCGAAGCGGAAGCCATCGGTGCCAATGGCCACCTTCGTTACGGCTTCACCGGCCAGACCGGCAGCCGCGGCCACCACGGGCGCCACTTCGCCTAGCCCCAGCAGATGCACGGACTGAGGCTGGTCGCGATAATTGCGGCAGAACGATACCAGCGTGAGTACGTCATGCACGCGTTGGGCAACCAGCGGGTGATTGTAACCCAGCGTGAAGCCGGCAAACTCGCGGGGATTGTTGACTGTGCGGGCTTGCTCGAGGTCTTGCCCCTCGAAACGCTGCTCTCCTTGGTGCAGCAGATCCAAGCCGGCCACGGCCATGCCGGATTCCAGCAGTTTTTGAGCACCTGGCGTAGGTTGGCCTTCGGCGTCGCAAATTCCGGCCTTGCCATCGTCGTGAACCCAAATCGCCACCTGGTTGTTCCATTTTTCTGGCATAAGGAACGCGCACGGCGTTAGCGAGCCGTGCTCTCGATTCCTCAATACCTGAAAGTAGGCCTTGCCGCCGGCAATGGGCTTCTCCGAGATTTTGTGTCGCTCGATGTCCGCCGCCGCGGGCAGTCCGTGGCCAACCATCACTTCGACCGCGTCTCCAATCACTCGGCGATATTCGTCCCAACTTTGCTTGTCCCGGGGAACCAGCGATTGGATCGGCGCCACGGCGTCGGCATAAAATGCATGCGCCGCTTTGCGCTCGGCGTCGTCGCTGATCTCGGGCCGTGGATGTTCCGACGTCCAAACGGTGAGTTCAGCCTGGGTGAGCGGCTCAAAATCGGTTTCAACAATCGGATCGGTTGCGCCCAACTTGAGGTGGCGATTGAAGAAATCGTACATCATTGCCCGGGCAACGTAATTGTAATTGTGCGGGAAATTGAAATGCTTGCCAACGACGGCGTCGGGGGCGCCGAGCAGTCGATATTGTTGCTTCAGTTCGGGCAACCCCTTGGTTTCCAACTCCTGGGTCCAATCGTTGGCGGCCGACATGCCCAGCGGTCGCGGTGCGCAAAGCGCGGCGAATTCGATATTTCCGGTGTCGATCCGCAAATAGCAGGCGTTTTCACAGGTGCAGCCACCTTGCATGGCCGTGGAAACCATGACCGCCGGAAATGCCGCGGCCGGGCGCTCGTCGACCGCCGCCAGCAAAAACGTTTGTGTGCCGCCGCCACTGGCGCCGGTGACGCCAATCCGGTTCACGTCCACTTCTTCAAGGCTACAGATCCAGTCCAAGGCACGAATGCTATTCCACGTTTGCAGGCCGAGCACGTTCACCAATCGCAACTCGGCTTGGGCGCTAAACAGCCCCCAGTTCATGGCATCGCTCATATGCTCGCGCTGCTTGGCAAAGCGATGAACCAACTCGTAAGAAAACGGTGTGCTGTCCGCGTATCCCAGCATATCGTAGTGGAACACCAAGCAACCCATGCGGGCCAATTGCACGCAGCGGGCTTGCAAGGGATATCGCCCTCCACGCGGAAACTTCTCGGCGCCCGCTTCGATTTCGGACTTCACGCGATTTTCGCCGTGATCGTGGAACCGGCCTCCTGGCCAGTGGCCATGCGGACAAAGCACCGCGGGCAACGGGCCTGACTTTTCGCGAGGGCGGTACAAGCTGCCGGTCACGTACAAGCCGGGGCTGCTTTCGAACGACACTCGCTCCACGGAGTATTCATCGCGATCGACCCGTCCGTGGACGTGGGCTTGAATGTCACGTTTGATCGGCATGGGCCACAAACCCGCCGCAACCAGAATCTGCCGCCGGACATATTCGGCCCGCCGTTGCCATTCTTCAGGGGATTTGCTGGGCTCGAAAGGAAAGTAGCCGTTGAGATCCTTGAGCGGTCCCAGCCGAGGGTCGGCGGGCAATGCGTCCGCCACGCCGTTCGAAGGATCGGCCGCAATAGCCCAGGTTGCGTTTGGACTGAGAAAGCCCGCCGTGAGGAAGCCGGCGGTCAGGCATTGCAGGGCGGCGCGGCGATCGAGTTGGCTGGAAGCAATCTGGTCGCTCATGGCAGGAGGCTCGTTCATGGGAATGGGAAATGGACGCGCGAGAATATCTCTTGCGGTCGCCATTGTGTTCCAAGTTCGAGCGGCATGCAATTTTTTGTGTATTGGTCGGGCCAGGGTGGATTGCCTGGCCAGGGTGCCACAAAGAAAACCCGCTCGGGCCACGAAGACCCGGCGGGCAAGTTGCAAAGATTGTGGAGTGTTTGCAGAAAGGATCCAGAGTCGAGTGTTCGAGAAGGAAAAAGGCAAGTGCTTGCCTTCCCCCCTCTCAGCTCCAGTAGCCAGGTGGATCAAACATTCGCATGTTCTCCTGTGTGGCGAGAGCTGTCTCAGTCGATTTGTCGGCCGACACTTTAATTATCAATCGCAACGTCCAAGCGTCAACTAAATTTCGCCAGCGGATCGTGGTCCGTCCGCGGAATTTCCTCACCAACCATGGATTTATATCAATTGGTGAAACATTGCCGTTGGGTTTCGCGTTGTCCGGTGGCATTCGAACATGCCGCTTGCGCGGCGATGGTGCTGTTTTAGGCCGCTTCGGCCTCGTCAATTTCCGGGTCGATGTCCCCTTCCAGGTCGCCGTCGTCAAACTGCATCTCCGCGAACAGCTCCCGTGCGGCATCCACCCCTCCGAGCTGATCGATGAGGCTTTTGATTCGCGTCAGGTCGGCTGTCGAAATGCCAGCTAGCATTGCTTGAAGCGGTTGCAGTGATCCGTCTTTCTCTTCTTGCTTCATGTCGTTCTCCGCGGATGGATTCGCAAAAAGTCGCGACGTTGTGCCATATTCCTATCCCGGGGCTCCCCCACAACATGGCGCATGCTGGCATCTCGGGCGCAACGCCTTCTGGGGGGCTCTTCGCAACCATCGGCATTTGTCGCAGCCCGCGTTGAGCGAACCTGGGGCGACGATCGTCGGTTATGCTTGTGCCAAGTGGCCCCTGGCTTGATGATTGACTGGCGTTTTTCCCCCTGGGGCGCGGCTGTCGTCCAAAACCGGCGTCGTCGCAGAGACTTGCGTCCGTATAATAGAGCAGTGGACTAGCCCGAACATTTTTCCCAGTTCGCCAGCGCTGACCCATTCGAATGCACGGGTTGTCGCGAGCGTGCCCTTCGTAATGCCCAAGCGACCGCGAGAGTTGTCTTCCATGCCACAATCCTTCATTCTTGCCGGCTGTCGCACTCCCATTGGTCGATTGTTGGGCAGCCTGTCCACGGTGCCGGCCACTCAACTTGGCGCGCGATGCGTCGCCCAATCCTTGGAGCGGGCAGGGTTGTCGCCCGATCGCGTGGACGAAGTGATCATGGGCAACATTTTGAGCGCTGGCCTGGGGCAAGCGCCCGCCCGGCAAGCGGCGCTCGCTGCCGGTATTCCGCCGACGGTTTCGGCGCTGACCATCAACAAAATGTGCGGATCGGGTCTCAAGGCCGTGATGCTGGCCGACCAAGCCGTTCGAGCCGGCGACGCCAACTGCATCGTGGCCGGCGGCATGGAAAACATGAGCCTCGCCCCGCATCTACTCATGGGTACGCGTGCCGGCTGGAAATACGGCAACCAGCAAGTGCTCGACTCGATGTTGCACGACGGTTTGTGGTGTCCATTCGAAGACGCCATCATGGGCGAGTCGGCCGACTACATCGCCACCAAGTGCGAGGTGAGCCGAGCCGCTCAGGACGCCTTTGCCCATGAAAGCCACCGTCGAGCGTTGGCCGCGGTCGAAGCAGGCAAGTTCACCGCCGAAATCGCGCCGGTCGAAGTGCCGAGCCGCCGTGGCGCCACAATGGTCACAGCCGATGAGGGACCGCGGCCCGACACGACCACAGAAGGATTGGCGAAACTCAAGCCGGCATTTGGCGCCGAGGGAACGGTCACCGCGGGGAATTCATCGCAATTGAGTGATGGTGCGGCGGCCGTGGTGGTTGCATCTGAACATGTGGCCAAAGGATCCGCGAGCCCGATCAAAGCGAGAATTGTCTCCATTGCCACCAGCGGGGTGGAACCTCGCGACATTTTCATCGCTCCGGTTTCTGCCATGCAGCATGCCGTGGAAAAGGCCGGCATGACCTTCGACTCGATCGACCTGATCGAATTGAACGAGGCGTTTGCCGCACAATGCCTGGCCTGCGCCAAGCCGCTCGAACTCGATCTGGACAAGTTAAACGTACACGGCGGCGCTATCGCCCTGGGGCACCCCATCGGCGCCAGCGGGGCTCGCACGCTGGTGACGCTGTTATACGCATTGGCCGACCGAAACCTGACCACCGGCCTGGTGAGTTTGTGCCTGGGAGGCGGAAACGCGGTGGCGATGGTGGTGGAGAGAGTGTAACACCCGCATGACGACAGGTGATTGGATGTCCACAGATGTAGTGACCGCGGCCGAACTGCTGGCCATGCCCGACGATGGACGTCGCCATGAATTGATCGCGGGGGAACTGCGGATGATTGGCCCGGCTGGTTACGAACATGGCGTCGTTGTTTCGAGGATCGATCGCCGACTGGGGGCATACGTGGAACTGAATCGCCTGGGGGAAATATCGGGAGCCGAAACCGGTTTTCTCATCGAAACCAACCCCGACACGGTCCTCGCCCCCGACGTTGCCTTCGTTTGCGCGAAGCGGATCGCCAGCGAAGGCTTGCCGCGTTCGTACTTTCCGGGACCGCCCGATCTGGCAGTCGAAGTTGGATCGCCCGACGACAAAACGCGTGAGGTTGACGATAAAGCACCGCGTTGGCTCCGGGCTGGCGTCCGCATGGTTTGGGTAATCGACCCCGTTGCCCGCCAGGCAATGATCTGGATGAACGGAGCGGAAGCCGTTTCAATCGACGAGCACGGCGACCTGGTTGGCGGTGAAGTCGTGCCCGGCTGTCGGTGTTCCCTCAATGAGATATTTCCGCCTGGAACCCGGCGACTTGATCCATGATGGACGACGTAGACGATCTGAGTTGGTTCTTTCAACAACGGACTTTGCCCCGGCGAGAACATGGCAACCGATATTCGAAGCGCTCGCGCACTTTGGGAACAAGCACTGGCTTCGGCGGCTTCGCGCGACGTTCCGTTTACCACGGTAAGCGGCCGGCCGATCGAGCCCATGTATCTCCCCGACGATCCCGACGCCCGATACGAAGAGCAATTGGGCTATCCGGGGCAATACCCCTACACGCGTGGGGTTCATGCCAACCTGTATCGCGGCAAACTCTGGACGATGCGGCAGTTTGCCGGCTTTGGCACACCGGAGGAAACCAATGCGCGTTTCCAGTTCTTGCTGCAGAAAGGCCAAACCGGACTATCAACGGCGTTCGACCTGCCGACCCTCATGGGGCTCGATAGCGACCATCCGCATTCGGCGGGCGAAGTTGGCCGGTTGGGCGTGGCCGTGGACAGCGCTCGGGATTTTGACCGACTGTTCCATGCCATCCGCCTGGCCGATGTTTCCGTCTCGATGACAATCAATGCTCCGGCGGCAATCGTACTGGCTTATTACTTTGTGGCGGCCGCGCGGCAAGGCGTGCCCTGGACCGAATTGCGCGGCACGCTTCAAAACGACATCCTGAAGGAATACCACGCCCAGAACGAATTCGTGTTTCCCCCGCGGGAAAGCGTGCGGCTGGTGGTCGATACGATTGCGTTTTGCGCGGAGCAGGCGCCGCAATTCAACCCGGTTTCGATTAGCGGATACCACATTCGCGAGGCTGGCAGCACCGCCGCCGAGGAATTGGCGTTCACGCTGGCCGATGGCTTTCATTACGTGGAACAATCGCTCGCGGCGGGTCTTGCGGTCGACGCCTTTGCCCCGCGGCTCTCGTTCTTCTTCAACAGCCACAACGACTTTTTCGAGGAAATCGCCAAATTTCGGGCGGCCCGGAGAATTTGGGCCAGGCACATGCGTGAAAAATACCGCGCCGAAAATCCTCGCAGTTGGATGCTGCGGTTTCATGCGCAGACCTCGGGAGTGAGTTTGCAGGCGCAGCAGCCCGAGGTCAACGTCATTCGCGTGGCTTACCAGGCAATGGCGGCTGTGCTCGGCGGGTGCCAGAGTTTGCACACCAATAGCCGCGATGAAACGCTTTCGCTGCCAACGGAAGAGGCCGTGACCATTGCTCTCCGCACCCAGCAGGTCTTAGCGCACGAAACCGGCGTGGCGAACTCGGTCGACCCTCTCGGCGGCAGCTACCAGGTGGAAGTGCTGACCGACGCCTTGGAGCAAGAGGCAGAAGCCATTTTCCAAGAAATCGACGAACAAGGAGGCATGATCGCGGCCATCGAAAAAGGCTACTTCCGACGCCGAATCGCGGAGAGCGCTTTTGCCTATCAGCGCGATGTCGATGCCGGCCGCAAGTTGATTGTCGGTGTGAACGCTTTTGCCGACGAGGCGGGGTTGACCATTCCCACGCTTGAGATCGATGCCGACACCGAACAGCGACAAAAAGACCGTTTGGCCCAACTCAAGGCCACGCGGAATCCCGACCAGGTTCAATCGGCCCTGGCGGAAGTGCGACGTGTCGCCGCCAGCACCGAAAATCTGATGCCGGCCTTGATCGCCGCCGCCGAGGCTGACGCTACGCTGGGCGAAACGGTTGCGGCCCTTGCCGACGTGCTCGGCCGCTACCGCGGACCCGGTTGATTTTCTGGCCTGGTCCGCTTGCGTGGAAAGTTAAACTTCATTTGTTGGTATGCACCAGGTTGCCCATGAAACCGATTCGCGTCGTGCTGGCTAAATTAGGCCTCGATGGTCATGACCGGGGAGTGCAGGTGGTCGCCCGTGCGCTTCGCGACGCCGGAATGGAAGTGATTTATACCGGCCTGTGGCAATCCGCGGCCGCCGTCGTCCGCGCGGTGGAAGACGAAGATGCCGACGTGCTGGGGGTTAGCCTGCTCTCCGGCGCGCACATGACACTTGTCCCCGAACTGTTAAAGCGCCTGCGCGATCGCGAACTGGATCACGTGGTGGTGCTCGTCGGCGGAATCATTCCCGAAAACGACGTTCCCAAGCTATTGGAGATGGGCGTTGCGCAGGTTTTTACGCCGGGAGCGCCGCTGCGCAACATCACCGATTTCATTCGCGAGCGGGTGCACGATTGACCTCAAAGACCAATGATTGTCACTGAACCAAGGTTTTCATTCGTCGGGTGATCGAGTTCATCAGCCTGAATACGGCCAACTCTTTGGCTTTCGCTTCCACTTCCACGGTCGCTCGGAGGTTGTACCAGCAATCCGGAAAATCGCGGATACGGATCAAGTCGTGGTGCCGTTCCGGCTTGATCCCGCGCCAACCTGCCAAGGGGCTCGAAATGTGCAATAGCGGCTCGCGGTTCCACGTGGCTGCTGCCTCCGCCGTGGCCTCTTCAATGGTCAGGTCGTCGGGCAAACACCGATGATGATGGACGTCGTAGACGAACGGCAGACCCTCGCGTTTGCATAATGGCAACAGGTCCTGGGGCGAATAGATCGTGTCGTCGTTCTCGACCGTTAGCCGCAACCTGGCCGCGGGAGATAGACGATCCAGTCCTCGGGCAAAAGCACCCAGGGCCAAAGTTTTGTCGCCATAGGCGCCGCCCGCGTGAATGTTGATGACATCGGCCGCCACCCATTCGGCCACTTGCGCTTGATATTCAATTTCCGCTACCGAGTGCGTCACAACGTCTTCTCGGGGTGAATTGAGCACGACAAACTGGTCGGGATGAAAGCACGTTCGGAGGCCGTGAGCGCTGGCAAACTCGCCGCAGGCTCGGAATCGCTCCACAATTTCCGCCGCTTGAGGCAAATCCTCCACCTGGTAACCACACTCGGGATGCGTCTTAATCGGTAAGATCTGACTGTTGATGCGAAAGCAGCCGATGCCGTGCGCAGCGCAAAATTGAAGCGACGCCAACAATGCGTCGGCGTTGGCCAGGCACAGCCGAGACAGTTTGACCAAAGCCGCCGGGCGATTCAGGCGACGAATTGCTGCTACCGTGGTATTGCCAAACTTGATGGGCTGGCCTCGAAAGGCGCAGCATAACCCGAAGCGAAGCCCTCCCATTCGATTGCCAGTTTGCGAGCCAGAGACCTCGCCGCTAGCCGTAGGCATTGCACACATTTTTGCTCGATTTGTGCGGTCAAGTGGGGGACTGCCGATCGTAGGCAACGCAACTTCACCAAGAACTAAAAGCATGGACGGCACAATCGGCAAGCCTGGTTACGCCTTTCGATTGTCTGGTCTTGGACAGGCGATTACCCGATTGCCTCGCCATCAACTCTCGGCGAGAATACGATTGTGGTTTGCGAGCAGGCGCCGGATCGGCCGCACAGCCCAACACAAAATCGTTTTTCAGCCGCCAGAGTCGGAATTTCATGGCACGCTTTTTCCTGGTTCGCGTGGGCGCGATGGGCAACGTCGGGCGGTTTTACGCCGCCGACGATGGCGTGCGGTACCCCCGCAGCGCCCGGGTGGTGGTGCGCACCGCTCGAGGATTGGAGCAGGGTGAAGTCCTGTCCGACGCCGCCGAGGTTCCGCTGCACTTGGCCGACGGCAAACTGCTGCGGCGAATGACCGTGTCCGACGAGATGCTTCAGGCCCGACTGCAAAAACATCGCGAACGAGCTTATCAGGCGTGCGCGGCGCGCATCGCCGAGCTGCACTTGCCGGTGGTGCTGATGGATGTCGAGCAACTGCTTGACGGTCGCAACCTGGTCTTTTATTTCCTGGGTGATCCCGCGCCAGAACTTGACCAGATCACGAGCGAACTGGCCGATCTCTACGATACCCAGGTGCAGTTTCGCCAGTTTGCCGAAACGCTCGCCCAAGGTTGCGGGCCAGGCTGCGGCACCGAAGCGGCCGAGGGCGCTGGTTGCGGCAGCGGTTGCGGCGCCGGTTGCGGCGTGGCGGGCGCATGCGGGACCAATCATTGAGCAAAGCGGGAGGCCAGTCGCCATGAGTCGCATAATGAGTGGGGCGCCGTGATCGTCGAAGGTATCGTTACGACTGCCAATGCCGATGGGAGTGTGAATATCTCTCCCATGGGTCCTATCGTGGACGAAGGCTTTCAACAACTCGTGTTGCGGCCCTTTCAAACCTCGCGCACGTATGCCAATCTCAAGCGCACGGGCAAAGGCGTGTTTCATGTGACCGACGACGTGGAATTGCTGGCCCAAGCTGCCGTGGGCGAGATCGCCAGCCCTCCTCCGTTGCTGGAAGTGGCCGGCGTAGACGGCGCCATTCTGGCCAATGCCTGCCGCTGGTATGCCTTCCGCGTGGGCGAATTGGATGACCGCGAAGAGCGCACACGCATCGTGGCCGACGTGGTGGCGACCGGAGACTTGCGCTGCTTCATCGGGTTCAATCGGGCCAAGCATGCCGTTGTTGAAGCGGCTATTTTGGCCACGAGAATCGCCTTCCTGCCGCGTGCCGACATTCTGGCCGACTTCGAAAAGTTGACCGTGCTCGTGCAAAAGACGGGCGGGCCGGCCGAGCACCGGGCTTTCGAATTTCTGTCAAATTACGTGCGGCAAGCGCCCCAGGCGGCTTCGCATGTTTGAAACGCACATGGCGTCCAACTCCATACCGGTTCCGTTGGGTCCGCGCCGTGTTCGTGTTACCACCGGCAGCCGGCTGCACTTCGGCATGTTTTCGTTTGGCCGTGCAGATGTACGCCAATTCGGCGGGCTGGGAATGATGGTTGAGCAACCCGGTGTTTCGCTGGAGGTGGCTTTTGCCGATTACCCTGTTTCAAGCCCAATCAGGCGCCAACCGCCGCACGCAACGCTCGATCGGGCATATGAGTTTGCCGAGCGTTTCCTCGAAAAGCTTGGCCAACGAGAGATAGCCGGGCAAATCGAAGTGCGACTTTTGGGCGTTCCCTCGCAGCATACGGGGTTAGGCGTTGGCACTCAATTGGCGTTGGCGGTCGCGCGGGGAATCGAATGCCTGTTGCAATGTCCTCCTCGCTCCGTCGATGAACTGGCGACGTTGCTGGGGCGAGGCCGCCGTTCGGCAGTCGGTGTTCATGGCTTTGAACGAGGCGGCTTGATTGTGGAAGCCGGCAAACATCAAAGCCGGGAAATTTCACCTCTGGTTGCCCAGTGTTCGCTTCCCGGCGAGTGGCGAATCGTGCTGCTCACGCCGGAAGCTCCGCCTGGGCTGGCCGGCGCCCAAGAGTTTGCGGCGTTTGAGCAATTGCCTCCCGTGCCTGAGAGTTGGACTGCGAAGCTGTGCCAGGTGGCGCTGCTCGAAGTACTGCCCGCGGCGCAGACCGAAAATGTGCACGCCTTTGGGGCGGCGATCGATCGCTTTGGCCGTTTGGCGGGAGAGTGTTTCGCCGCCCAGCAAGGCGGTATTTACGCCAGCCCGCTGGTGGCCGATTTGGCCGAGCGAGCGCGAATCTCGGGCGCCCTGGGCGTGGCGCAAAGCTCTTGGGGGCCCACGTTGGCGGCGGTGTTGCCCGATGAGCGCGAGGCCGCGGCGTTCATTCTGCGACTGCAGCGACAACCGAACCTTCCCCCGCTGCAAACCGTAATTTCCGCCCCCAAGAATGTCGGCGCAGCGGTTTCCCTTCTCACCCCTTAGGATTGCCCTCGCGTGCGAATCATCGTGCTCGGCGCCCCGGAAAGCTGGTACCTGGCCGATTTGCGCCGCGCGGCCGCCGATCGCCATGAAATCGCGCACGCTACCTTCCGCGATATCGCGGCCTCGATCGAGGTTGAAAGCGCCGGCGTGAACTCGGGGGGCATCGACTTGCTTCATGCCGATGCCCTGCTGGTTCGGACCATGGCCGCTGGTTCGCTCGAACAGGTGGTGTTTCGCATGGACGCCCTGGCGCGCGCGGAGCAAGCCGGGCAACTCGTCATCAATCCCCCCAGGGCGATCGAGACGGCAGTCGACAAGTACTTGGCTCTGGTTCGGTTGCAACAGGCCGACCTGCCGGTCCCGCGAACCGTGGTTTGCCAGACCAGCGATCAGGCGCTGGATGCCTTTGCCCGGCTGGGAGGCGACGTGGTGCTCAAGCCGCTGTTTGGCGCCGAAGGTCGCGGCATCACGCGAATCAACGACGAGGCCCTGCTGCTGCGCGCGGTTCGCATGCTCGAAGAACTTCGAGCCGTGCTCTACCTGCAAGAGTTTGTGCCGCACCACGGCTACGACATTCGGGCGTTCGTGATCGGCGATCGCGTCTGGGGGATGCAGCGGCGGAGCGACACCGATTGGCGAACGAATGTGAGTCGCGGCGCCACGGCGGCGCCCTACGCGCTCAACCCCATCATGGAGGATTACGCCTTGCGAGCCGCGGCCGCGATCGGTGCTCCATTGGCCGGCGTTGATCTGCTCCCGGCAATCGACGGAAGGCTGCTGGTGCTGGAGGTCAACGCCGTGCCAGGCTGGCGCGCCTTGGCCCGAGCGCTCGGAGTGGACGTGGCAGCGGAAGTTCTCGATTATGTGACGAAGCAAATAAGTTCCGGTCGGTCGACCTAGCTGCCACGGTGTTTCCGCATCGCCAGCCACAACGCAACCACGCCTGCCAAAAACACAAAGCCGCCCAGGCTGCCATAGATGATGCGATCGTCGGTGAACAATCCTGCATACGTTGCGCCCAGCCCACCAATGCCGAACGAAACCGTGTTGCTGAAGCCATAACCCAGGCTGCGACGACGAAGTGGCACGTATTGGGCAATCAAGCTGTTGTAGAGCGGCTGCTGCATGAACAGCACAAAACTCACGGCGCCCACGGCCCAAATTCGTTGTACGCCTTCGGCAAATCCCATCGCAATCAGCAACGGCAAGGTGGCGAACAGCACCACCGCCAATTGGCGTTCCAGCTTGTCCACACGACCGATTTTTCCGGCAAGGTATTGGCCCGCCACGCCCACCAGCAACACGCCCCCGGCAAGGTAGTTCTTCATGCTGCGGGGATTCGTTGCGGTAAACCCCAGGTCGATGCCTTCCAAATAGCGAGGCAAGAAGTTCACCAGGGCCGCGTAGGCCAACCCGGTGAGCACGCCGCTGACGGTAAGCACGAAGAAACCGTTCCAGTTGCTGGGTTCGTCGGTTGTCGTCGGTTCGGGCAATCCCGCCGCCCGATTGGCCTTGGCCGCCACGCGATGGTGCTCCACCAGGAACAGCGCCATCAGCAGGCCCAGCAGCGTGCCTGGGATTGCCAGCACCAGGTAGTATTGCCGCCAATCGAGAAATTCGAGCACCAGTCCGGCCAACAGCGGCGCGGAAGCAATGCCGAGCGACCCCAAAATTCCGTGATAACCGAGGGCTCGCGTGCGATCCTGCGGCCGCGTTTCCCGCGAAATGAGCGATAACCCGGCCGGGTGATAAATGCTGGCGAAAGATCCCATGGCGAACATGGTAACGAAGAGAATCGCCAGGTCGGGCGATGCCCAAGCGGCCACGCTCGTTGCCGCGCAGCCCAGCAAATAACCGACCAGCAGCCATTTGGCCCCGTATTTGTCCACCAGCCATCCGGCCAACAGGGCGCCCATGCCAAAGGGAAGACGCCAGGTGCTGCCCATGTATCCCATCACGCGTTTGCCTTGGTCGGCGTTGTCTGGGAAATATTCGGCGGCGATCAGCATCTCGACGCTGGGAAACGACAACTCGTACACGTGCACCAGCGCATGCGCGCAAGAAACCAGCAGTACAAGGCGAAGGGTGGCTGGGCTCATGGAAAACTGCGTGGCGGGGGCTGGTGGTGGGAGGGAATGGGAGAACGCCGTGCGCAAGGCGGCGATTGGGTTGCTTCGGAGCTTGTGTTTTTTGACGCCGATGCCAGCTGGACTCGCCCACCGCGTGTTGAACGCGGCAACACGGCCGCTGGCAGGACGCCAGTATAGCGTTCGATGGCTTGCCAAGGGATCAGTGGATGCAACGCTGCCCCCGATGCTTGCGACCGAGATCGCGCTCGCACCCCGACGAATTCTGGAAAACACGGCTGTTGGAGCGATTTTTTAACAGGGTTGCCCTTGACCCTATTCTTGTTCGCCAGTAATTAACCACCTCGCTTCTACCTTCAAAACACGACTCCCATGTTCTGGCCGCGCCAGGTTTCTCTGCGCTCGCGTTGCCCTTGCATCGCGATAACAGATACCGCTCGGTTTGCGCCCCCGAACTGGCCATGCCATTGCCGACAGTTCGCGGTATTGCGAGCGGTCTGCCGATGCGTCGGGGCGTGCGGCTGGAGGATGCGAAGCCAGCGGACAGAGAGATTGCCATACACAACCGCGGCGCTGACGCGCCGAGGAAGCGCAGGCGGCCGACGCCTGCGGAACGATAGTTGAGGATGCCGGCGGAACGATTCTGCCGGCGAAAACGTGGGCGTGACGAAAAGGAGTTCGCCTTGAAACTTAGTCATCGATTTCTCGCTGCATGCCTGCTGGGGACGCTTAGCGTGCCCTCGGCGGCCCTTGCACAATCGGGAGACGACGCTTCCCGAGGGTTGTCGCGATTCATGCCCAACTTGGGCCGCAACAATCCGCCGGCCAGCGATCCGTTTTCCGCGGCCGGAAGAGGTCCGACCGAAAATCCACCCATGACGGTCCAGCCCCCTCCTGGAGTGAACCCTGGCCTGATGGCTCAGGCAGGAGGACCCGGTGGCGGAATGCCCATGGCGATGCCAGGCGCGATGCCAGGTAACGTGGCGGGCCCGATGCCCGGCGCGATGCCGGTCGGCGCGCCGCTCAACATGCAGCCGGGTATGATGCCACAGCCAGCAGGGGGCGGCAATCCCGCTCAACGCCAGGCGAGCGACACCCTGCTCATCCAGGCACGCAAAGCGCTGGCGGTGGGCGACGTCCGCCGGGCCCGCGAAATGAACGAACGGGCCAAGGGCGTGGGTTACAACTACACGTTCCAAGACGATCAGCCGGCCAAGGTGCAGGCGTCGATCGAAAAGATGGAACGCTTGCAGCAGATGCAAGGCGCCGATACTGCCACGGAGTCTTATCGTCGGCAGTACAGCCAATTGCTGCTGGAGCAGGCCGACGCGCTCTTGCGCTGGGGCGATGTCGAAGAAGCCGAACGCCTGGCTCTCGACGCGCAAAAAATGAACCTGCGATACAGCCCTTTCGAAAATAGCCCCGAAGCAATGCTGTCTCGCGTTTCGGCTGTCCGGCAAGGCGGAGCTCGATTGCTCCCCAGCCAGCAGGCTGGGGCCCCGATGCCGGGCCCCAATCCCTCGCTGCTGACCAACAACAACGGCGCGCCAGGCACCGTCGACGCGAAGACGCAAGTGCAGGCCCTGGTGGCTCGGGCTCGAGAGGCCCTGCAACAGAACGACATCGCACGAGCCGAGCAGCTTGCGTCGCAAGCGGCCGCGATGAACGTACCCGATTCGGCGTTTGCTCCGCAGGAAGATCGCCCCAGCTTTGTGCTGCTCGACGTGCGCAAAGTGCGTTTGGCCGTGGGCAGCGTACCCGAGGGGCCCCAACAGGCCAATCGGGCGATTTTCCAGCCGGGCGTGAATCCTGGTTCGGTGCAACGCGTGCAGGGCGAAGGCCCCGCGCCGACTCCCGGACCGACGATCGATCCTGCCATTACGGGCAGCGCGCCCCCGGCCGCTCCCGCAAACGGGGGAACCCCCGCCCCGAATGGACCGCTCAGCCGGGGTATGCAACTGGCTCAACAGGCGGAAGCCGCTTTACAGCAGGGCGATCCCAATCAGGCCCGCGATCTGTTCAAGCAGGCCATGCAGCTGCAGCAGGAGCTGGACGCGGGAACGCGACAGTTGGTGATCGGCCGGTTGCAGTACCTTGGCGACCCGGGAGCGCCGGTGGACGAAGCGGCCCTACAAATGGCGGCCTTGCGGCGTCAAATGGGCGCTCGCCTGGCCGATGCCGAACGCCGCGCTCGCAACGTGCAGCAGGCCTATCCGCTGCAATCGTTGCAAATGCTGGAGCAAGCCCGAACCGAGATCGAACGCTCGAACATCGATTCGGCTTCCAAGCAAGAACTGCTGCGGCGCGCCGACGGCGCTCTGGCCAGCATGCGGCAATACGTCGAGGAGAACCGCTCGCGGATCGAACTCGACGAACGCAACAAGGCCGTGCTCGACGAGCGCGAACGCGAACGCCAAAACAAGATCGAGGTGGAACAGAAGTTGGCCTACATGGTCGACGAGTTCAACAAGCTGATGGACCAACAGCGGTTTGCCGAGGCGGAAGTCGTCGCCAAGCGGGCCGCCGAACTGGCGCCTGACGAACCGGTCGTTCGCCAGCTCAAGTGGAATGCTCGATTTGTGCGGAACTACACCGCGCAAATGGATATTCTCGACGCCAAGGAGCAGGGCTTTGTCCACAGCCTGGAGTCGGTGGACGAATCGTCGATTCCGTTCGATGATCGCAACCCCATCCAGTTTGCCCACAACTGGCGCGAGCTGACCGACCGCCGCAGCAAGTTGATGGACAGCATGAAGCGCCGAAACGAGAAAGAGGTGGAAATCGAGCAGAAGCTGCGCACGCCTGTATCCCTGCGGTTCACCGACACTCCGCTGGCCGAAGTGATGGAGTACCTCGGGCGCGTGGCCAATGTCAACTTGCACCTCGACCTGCAGGGACTCTCCGACGAGGGCATCAACCCCAACACGCCGGTGACCATCAACCTGCAAGGGGATATCCAACTGAAGAGCGCGCTGGACCTGATCCTGCAGCCGCTCCGACTGTCGTACGTGATCAAGCACGAGGTGCTCAAGATCACCAGCGTGCATGCTCGCGATGGTGAAGTGGTCACGCTCACCTACAACGTGGCCGACCTGGTGATTCCCATTCCCAACTTTGTGCCCTCGGTCAACATGGGCATGACCAGCGCCATCAACGAAGCCTACCGCCAGGCGGGCCGACTGGGCGCTGGTTTGGGCGCGGGACCGATGATTGCGGCCGCGGGCGCGGGCGGTGGAACCACCAATGCCGTGCTCGATCCGGCGGTGCTCGCTCAGATGGGCGGATCGGGATCGTTCCCTGCCTTTGGTGGCCCGGGCGCCTCGGGGGTCTCTCCCGGTCCTGGCGGCCTGGGAGGCGGAGCCGAGCCCGACTTCGACAGTTTGATCCAACTGCTCACCACCACGATCAAGCCGGACTCGTGGCAAGAAACCGGCGGTCCCGGTTCGGTGGCGCCGTTCGAAACCAACTTGAGCCTGGTCATCACGCAAACGCAGGAAGTTCACGAACAGATTGCGGACTTGCTCGACCAGCTTCGTCGGTTGCAGGATTTGCAGGTTACCATCGAAGTTCGCTTCATCACGCTCAACGACAACTTCTTTGAACGGATCGGCGTCGACTTCGACTTCGACATCGACGACAACATCGACCGTCCGTTCCAGGTGTGGGGTCGCCCCGACCTGAGTGCTTCGACCAGTTACACCGACCCGAACGCGCTCAATGTCGGAACCGGCAACCCGCCGCGCGATATCCAGGATCGCGATCACGGGCGTTCGGTGTCGGTAGGCATGTCGGCGCCAGGCGTGTTCAGCGCCGACCTCGACATTCCCGTGGCACAGGGCAGTTTCCCCTTGGCCACGCCGCAGTTCGGCGGTTTCCAGCCGGGCGCCGGTGCCACGGTGGGCTTTGCCATCCTCTCGGAGATCGAAGCCTTCTTCTTCATCGAAGCCAGCCAGGGCGATCGCCGCAGCAACGTGCTGCAAGCCCCCAAGGTGACGTTGTTCAACGGTCAGTCGGCCGTGGTCAGCGACACCTCGCAAACGCCCTTCGTGATCAGCGTGATTCCGGTGGTGGGCGACTTCGCGGCTGCCCAGCAACCGGTGGTTGTGGTACTCAACGAAGGCACCTTCCTCAACGTGCAAGCTGTCGTTTCCGACGATCGCCGGTTCGTACGGTTGACGGTGGTTCCTTTCTTCAGCAGCATCGGCGAAGTGAACACCTTCACTTTCACCGGCAGCGAAACCACCACCATCGGCAGTTCGCAAACCGCCGATGACCGCACCTTGCCGTTGCAAGACCGTCCCCGGTCGGTGCAACGCTCGGGCACCACGGTGCAGTTGCCCACGTTCTCTTTCGTTACGGTCTCCACAACGGTTAGCGTGCCCGATGGCGGCACGGTGCTGCTCGGCGGTATCAAGCGCCTGAGTGAAGGCCGCAACGAATTCGGCGTGCCGATTCTCAACAAGGTTCCGTATCTGAACCGGTTGTTCAAAAACGTCGGCATCGGTCGCGAAACTCAAAGCCTGATGATGATGGTCACGCCACGCATCATCATCAAGGAAGAGGAAGAAGCCCTGCTGGGCCTCACGCCCACGCCGTAATCGCTAGGACGCCCACACTCCTCAACTAGTTGGTGCGTCGAACTCTGCCGCCGCGATCCCTTGGGGGTCGCGGCGGCTTTTTTTAGTTGTTTGCAGCCCCCCGGCAACCCAGATGACTCCCATTTCATTTCAACGCGATTTTTCTTGACTTGGCGGCGGATCGCAGATCAAAGTGGTTGGCGCGGAGATCTGTCCTTGGAACGGAGGAGATAAGCATGTCCCCCCTATCTCAATGGCGTTTGGGTCGCCAGTTGGCGCTGGCCGTCGCCGGGTTGATTTTGATTGCGGTTCCCGCGGGGGCGCAAGCCCCGGCCGACCGCGTGGAAGCTCATTTGCATAATGGGGAATTCGCGCCGGCACTCAACGTGGCCCGGCAAGCGGCCCCCGGTCAACGAGATCTGTTGCTTCAACGAATTGCCGCGGTACAGGCCCAAACGGGCAATCTCCGCGGTGCGGTCGATTCCTTGGCCGATGTTTCGAGCGATACTGCCCGCGCGTCGGCCCTCTCCGGAATTTCGCGAACCGGAAACTTCGGCAACGCCGGCGGTTTCGGAGAACCCGACTTCGACGCCGTCATCGATCTGATCAAGACCACGGTGAAACCCGAAAGCTGGGATGACCAGGGGGGTCCGGGCGCCATTGCCGAATTTGAAGGCGGGGTGCGCGTCGACGCCGCAGGCTTGGTGCATTCACTGTTGCAAGATGACACGCTCGACCGATTGCGCACGCTCCGTCGTCAATCACGCTCGATCGTGGCGGAAGACGCCGACGTTCGTCGCGAAGCCGGATTGCGTAAGGTGTCGCTCAACCGGCTCGAAAAGCTGGTGCAATTGAAATTGGCGGCAGGAGAGCCGCTGAGCGACGATATTCGCTATTTGGCCGGATTGCACAAAATTTCCCATGTGCTGGTGTACCCAGAAACCGGCGATATCGTGTTGGCCGGCCCTGCCGGAAATTGGCAGACCGACCGCGAGGGACGCGTCCTGAATACCCGCACAGCTCGCCCGGTGCTGCAACTCGACGATCTGGTGGTGGTGCTGCGGCACATGACAGCGCGTCCTAATGAGCCGTTTGGGTGCTCCATCGTCCCGCTGAAGGAAAACCTGGCCAAGACCAAGGCTTTCTTGGAGGAATCGTCGCAGCAGGCTCTGAAGCCTGGCATGCGCGATCGCTGGTTGAAAGACCTTCGCGACCATATGGGCCAGCAGGCGGTCGAGTATTACGGAATCGATCCGCAAACGCGTGTGGCGCGGGTGCTGTTCGAAGCCGATTACCGGATGAAATTGGTCGGCATTGGCTTGGAACCTGGCAGCGTGAACGTGCCTAGCTATCTTTCCACGGTTCAGGTGGCCCCCGGTCAGCCGGCTCCCCCCCTGGGCGTGCTCCGCTGGTGGTTCACCCTCAACTACGATTCGATTCTGGCATCGCCCGAACGAAATGCGTTCGAACTGCGAGGGCAGGGGGTGAAGGTTCTCAGCGAGAACGAAATGATCACGGCTCAAGGCGACCGGGTTCATACCGGCCAGTCGGATGCCTTGACGGCCGGCTTTGCGCAAAGCTTCACCGAGCATTTCGGGGAATTGGCGAGCAAGTACCCGGTCTACGCCGAATTGCAGAACATCTTTGATCTGGCTTTGGCGGCCGCACTGATTCAGGCTGAGAATTTACCGGACCAGGTGGGCTGGAACATGACCTGCTTCGGCGAACGCGGAACGTACCTACCCGCGTTTAGCTACGCCCCGAAAATGGTTGAAACCGTGATGAACCACCGGTTGGTGAATCGCACGCAAATTCTGGCCGCGGCCAGCGGCGGTGTGCGCGTCGATCCGGCCTCGCTCGTCAAACGCGACGCGATCCAAGCCGATTCTCGTGGGGTGCTTGGTAGTCGTCGTGAGCAGGCGGAGCCGCAAGACCTGCAGCGGCTCCAGTGGTGGTGGGACTAACCAGCATTTTCGAGGGAGCAGGTTCTTAGGTCGGATGTCGCCGTCCTACGAATCGCACCGGTTGGTAACGCAAATGCTTACCCAAGGTGCCCCTTTCCTCATCCCCAACAAACAAGAAACCCGGTGCAGCTATTAGCTTCACCGGGTTTCTTGTTTTTCCATTTTCTCAGTGGCAAGGTGCCGCCAGTTCTCGTCTGGCTTGGCGAGAATTATCTCGCAACTTTCCCATTTATCCCGAATTCTGTCGGTTGAATGTTTGGGAAAAGGCGTTTGGGAGCAAGCTGAAACCGAGACTCGGAGATTCGCTTGCGCCATTCGACCAACCTTATCGAATATACCCAAGTTGATTATTTTTACTTTAAGTTTCTTGACAACGATAATACTGCTGATAACCTGCAACCTAGTTTGCGTAGTTATCCGTTGCTTCTCTGTCTGCGCATCCTGTCAGCACAGGGCATTTGTGACAGTTTGACAGCCTGGAAAAGCAACCAACGACTCCCCGGATCGCTGCCGCCAGTGACGGGGCTGCTGGGAACGAAAAGGCGGCAATTGTTTTGCTTCTTAGTTCGTTAGTTGATTTGTGGAGGCTCCAGAATGAATCGTGCTTTGATCTTCGGTATCGCTCTATTCGTGGCGATCGTCGGCATCGCGTTGGTGACCATGGACAGCTCGGCTGTCGCCGGCCACCGTTGCAAGTGCAAGTGCAATGATTGCTGCCAGCCCTCGTGCTGCGCTCCCGCTTGCTGCGCCCCGGTTAATTGCTGCCCGCCGCCCGCTTGCGGCTGCCACGGCGTTCCCGCCGCTGCTGCTGTCCCCGCTGCCAACCCGGTTGCCCAACGCAGCCAGTTCGGCTTCCGTACCGTCAGCTTCCAGCGCTAAGTTCGCTCGAAGTTCCGGTCACTAGCTGACCGCACAGACGTTTACCAGGCAATGCCCTGTTTGCCTTGCAAACGTTCTACAAACAGAGCCGGGCTCCCCACTAGGGGAAGCCCGGCTTTGCAATTTGATGGGCGATACCAAACTCGTCTGCACGCGTTTCTGTTCTTAGAATTCGCGGCGTTGTGCTGCAAAGTTAACCTCGGGTTACTCCAATTACGGACCAATGCTGGGCGGCTGATTGGAGAGGAAATCGCGAGGACCGCGGGTGGTGTAGTAGGGATAGGCCACCGCCCCCGCGGACATTCCCGGGGCTGGTTCCAGGGGCATGCCATTTCCATTTCCGTTCCCGCCCCAACCGGCGTCTTCGGGACAGTTACAGCGGCTACAATGCCCGTGGGCGTTGAAGCAGCGTCCCCAGTGTGTGCCGTTCTGGGGAAAACCGCCCAGGAACGGCCCTTCAATCCGGCGTTGGCCGAAACTTGGGTCGGGGCAATGCGGGCACATTTTGCACCCCAGTCCCCCGGTGCAGCACAATAGTGCCGCCAGTGAGGCAACGAAAAAGCGATTCATGGGTCGGATTTCCTTCTCGCGCAAGAATCGTGAAATTCTTGCGTCCCTCCTGGACGGAATTGGATCGCCAATGCAACCCGGTCGCGGGAACCAGAATGCTTGGCACGCCACAAGGCTGCCAGGCGGCTTTCGCCACCTGCGGGTGGACAACCTTGCTGGATCGGACATCGGTCGATTGAGCCTTCGCCCTCAGTACAGCCACCGGCGAGTTGACTGTGCGGGACGATCGACCCCGGCTTGCTACGTCGCGACACGGCGAACCCCTTCGAGCCATCGGTGTCTTCCTGGTTGGAAGCGACAGCGACCGCTGCGGATCGGGCAGGGGATGCCCGTCACGGGTACTACTTTCTGTATCGACGGAGAAACCCTTAGAATCCAGAAAATCGGCAACTGGGGGGACGACGCGTCGCGGGATGGTTTCTTACCTGCTGACATCTCCGCAAGCGACGGGGAAGTTTTCTGGGCCAACGTCCGGTTGTGATTAAACCGCGTTAAGTTCGGGGGGACGTTTTTCAGGGCACGTTCCGCTCCTCAGGGGATTGACACTGGGCCAGCACCTCTCAGAATAGAAACCGCACGCCGAAGTGGCGGAATTGGCAGACGCGCTGGACTCAAAATCCAGTTCTCGCAAGAGAGTGTGGGTTCGATTCCCACCTTCGGCACTCCGTTCTCACTCCCTGCATCGTGGAGTTCTCGCAGGCAATTCGCCTTGGCGGCCCAGTGCCAGCTTGAGGGAGGCCCCCCCCATGGCAAATCCCTACCAGTCGCCGGCATCATCCGAACCGACGTCTCAATCGGCAAAGGTTGCCCAACCGGTCAGGCTTGCCATTCCTTGGGTGGCAGCGCTTGGCCTTGCTCCCTGGGTGCTGTTCTATATTGCCAACGACTATGCGGTATGGGGCGTTTGCGGCAATGTGACCTTTGCCGAGTTGCAGCAAATCCAACAGGATCAGGCCATATCGCGCTCGTTTGCCTGCGGGTCGGTGGCAGCGGCCCTGGGCATCACGCTGTTGGGTCGCTACCAGCGGTCGCCTGTCGGCCTGATCTTGAGCGCGGCCTATTTGGCCTGTGCCGCTGCGTTCGCGGCCTATCGGCACATCCACCACGGGTTCGTCTGGCCCTAGGCGGTGGACGTTTCTTTCCGCTGCTCGCTCGGGCACGGCTGCCTTTTGAAAGCTAACCTTGCCAGGGGGACGGTCCCTTCCCGCGCCCGAGGTTTGCGCAGACTCCCTCCGATAGCTCGATTAGCAGTTGCTATTGCCATGAACAGCACCCTAGCAGAAGTGCCCGAAACTCCGGTCTCGGGTGCATCGTCGCCCCATTCGGGCGCACAACCGCCTTCAACTGAGCCTAAACCCGGCCTGGACGGCACGAATTGGAAGATATGTCGCGTGACATCCGCGACCGACCTCTCGTTACTCGAGACCGAGTGGCGGCAACTTGCAACAACCTGCGGGGGGCCGATCGAACACTACGATTGGGCGCTGGCATGCGCAGAAACGGATTCGCGCCCCGTCGAAGTGGTAGTGCTTAGCCGCGAAGATGCGCCCTCTGCCATCGTGCCGCTTTCAATTCGCCGGTTCCACGGGGCTCGCCGCAAGGCCATGCTTGGCGTGGATGAGCACCATGAGCCGACGGACCTGCTATGTACGGGCCCCGAATCGGCACTGAAGTTTGCGCAAACGCTGGCCGCCGATCGCTGGCCGGTGCAGTTTGGCCGCCTTCCGTCCGGCACGTTCAGCTTGGATGCCTTGCGGCAAGGCTTTTGCAAAGGCTACTTGGTGGTGGTACGCCCCCAGGCCACGTATCCGTTCATTCGGCTCAGCGAAGCCTGGACAGATCCCGAAAGCCAATTGAGTTCGCGCCGGCGTTCCGATTTTCGTCGGGCCCAGCGAAAGGCCGAAAAAGCGGGCCAGATCACCGCCGAGATTCTCTTGCCCGAACCCGAGCAGCTCGACCGACTTCTGGACGAAGCCTTTGCCGTGGAGGCGCAATCGTGGAAGGGGATCGCCGGCACGGCCATGGCGTGCAATCCGAGCGAAGCCGCCTTCTGCCGTCGATATGCCCACGCGGCTTGTCGGCAAGGAATTTTGCGATTGTGCTTCCTCCGCATCGACGGGCAGGCCGTGGCCATGCAAGTGGCCATGGTGGCCGGCGGCGGTTTTTGGCTTTTGAAGATCGGTTACGATGCCCGCTTCAGCCAATGCTCGCCCGGCTTGCTGCTGTTGCGAGAGTCGATTGCCTACGCCGCTCAGCAAGGCCTGCGCACCTTCGAATTCCTCGGACAATCGGAACCATGGATCGAAGTTTGGACCAGCGACAAACGCGAGTGCGTGTCGTTCCGCGCCTATCCTTACAACGTTCGCGGAGCGTTGGCGTTGGGCGTCGACGCCGTGGCGCACGCCGCAACGCATGCTAAACGGTTCGCCGTTCGGGTAGGCTTGAAGCTGCGCGCCGCGGCTAAGGCCGCGGCGCTGCCTGTCGCTCGCTGCGCGGCCCGTAAATACATCGCCGGCGAAAACTTGAACGATGCACTTCGCGTCAAGTGCGAACTAGCAAAGCAGGACCTGGCTACCACGATTGGTTATTGGGATTCGCCCGAGAACGATCCTCGCAGCGTGGCCGATCAATATGTTGCAGGCATCGAGGCCATGAATGGCGATGACTCGCAAAACTATCTTTCGATCAAGCTGCCGGCCCTCAATTATTCGGGGGACCTGCTGCGCGAAGTCGCCGAGAAGGCCAAGGCAGCGGGCCGCCGCATCCACTTCGACGGCATGGGGCCCGAGTCGGTCGACCGTACGCGAACCATGATCGAAGAAACCATTGCGGCAGTGCCTGGGGTGCAAATCAGTTGCACGTTGCCCGGCCGTTGGCAACGGAGCGTGGACGATGCCCGTTGGGTTGCCGAACGAGGGTTGCCGGTCCGCGTGGTGAAGGGGGAATGGCCCGATCCATTGCAACCGCAGCGCGATCTCCGGCAAGGGTACTTGGAAGTGATAGACGCCTTGGCCGGGAGTGCCTCGCGGGTGTCCGTAGCCTCGCACGACGTGCCGTTGGCGGCAGAAGCCATCCGCCGCTTGCAAGCCGCAGGCACTCCTTGCGAATTGGAATTGTTGTACGGCTTGCCGACGCGTGAATCGGTGCGCCAGGGCAAATCGCTGAATGTCCCCATTCGCGTGTACGTTCCCTATGGCGAAGCTTACATGCCATACGCGTTATCGAAGATCGCGAAGAAGCCGCGTATCTTGTGGTGGCTGGCCAAGGACTTTGCGGTTTCGCTCTTCCGCCGACACGGTTGATCTCCGAACCGTCAGGCTCGAACCCTACTTGCGCAATGTTTCGTCGCCTTGTGGGGACATCGACCCTTTGCCATGGCCAGATTGGTCGGCGCATTGGCCAATAATCGCAGCGAACGCCGTCGCAATCGATTATGCTTTCAGAGCGGGCCACACGCCTCCCCGGCGACCAGCCATCAAGACACCGTTGTTGTCTCTGCGTTTGCGGGACAACCTCGATTCGTTGCAAGGCACGTTCAGTCGGCGCTGCAACGATGCCAACCTGTGCGATTTTCACGCCCCCCCACCTTGGAGCACTCCGACGATGTTACGAACTGCGGTCGTTTGTTTAAGTTTGTGGATGGGGACCGCGGCCACGGCAACTCGGGCTGACGACGCGGCGATTTCGCGAATCGCCTTCGGCGCTTGTGCCAGGCAAGACCGTCCTCAACTCATCTGGGAGGCCGTGATCGAAGCCAAGCCGCAGTTGTTCGTCTTCTTGGGAGACAACATCTACGCCGACACTGAAGACATGGATGTGATGTGGGCCAAGTATCAGCTGCTGGGAGCCCAACCAGGTTATCAGAAGCTCAAGCAGATTAGCCGAATTCTGGCGACCTGGGACGATCACGATTACGGTGTGAACGATGGCGGCGCCGATTACCCCAAACGCCGCGAGTCGCAGCAGCTCTTCTTGAAGTTCTTCGAGGCGCCCGAGGACGATCCCCGCTGGAAGCGGGAAGGCATTTACTCCTCGCACGTGTTTGGCCCCGAAGGCCGCCGGGTGCAGGTCATTTTGCTCGATGCCCGATACTTTCGCAGCCCTCTTACCAAGGGTTACGAATCCGGCGAACCCGGCGAAGGCATCCGCGGCGTGTATGCTCCCAATCGCGATCCCCAAGCGACGATCTTGGGCGAGGCTCAATGGGGATGGCTGGAAAAACAGTTGCGAGAGCCGGCCGAGGTTCGGATCATTGGGTCGGGCATCCAAGCGATCGCGGCGAACCACGGCTGGGAATCCTGGTCAAACTTTCCTCGCGAACGTCGGCGGTTGTTCCAAATGATTCGCGAGACAGAAGCCCGCGGGGTGGTGCTGATCAGCGGCGACCGGCACCTGGCGGAAATTTCTCGATTGCGACCCAACGAACGGCTGGGGGTCGGCTATCCGTTGTACGACGTCACCAGCACCAGCTTGAATTTGCCCAGCGGCAACTTCACCCAGGCCGGAACGCGATTCACCAACGAAATCAACTCGCACCGTGTGGGGTTAACCTACTTTGAAACCAACTTTGGTTTGATTGATATCGATTGGACCGAAACCGACCCGTTGCTGCGTCTGCAAATTCGCGACGAAAAAGGAGGCGTGGTGCTCCAGCAGCGTGTTAGGCTCAGCGAACTGGCGCCCCAATAGCCTGCCATCGGCCTTGATTCAGACCGATCGTCAATCCCTCGTTAGTGATTTTTTGCCACACGTCTACTCCCGGCTTTCACGTACTTAAAGGTTGATCATGTTCAAGACTCTTGCTTCGTTTCTACTGTTGGCGTGCTGGGCTTCCCCAGCCGTGGCCCAATCCTGGAACGTGCTTCCAGACAGTAAAGACCAACCAGCCACGCAAATGATGCAGCGGTACCTCAAGCAGCAAGCCCACGAGGCGCTTGCCAAGCGCCGTGCCGCGTACGAACAGTTGAAAACGCCCGAAGAACTGGCCCAGTGGCAGGCCGACCGAAGACAATTTTTCATCGACCAGCTCGGGGGGTTCCCCGAACGCACTCCACTCAACCCGCAGGTTGTGGAGCGAAAGTCGATGGATGGGTACCGGATTGAAAAGGTGATTTTTGAAAGCCAGCCAAGGCATTACGTCACCGCGATTCTGTATCTGCCTCCGGGAGAAGGTCCGCACCCTGGCGTCATTCTTCCCTGTGGCCATAGCGCCAATGGCAAAGCGGCGGAAACGTACCAGCGGGCGTCGATCCTGCTGGCTAAGAACGGAATTGCTGTGCTTTGCTACGATCCCATTGCCCAGGGCGAGCGCACGCAGTGGATCGCTCCCACGCCCGAGATCGCCAAGAGCAACACGGCCAGTCACACCGTGATTGGTCTGAGCAGCATTCCGTTGGGAACGAACACGGCCCGATATCGCATTTGGGACGGCATCCGCGCGCTCGACTACCTGGCGAGCCGCCCCGAGGTCGACCCCCAGCGGCTCGGCTGCACCGGCAACAGCGGCGGCGGCACGCTCACCAGCTATCTGATGGCTCTGGATGATCGGATTGTTTGCGCGGCTCCCAGTTGTTATCTCACCACATTCGGCCGGCTGCTGGATACGATCGGACCGCAGGATGCCGAACAAAACATTCATGCGCAAATTGGCTTCGGCATGGACCATGCCGATTACATCTTGATGCGGGCACCGAAGCCCACGCTGATGTGTGTCGCCACGCACGACTTCTTCGACATCGACGGCGCCTGGGATACCTTCCGTCAGGCAAAGCGGTTCTACACCAGGCTCGGCTATGCCGAGCGCGTGGACCTGATCGAAACCGATGCCAAGCATGGTTTTTCCGCGCAGCTTCGCGAAGGCGCCACCCGCTGGATGCGACGCTGGCTACTGGACAAGCACAACCCGGTGTTCGAGCCCGAGTTCCCCATCGCCACCGATGCCGAGGCGCAATGCTCGCCCACTGGCCAGGTGATGGACATTCCTGGCGCCCGATCCGTATTCGATCTCAATCGCGACTGGCTTGCCCAGTTGGATACCAAGCGGGCCGCGCGCTGGGCGCAAGGCGCCACGCCTGAACTGCTGGCCGAGGTGCGAAAGCTTTCCGGCATTCGCCCACTCAGTGAGTTGGAACCTTGCCGGGTCGAAAAGCTGAGTAAGGTAGACGACAAACGCTTCCAGGTGGAAAAAATTGTGCTGCGTCCGGAGAAAGGAATTGACCTGCCAACCTTGGTCTTCACACCGAGCCAGTCCAATGGCGAAGTGCATCTGTACCTGCACGGCGATGGCAAACATATCGACGCCGCCGCCGAAGGCGGCATCGAAAAACTGGTTGCCGCCGGAAATACCGTGGTCGCGGTCGATTTGCGCGGCATTGGCGAAACGGCGTCGGGCGGGCCGGCCACCAGCGCCCTCAGCAAGGCCGTGGGCAGCGACTCCAAGGATTTCTTCCTGGCCTATTTGGTTGGCAAGTCGTACGTCGGCATGCGGGCTGAAGACATTCTGCGCAGCGTTCGCTCGCTGGACAAAGTGGTGTCCGGCAGCCTCGGCCGCGTCCATTTGGTGGCCGTGGGTCAAACCGGTCCTGCAGCGCTGCACGCCGCGGCACTCGAGCCCGAATTGTTCGCAACGATCACGCTACGAGGTTCGTTGCGAAGCTGGTCCGACATTGTCATGGCCGAACTTCCCCGGGCGCCGCTGACGACGACGGTTCACGGGGCCCTGCAGGTCTACGATCTGCCCGACCTGTTGGGAATGCTTCCGCAAGATAAGATCAAGATCATCGAACCCGTCAACGGGCGTGGGGAAACGATCGAATAGAAAGGCGTCTCGCGTTTCCTCATATTCCAGGCACGGCGCCTCCGTCGAGAATCGCAGTCGAGACCAAATCGACTGCGATTCCGGCGATTGGTAAAATGAGTGATATGCGAACGTGAGTTTTTAGTTTCTAACGTGCCGGCCGCTCCGCAAGCTGCAGGGGAGTTTCCGGAGTAAACGTATGTTTGCGGGTTATCCGCGTTGAGGATTAACGCCACGCGTTGGTGCGGGGTTCGTAAGTTCAGCGCCCGAAAGCCCGCAGAAGTCCGTTTGGATTCTAAGTTAGGTTTGGATCACGCCTGTGGCAGGCTCCGTCCTAGCCACCGCTTAGGCGGCGATTCCTGCCCCAATCGTTCTCGCGGTTCCCTGGAGTTGGCTACATGAGATTTCCCTGTGGACGAATGCGACCGCCCGCGGTGACGCGCCGGCAGGCGTTGCAGCAGGGTGCAATGGGGTTTGGAGCCGTGGCGCTCAGTGCGCTGTTGGGCGAATGGGGTTGGAATCCACCGCGGCAAGCATGCGCCAACGCGGACTTGAACCCGTTTATTGCTCGCAACGGTCATCATCGAGCTAAAGCCCGCAGCGTCATTTTCTTGTACATGGACGGCGGACCCAGCCAGGTCGATACGTTCGATCCCAAGCCGCGATTGACCAAGGAACACGGGCGGCCATTCGGGGCCAAAATCCTTCCCACACAGTTCGATAGCCGCGGCAGCACGTTCGGCAGCCCCTGGAAATTTCGGAACTATGGCGAATGCGGGACGCCCGTCAGCGACTTGTTTCCCAACATTGCGCAGCACGTGGACCGGATAGCCGTGGTGCGCTCCATGACTTCCAACTTTCCCGAGCATACCAACGCCAACTATTTTCTTCACACGGGGCATGGCCAACAGGGACGCCCTAGCATGGGCGCCTGGTTAGGGTACGGACTAGGGAGCGAGTGTCGCGATTTGCCCGGATTCATCGTTCTCAATGGCGGTCTGATTCCGCCCGGGGGAATGGACAATTTCAACTCGGGTTTTCTGCCGGCCACGTACCAGGGGTCGCTGTTCCATTCGGGCAACACGCCGATCGCCAACGTGCAACGCACCGAGGCCACGCCCAAGCTGCAACAGAATAAGCTTGCTTTACTCCAACAACTCGATCGCGCCGGGGTTGAGCAATTGGGCCGGGTCGATGCGCTCGAGTCGGCCATTGCCAACTACGAGTTGGCCTATCGCATGCAGGCCGCGGTTCCTCAACTGATCGATCTTTCGCAAGAAACTCAGGCCACGCACCGGCTCTACGGCACCGATTCCAGCTATGCCCCCACAGCCACTTATGCCCGGCAGTGCCTGCTGGCCCGACGGTTGGTGGAAAGCGGTGTGCGGTTTGTCGAGTTGACTTGTCCTGGCGTGGGCGTCGATCGTTGGGACCAGCATCAGAACATTGAAGATGGGCATGCCCGCAACGCCCGGGCCGTCGATCAACCCATCGGCGCATTGTTGGCCGATTTGCAACAACGGGGATTGCTCGATGAAACCTTGGTGGTGTTTTCGGGCGAGTTTGGCCGCACTCCGTTTGCCCAAGGGTCCAATGGACGCGACCACAATCCGTTCGGTTTTTCGATGTGGATGGCTGGCGGGGGCATTCGCGGAGGCACGATTTGGGGTGCCACCGATGAATACGGCTACCATGCCATTGAAAACAAGGTGGAAATCCACGACCTGCACGCGACGATGCTTCATCTGCTGGGAATCGACCATACCCGGCTTACGTTCCGATTCAGCGGCCGCGACATGCGATTGACCGACGTGCATGGCAAGGTGATGCACGGGGTGTTGGCGTAATAATGGCGACCCGGGTGGCGGTTTGTCGGTTGCCACGGGCAGCCATGCAATGCGTGTGCACCGATTGGCGCGGCAACGCAAGCACGGCATGCTGAGAATCGGTTTGAGTTCCGGCCATCCTCCCCTGGTTCTGGCTTGTCCGCATTTCTGCTTTCATGAAAACCACGTATTGGCGCCGCCTCAAGCAAATCTTTCCCATCACGTTGAGCGCCGTGCTGGCGCTGCTCAACGTGGCGTTGATGGTCTGCTGGATCGTGCTCCTGGCGCAATTCGACGCTTGGAGTGGCCTGGCGATTGGCACGGTGGTCTTTGCCCTAACGCTGTTGGGGCTCATGTTCTATTCGTTTTTGCATGTTAAGGAGACCCGACTCAATCAGCGGCAGGCCAATTTTATCGACAGCGTTACGCATGAACTCAAGAGCCCCATTGCTTCGCTACGATTGTATTTGGAAACGCTGCAAATGCGGGCCTTGGACCGCCCCCGGCAAGAAGAGTTCTTTGCGACCATGGCGGCCGAACTCACGCGGCTCGATGAATTGATCAGCCAATTGCTTGAGGTGGCGCGGCTCGACGCCGTGGGGCACGACAGTCCTCCAGAAGATGTGCCAATCGAATCGCTTATCGCCCGCTGCGCACGTTGGGCCGCCGAGCATCACCGGTACGATCCGGCCGAGGTGTTTCAGTTTGATCTGCCCCCACTGACCATTCGCGCCGTGCCGCTGTTGCTGGAAATGATCTTCCGCAACCTGCTCGATAATGCGGTCAAATACGGCGGGCGCCCCCCCAAGGTAACGGTTACTGCTCGGCTCATCGACCCCAAGAAAGTGTTGGTGTGCGTTACCGACAATGGAAGTGGCGTGCCCGAGGAAATTCGAGACCGCATTTTTGGCCTGTTTTTCCGCGGCGGCAGCGAATTGGAGCGGCGACAGAAGGGTACAGGACTGGGCCTCTATATCGTGCAAACACTGGTGCGGCAGCTTAAAGGAAGCGTTCGCGTGAAACCGCGGGAAGACGCTCCGGGAAGCGTCTTCGAAGTGGTCTTGCCAGGAGGCGAGGCAACATGCGACTCTTGATTGTGGAAGACGAGGCAGCCCTGGCGGGGGGGCTCAAGTTCAATTTTGAGCAGGAAGGTTACGACGTCGTCGTGGTGGGCGATGGTCCCTCGGCCCTGGCGCGGCTGGCGGAAGGCGGCATCGACTTGGTGATTTTGGATCTCATGCTGCCGGGAATGAGCGGCTACGAAATCTGCAAGGAAATCCGCCTTACCGACTTCGAATTACCCATCATTGTCTTGAGCGCTCGAACGCTCAGCGAAGACCGCACACTGGCATTCGACGTGGGAGCCGACCAATATCTAAGCAAGCCCTTCGTCCTGGTCGAACTCTTAAGCCGTGTTCGCAATTTGCTGAAGCGTCGTGGCCAAAGGACCGCAACGCCAACGCCTGTGGCAAATCCTGAACTCGAAACTTGCCAGCTTGGTGTGGCACAAATCAACCTGCGCTCGTTTCAGGTGCTGCGAGAAGGCCAACAGTTCGACCTCACCACCCTTGAAGCCCAACTCTTGCGATATTTCCTGCAGCACCCCAACCGGGTGCTGTCGAGGGCGGAAATTCTGGAGGAGGTTTGGGGCGAAAATGTCGAAATTTCCACTCGCAGCATCGACAACTTCGTGCTGCGGCTCCGCAAATTGATCGAGCCCGACCCCAGTCGCCCGCGACATCTGCTGTCCGTGCGCGGAACAGGCTATCGACTGGTGCGAAATCCCCCCGCGAGCGAAAGCCGTTAGCGGTGGGTGCGAAGGCGTCCTGGGGGCGACGGAATCGTGGCAGACCATTCGAGGGACGCCGTCCAAGGCTTACTCAAGCCACAGGTCAAAGTTGCCGAAATCTAGCAGGTTGCCAGATTTGCCAGGTCGAGCGCATCGCATTCACGCCGGAAAAATAAGGCACGGTGCGCATCCGCCTATCCTGACTCGGGTTTACGACGACAACATTGGATGAACAACCGATCCGCGGTTCGCCAGCCTGGCAGACTTTTTCGTTTAGGTGAACTGCGGCGACCATCGCGGTAGCCAGTCGGATAGGCAACTGCTATGCTTTCAAGGCCGTCGCCGCCCCAGCCACGGTGCTGGCCGTCGCTGACCAGCGTCTGATTCGGAAAGGACTCGATGCAACGCAGCCATCCCACGTTAGACTTTACCCACCCATTGCCTTACGGCGCCCTGGTATGGGAAGGCGGCGTGCAGTTTGTCGTCTTCAGTCGCCATGCCACGGCGATGCGGGTATTGCTTTACAACCGCGTGCGCGACCGCGACCCGGCCGAAATCATCGAACTCGATCCCGACAACGATCGCTGGGGCGACATGTGGAGTGCGTTTGTGCCGGGCATTGGACCGGGCCAACTGTACCATTTTCAGGCCGATGGTCCCTTTGAGCCCTCGCAAGGGCACCGTTTCGACGGGCAGGCCCGATTGATCGATCCGTACGCCAAAGCCCTGGCGGGCGAGTTTCAACCCGGCCCCGACGGCATCATTCGCCCCCCCAAGTGTGTGGTAATCGACGATCACTTCGATTGGCAGGGCGATCGGCACTTGCGGCGTCCGCTGTCCGAGACGGTGATCTACGAAATGCACGTCCGCGGCTTCACCAAGCACCGCTCCAGCGGCGTGAAAGATCCCGGCACCTACTTAGGCATCATCGAGAAAATCCCCTACTTGCAGTCCCTGGGTGTGACGGCTGTGGAATTGATGCCGGTTCATGAGTTTCCCACCACGGGCTGGCAAGGCGAAAAACTCACCCGACCCAACTACTGGGGGTATGACCCCATTGCCTTTTTCTCGCCGCACCGGGGTTATGCGGCCGGCCGCGAGCCAGGAGCGCAGGTGCGTGAGTTCAAGGAAATGGTGCGGGCCCTGCATCAGGCGGGCATTGAGGTCATTCTCGACGTGGTCTTCAACCACACGGCGGAAGGCAACCACTATGGGCCCACGTTCGGGTTCAAAGGGTTGGAAAACCGTGTGTACTACATGCTCGACGATCACGGCTACTACCGCAACTACTCAGGCTGCGGCAATACAGTGAACGGCAATCACCCCGTGGTGCGCGAACTCATCTTCCGTTGCCTGCGGCACTGGGTTCTCAATTACCACGTGGACGGCTTCCGGTTCGACCTGGCGTCGATTCTCAGCCGCAACCAGCGCGGCGAATTGATGCCCGATCCCCCCATGGTGGAAACCATCGCCGAAGATCCGCTCTTGGCCGACACTAAAATCATTGCCGAGGCCTGGGACGCCGCCGGCGCTTATCAGGTGGGCTCGTTCGCCAACGGTCGCTGGGCCGAATGGAATGGTCGCTATCGGGACGACATTCGCCGGTATTGGCGAGGCGACCCCGGCATGGTGGGCTGCTTGGCCACGCGAATCGCCGGTTCCAGCGACTTGTACCAGCCTTCGAATCGCCGGCCGTATCACAGCATCAACTTCATCACCAGCCACGATGGCTTTCCGATGAACGACCTGGTGAGTTACGACCACAAACACAACGAAGCCAACGGCGAAGACAATCGCGACGGCGACAACAACAACCACAGCAACAATTACGGTGTGGAAGGCCCCTCCCGCCGCGCGGCCGTGCAGGCAGTCAGAAAACGGCAGATTCGCAATATGCTTGCGACGTTGCTGCTGAGCCAGGGCGTGCCGATGGTGCTCTGCGGCGACGAATTCCGTCGAACCCAGCGCGGCAATAACAACGCCTATTGCCAAGACAACGATATCAGCTGGGTAAACTGGAAGTTTGTCGAACGGCATGCCGACCTGGTGCATTTTTGCCGCACGCTGATTCGTTTTCGTCGCAAAGAACCTACGGTTCGCCGCCCCTCGTTCCTCAAAGGCGTGGCGGATAAACCGGGAGTGTTGCCCGATGTAAGCTGGTTCAGCCCCGAGGGCCGACCGGCAGACTGGCACTTGAGCGATCATAGTCTGACCTGCATCTATGGAGCGGCGACTGAAAACGACGAACAGGTGGGGCGCCACGTCCTGCTGATGCTTCATGCTTCGGGAAGTGCCCGCGAGTTCACCATCCCCGAAATTGCGCGCGGCATCCGCTGGCGCAAGTTCATTGACACCTGGGAAGAACCGCCTGGCGATATCTTTCGCGATGCCGACGGACCGCTGCTCAAAGCCAAACGCATTACGCTGGGGCCGCAGTCATTGGTTTGCTACGTCTCCGAACGCGTTGAAAAAGAAGCGACCGCGGCCCCCAGCAATGTTTCCAAGGCTGCCACCAACGGCCAGCGAATGAGATGACGCAGGTACGATCGCCCGCCAAATTCGCCCCATCTACGTGATGAGTCATGTTCGCATTGAACGAACGAGCAGCGGCGCTCTGCCGCCACATGCTAGAACGGCTGAAAGAACTGCGTCTTGCGACGCGAAGCATTGCCGGCGCAACGATCATCGATTGCGGCATTGAAGCTCCTGGCGGTCTCGAAGCCGGCCGGCTCTTGGCCGAAGTATGCCTGTCCGGATTGGGATCCGTATCGTTTTCGCCCGGTGGGCTCGACGGAGTAGGTCCGCAAATCAGCGTCGCATCCGACCATCCCATTGCTGCCTGCCTGCTTTCGCAATACGCCGGCTGGCAGGTCCAACGCGGTGAGTTCTTTGCGATGGGATCGGGTCCGATGCGTACGGCCGCCGGCAAGGAACCGTTGATTGCGGAATTGGGCGAACGAGAGTCGGCTCGCGTGGCCGTGGGGGTTCTGGAAACGCGCCACTTTCCCAGCGAGGACGTCTGCCGCTACCTCGCCGAGAGTTGCAACGTGCGGCCCGAGTCGCTCACGCTGCTGGTCGCGCCCACGGCTAGTCTGGCGGGCACATTGCAAGTGGTTGCCCGCAGCTTGGAAACGGCGCTGCACAAACTGCACGAATTGAAGTTTCCGCTATCGGCCATTGTGGCCGGCTACGGTTCTGCGCCGCTGCCCCCCTTGGCCAAGAACGATCTCGCCGCGCTTGGTCGCACCAACGACGCCGTGCTTTACGGCGGCGACGTGACTATCTGGCTTCAATGCAGTGACGACGAACTTCGGAAAATCGGTCCTCAAGTACCCAGTTCGGCCAGTCGCGATTATGGGCTTCCGTTCATCGAAATCTTCAATCGTGCCGGACGAGACTTCTACAAGATCGACCCGTTGCTGTTCAGCCCCGCTCGGATTACGTTCATCAATCTGGCTACCGGCAGCAGTTTCCGATACGGCAAGACCGCGGCCGATGTCCTCACCAACAGCTTTTCCACCGTCAGCTACGACTGACCTCCCCGCTTCGTTCCGCGGCAATTCGCGCCGATGCAGATGCATCGGCAAGACATGCTCCTTCCGCGCCCGCGTCGAATAAGTCTTCCCGAAGACGCGCAATTGCATCGATAGTCATTGATATGTAAGCTGTTACGAGGAAACGCGGCCGCGCGCCGACCGATTTCCATTCCCATGAGATGCAACACAGGAAGAGGAATATGCTCCGTATTCTCGGCAGGCAGCCATCGCATTTTTGTGACGGGCATTCGCGACGGCAGTTTTTGAAGATGGGCGGGTTGGCTCTGGGGGGACTGGCCTTGCCACAAATCTTGCGTGCCGAAGCCTCGTCTTCGCCCAATGGCGGCACAAGCCGTGCGCACAAGGCGATCATCATGATCTACTTGTCGGGAGGACCGAGCCATCAAGATATGTACGATCTGAAAATGGAGGCGCCAGCCGAAATTCGCGGGTCGTTTCACCCGATTCAAACGAACGTGCCCGGCATCGAAATCTGCGAGCACTTGCCGCGATTGGCCAGCATGATGGACAAATTTGCCGTCATTCGCTCGCTCTACGGGTGCCCCGATCAGCATGCCTCGGATCTCTGCCTGAGCGGCTATCCCATTGGCCCCAAAGGGCAGCAGAACGGCCATCCATCCTTGGGTTCCGCGGTCTCCAAACTCCAAGGGCCGGTCGACCCTTCGGTGCCGCCATTTGTGGGACTCACCATCAAGACTCGGCACGCTCCTTACTCCAACCCCGGAAATCCCGGCTTTTTAGGAATGGCCCATGCCGCATTTCAGCCCGATGGCCAGGGTATGGAAAACATGCGGCTGAATGGCGTTTCGCTCGATCAGTTGCGCAACCGGCAGGGGCTGCTGTCGAGCTTGGACGCTTTTCGCCGCCGACTCGATGCCAGCGAGTCGTATCGCGGCGCCGATGCTTTCACCCAGCAGGCGTTCAACGTGCTCACTTCCAGCAAACTGGTCGAAGCGCTCGACCTCCAGAAAGAGTCGCCCGAGGTTCGCGATCGCTACGGCCGCGGCAGTGCCGATCCGGCCTTTGGCGAAGACGCGGGACCACATTGGATGGATCAGTTTTTAATGGCGAGGCGACTCGTCGAAGCTGGCGTGCGCTGCGTGACCCTCTCGTTTGGCAGTTGGGACCGGCATCATAGTAATTTCGCTCGATTGCCGCTGCAGCTTGCCCGGTTTGACCAAGGCATTACCGCACTCGTCGAAGACCTTCACAACCGTGGCCTCGATCAAGACGTCAGCGTCGTCGCTTGGGGCGAATTCGGTCGCACGCCGCGAATCAATAAAGATGGCGGCCGCGATCATTGGCCCCAGGTTTCGTGTGGATTGTTGGCTGGCGGAGGCATGCGAACAGGCCAGGTCATCGGTTCCACCAATCGCTTGGGCGAGGTGCCGCACGATCGGCCCGTGCATTACCAGGATGTCTTTGCGACCCTCTATCGTCAGCTTGGTATCGACGTGGGCAACGCCACCATCCCCGATCACAGCGGTCGCCCTCAATACTTGCTCGACCGCCGCGAACCGATCCCGGAATTGATATAGAATGGTACGGAACTCGATGCTGATGTTTGCCTGAGCATGCGGGTTCGAGATGAGTCTCCGTGGCGCCGCACGAAAGAATTCGCTTCGCCTCAGGAATCCCTCCGCGTTCACGAGATCGTTCCGACTGTCCCCGCAGAATTGCCAATGCCCCAGCTTGTAGTCCGATTTGTCTGTGTTTTCTCGATTTGCTACGCGCCGTTCGCCAGCGCTTCGGCTGCCGACCCGGTGGATTACCAGCGCGACATCAAACCGCTGCTGAAAACTCGGTGTTACGCCTGCCATGGCGCGCTGCAGCAAAAGTCAGAATTAAGGGTCGACACGGCGAACAGCATGCGTCGGGGCGGCGCCAGCGGCCCTGCCATCATCGCGGGCAAGCCCCGCGAAAGCTTGCTGATCGAACGAGTTGCTGCCCGCGACGACGACCAGCGAATGCCGCCCGAAGGCGAACCCCTCACGGCGGCTCAAGTGGAATTGCTCCAAGGTTGGATTGCCTCGGGAGCCGTGGCGCCCGAGGGCGAACTTCCCGAAGCCAGCCCCGCGGAGCATTGGGCCTTTCAAGCCGTCGAGCGTCCGGCGGTTCCGGCGGTCGCGCGCGAAACGTGGTTGCGCAACCCAATCGATGCATTCGTGTCGGAGCAGCACGAGCGATTCGAGTTGGTACCTCAAGCCGAGGCGCCGCGATCCCTTCTCATTCGGCGGCTGTATCTCGATCTGATCGGCGTTCCGCCTTCCGCGGAAGAACTCGCGCGGATCGATGCCGACCAGCATCCCGATTGGTACGAGCGGTTGGTGGACCAACTGCTCGACGATCCGCGGCACGGCGAACGTTGGGCCCGCCATTGGATGGATGTGTGGCGGTACAGCGATTGGTGGGGTTTGGGAGCCCAACTTCGCAACAGCCAGCAGCATATCTGGCATTGGCGCGATTGGATCGTTGAGTCACTGAACGAAGATCTGCCGTACGACGAAATGGTGCGGCTGATGCTGGCCGCCGACGAACTGCACCCCAACGACTTGAATCGTCTTCGTGCTTCGGGCTTTCTGGCGCGAAATTACTTTCTCTTCAATCGTCATCAGTGGATGGACGAAACGGTGGAGCACGTCAGCAAGGGTTTTCTAGCGCTGACGATGAACTGCGCCAAATGTCACGATCACAAATACGATCCTTGGGAACAAACCGATTACTATCGTCTACGAGCGTTCTTTGAGCCGTATCACGTGCGAATCGATGTGGTTCCTGGCGAAGCCGACCTGAATCGCGACGGCATCCCGCGCGCATTCGACGGCCTGCTCGATGAGCCCACCTACCTGTTTATTCGCGGCCAGGAAAGCCAGCCCGATAAATCGAACGTGATTGCCCCTGGCGTGCCAGCCTTGTTGTCATTCAAACAGTTGGCAATTGAGCCAGTGCCCTTGCCCGCCGAGGCATGGCAACCGGAGCGTCGGTCCTGGGTGCCAGAGGCGTACCTGGCGGCGGCGACGAACCAGTTTTCCTTGACCGAGAAAGCATTGGAAAAGGCCCGCGAGCTCTTGGCCAGCACCCGCGCCGCTGCGGAATCACCAACAAATATCGGCCTGGCTCATGCCGATCTGAGGATTGCCGAACGGGCGCTGGCGACCGCCCGGGCCGAACTGCAAAGCTTGCAGTGCCGCATTGACGCGGCCCGCGTGTCGTGGCAGGTTGCCGACGCCGCCGCTCCGGACGAAACGCTCGCCGCTCAGCTTCAAGAGTCAAATGCCCAAGCGGTGAGGGCCGAGCGCCAAGTTGCCGTGGCCAAGGCGCAAGAATCGCTGGCGAACATCGAGAAGCGATTGCTGCAAGCGGCGGAAGATAAGCGAGAACCTATCGAAAAAGAGCTGCAAACAGCGCAAGCAGCCCTCCAAAAGGCCGAGGAAACCGCCTCCAAGGAGGTTTTGAACACCGATCGGCACACGCCATTGATCGGAGCCAAGTGGTCGGCCACGCGATTTCGTTCCTCAGGCGCCGACGACCCGGCAGTTAAGTTCCAGTCCCAAAGTACGGGACGCCGCTCCGCGTTGGCAAACTGGATCACCGACTCTCGCAATCCGCTTACCGCCCGGGTTGCCGTCAATCATATTTGGGCGCGCCACCTGGGCACACCCCTGGTGGCGACGATGTTCGATTTTGGCCGGCAGGGAAGCGAACCGACCCATCCCGAGCTCTTGAACTGGCTCGCCACGGAGTTTGTGGAAAACGGCTGGAGCATGAAACACCTGCATCGTTTGATTGTGACTTCGGCGACCTATCGTATGGGTTCTTCGGTGGCCGGTCGCGAAGCAAACCTCGCCAAAGATGCCGACAACGCGAGACTTTGGCGCCGCTCGCCCATTCGACTCGAAGGCGAAGTTCTCCGCGATGCGGTTTTGTCGTTGGCCGGCACGCTCGACACCACGCTGGGCGGGCCACCGGTGCCCGCGGCAAATCAGGCCGACTCCAATCGCCGCAGTCTGTATTTCTTTCATTCGAACAACGACCGTAATTTGTTCTTGACCACCTTCGACGCCGCGACGGTCAAGGAATGCTATCGCCGCGAGCAGAGCATTGTGCCGCAACAAGCCCTGGCCATGACCAATAGCCGCCTGGTGCTCGATGCCGCGGAGCGGATAGCCGAGCGCGTATCGCAAGCGGCAGCCGAATCCACGGAGATGGACGAAGCGGCCTTTGTCCGGGCGGCATTTCAGTTGCTCATCGGCGTTCGGCCGAGCGAATCCGAAATGGCCGCGAGTTTAGCGGCGCTCAACACGTGGCGCGGCCTGCCCGAGGGATCGCCGCAAACGGCGCGGAGGCAGCTGGTTTGGGTGCTGTTGAACCACAACGATTTTGTCACCATGCGATGATCGAGAACGCACCAGAATTCCTGTCTCAATCAAATTTGCAGAAACCGGTTGTCCAGTCATGAATATTCCCCGACGATCGTTTCTTACGCGTGGATTGGGCAGCGTGGCCCTGGCTGCCATGCTGCATCGCGACGGCCTTTCCAGCGAACACGGTTGGGCGCCGCCGACCGGGCAGCCGCACTTCAGCCCTCGAGCCAAGAGCGTGATCTGGCTGTTCATGAATGGCGGCCTGAGCCACATGGAAAGCTTCGATCCCAAGCCCATGCTCACCAAGTACGAGGGCAAAACCATCGCCGAAACGCCGTTCGCCGATGTGCAAAATCCCAGCAAGTTGGCGATCGAGCGGATTACCGTCCCCGACGGCAATGGCAACCAACGCAACAAGCTGTATCCGTTGCAGATTGGTTTTCAAAAGCACGGTCAAAGCGGCATTGAGGTGAGCGATTGGTTTCCACACGTGGCCGCTCAAGTCGATCACCTGGCGATTGTCCGCTCCATGTGGACCACCGACAGCAACCATGGAGCTCAGACCGAGTTTCACACCGGCCGCAACAAGCTGGACGGCGACTTCCCCACGCTCGGCGGCTGGGTGCATTACGGCCTGGGATCGCTGAACGACAATCTGCCGCAGTTCATTTCGATTGGGCGGCGCGAATACTGGAACCGTAAGGACGGCCAGTACCTTGGACCTGCCCACGACGCCGTGCCCCTGCGCATCGATCCCAACAATCCCCTCGATTACGGCCGGGCTGAGCGTCCCTTTTCGCCTGCAGCCCAAAAAGTGGGGATCGACCTCATTCGCGAGTTGAACCGAATTCGCGGCGAGCAGGACCCGCAAGACGAAGCATTGGCCGCTCGCGTGGCCTCGTACGAATTGGCGTTTCGCATGCAGCGATCGATTCCCGGCGTGCTCGATTTTTCGCACGAAACGGCCGAAACCAAGGCTCTCTACGGACTCGATCAGCCGCATTGCCGCGATTTCGGCTCCCAGCTCTTGGCCGCCCGAAGATTCATCGAACAAGGGGTGCGATTCATTCAAATCCAGCACGGGGCGGGCGGGGCCGGCGCCTGGGATGCCCACAGCGCGCTGAAGGCCAATCACTCCCGGAATGCATTGGCGGTCGACCAGCCGATCGGCGGGCTGCTGCAAGACCTGCATCGCCGCGGCCTGCTCGATGAAACGCTGGTGGTTTTTGCCAGCGAGTTTGGACGAACGCCCGGTTCGCAAGGCGCCGACGGCCGCGACCATCACATCTACGGCTTTTCGGTCTGGATGGCAGGCGGTGGAATCAAAGGCGGCATCGTGCACGGGGCGACCGACGAAATCGGTTTCCACGCGGTGGAAGATCGGCACTATGTCACCGATATTCACGCGACCATTCTTCATCAACTGGGGCTCGACTCGCGCCGCCTGGAAATTCCCGGCCGCAAGCGACTGGACATCGACCATGGTCGCTTGATTCGAGAGATCCTGAGTTGATCCCCGGAGGAGACAGGGGAGAGAAATGTTGTCCCAGCGCATGGGACCAAAGTAAGGTGCCCGCCATGAAGACCGACCGGCGAAAAATACTGCAACATGCCGCAACGGCCATGGCCGCAGTCGCTCTGCCAGGGCCGCTCCAGGTTTTTGCAAAAGCTGCCGCGCCGCCTCCCATTAGAATCGGGCAAATCGGCGTCGGCCATGCGCACGCCAGCAAGTTGTCGGTTTATCGGGCATCGCCCGACTACGAAGTGGTGGGCATTGTCGAACCCGATCCCCAGCTCCGCGAGCGTGCCCAGTCGCAGGCCGTTTATCGCGACCTCCCCTGGATGACCCGAGAGCAACTGCTCAACGTGCCGGGACTGCAGGCGGTGCTTGTCGAAACGCAAGTTCGCGATCTCTTGAATACAGCCGAAACTTGCATCGCCGCAGGCAAGCACGTCCATCTCGACAAACCCGCCGGGGAATCCTTACCGCAGTACCGTCGCATTTTGCAGGCCGCGGAAAAGCAGAATCTGCTGGTGCAAATGGGCTACATGTATCGCTACAACCCGGCGGTCGTGCTGCTTCGCACATTTCTCGCCGAAGGCTGGCTGGGCGAAGTGTTTGAAGTGCATGCGGTCATGAGCAAGGTGGTCGATCCAGCCAGCCGTCGCCAGTTGGCGGAATATCCCGGCGGCATCATGTTTGAGTTGGGCTGTCACGTCCTCGATTTGGTGATTGGCGTGTTGGGCCAGCCGCAAAGGGTCACGGCCTTCGCCCAGCGACCGACTACGCACAACGATGGTCTGCTTGACAACATGCTGGCCGTCTTGAGCTACCCGCGCGCTACGGCCACCGTCAAGTCGAGTGCCCTCGAGGTGGAAGGCTTCGCCCGGCGGCACCTGGTGGTCTGTGGAACCGAAGGAACGTTTCATATCCAACCGCTCGACAACCCATCCGCGCAAATTGCGCTCTCGCAGGCCCGCGAGCCATATCGGAAAGGAACGCAAGAGGCGACGTTTCCCAGGTACGTGCGCTATGTGGACGACGCCGCCGACATGGCGCGCATCATTCGCGGCGAAAAAGAAAGCGACTTTTCCTACGCGCACGATCTCATCGTGCAAAAGACGCTGCTTTCGGCCTGCAACCTGCCGGCGGAAAAATAGCGGGGAGAGTCGAAAGCGACCACCCCGAGTTCCTGTCGGGAGCGTTTCAGGGCTCAATCCGACCATACCGGCGACAAACCGCCACCACCTGGTCGATGGGGATCGCTTCCACGGTTCGCCCTTGAAAACCGGTCAGGGTGGTGGCGCGAAACATGCTGTTCAGCACGGCTTCCTCGGTTGCCTCGCGCGCCGCCTGAAACAGCAAACTTAGCGTCTCGTCGCGCACCATCGTTTGCGTTTGCGTGCGGTTCTGCGATTCATGCGCCGTGCGCAAGTCGCGGGCAGTCGAAAAGGCGATCACGTACTCGCCGCTGCCGTGGGTCATGGGAGATCCCACCGCGGCCAGCCCGAGCAGGGCGCGGCTGCCCAATCGACGAAGCTGCCGGCTGTCGAGCGGCGCATCGGTGGCGACGACCACCAGGCACGATCCTTGCTCTTCGCTGCTCTTGGGTTCGAGTGTGTCGCGGAACAGGTATCTCCCCAATTCCGGACCCACCGGCACGCCGGCCACGGTCAGCACGCCGTTGAAGTTGGTTTGCACCAGGACGCCCAGTTGCCACCCGCCCAGCGTTTGTGGCAGCAGTCGCGAAGACGTGCCGATGCCGCCTTTCCAGCCCAAACAGCGCATGCCGGTCCCCGCGCCCACCGAACCTTCGTCCACGGGGCCGCCCCGAGCGGCCGTGATCGCCTGCCACACGTGTTCGCGGCGGATGTGCTGCGCCCGAATGTCGTTCAAATAGCCGTCGTTGCACTCGCCCACGATCGGGTTGACCGAAAGCACTCCGTCGTTTCCCGCTTGACGCAGCACGTAACTCGCCACGGCGTCGGCGGCGGCAAATGCGCTGAGGGTGTTCGTCAGGACGATCGGCGTTTCGATCACGCCCAACTCGGCAACCTGCGTGAAGCCGATCAGCTTGCCGAATCCGTTGCCCACGACCATCGCGGCGGGAACCTTCTCCTGAAACAGATTGCCGGCATGCGGCAAAATGGCCGTGACCCCCGTGCGAATGTTGTTCTCTTCGATCAGCGTTTGCTGTCCCACTTGCACGTCGGCAACGTCAGTGATGGCGTTGTTCGCACCGGGTGGAAGCAATCCGATCACAAGCCCCACTTCACGCACTCGCGGCCGAGGGCGTTGTGCTGGTGCATTTGGCGTATCTTCGCCCATCGCGGATTCTCGCGTTCGGTGTGGTCGCGGCCCGGCGCGTCGAGCCGCTTGGCCCATTCGGCTTTAGCCTCGATTGTTGATCTTCTGCCCGCGCCGATCTACCTGGCAGCCGCACTGAGGGCACGTTGAGCCGCCCCACAGGGCCTCTTGTTTATTGGCGGGCTTGCGAAACTTTGGCAAAGGATTCCCGCAATCGGGACACTTGCGGGCCGGTGTGGCGAGTGCCCAAACGAAAACGGCAGCGCCGCCCGCGATTCCACCAGCAATTCCGCCAATAAGCCATGGTTCCATCGCAACCTCCCTTTCATCTCCCGGAGTAAGAGCTTGGAATTGCCGCCCGACACATGCTGGCGAATTTCGCTGGGAATTGTTACGCCAGCGTAACGTGATCGACGGCAAGACGCAAAGCAGCGCAGCTTCACGCAGCAAAGTTGATGGGACCGCTTGGGCTCTTTAATTGGAACAGTCCGAAAACTTCGGCCTGGGTGAGTCCCAGTTTTTTGCCGGGATCGGCTCCGGAGAAAATGGTTTCGAAAAGCTGCCGCTTTTCGCGGAGGATGTCGTCGATTCGCTGTTCGATCGTGCCTGCGGCAAGAAACCGGCTCACGGTCACGGCCCCGGTTCCTCCAATTCGGTGCGCGCGATTGACAGCCTGATCCTCAATGGCCGGATTCCACCAGCGATCAAACAGAAACACGTAGTTGGCAAACTGCAGGTTCAATCCCACGCCGCCGGCGCCATAGCTGATCAGCATCACATGGCGGTTGGAGTTGTGGCGAAATTCTTCAATCACCGAGTCGCGTTTCTTGGATGGGATCTGTCCGTGATATTCCAGCGGATTGAATGCGGAAAGGTCTTTCGCCAGTCGCTTGAGGGTCCACACCCATTGGCTAAACACGATGGCCTTGCGCCCGCTCGCGGCAATTTCTTCGAGGTCGGCCTTGAGTCGATCGAGCTTGGAGCTTTCGCCGGTCGCCGGGTCGAAATTGGCGATCTGCTTGAGCCGTAGCACCAACTCGAACACGTGCTGAATGGTGGCCGAGTCGCCCATCTGCGTGAGCCGCAGCACCCCTTCTTCTTCGGCCAGGCGGTAGCTTTCCCGCTGTTCGGGCCCCAGGTCGATCTCCACGTCGCGAAACAGCCGCGGCGGCATATCGGTGAGCACCTTGTCCTTGGTGCGGCGCAACACGTGCTCGGCGGCGGCGTCGCCCAATTGCCGCGGGTTCATATTCGCATGCAGGTAGCCTGGCGACAGAAACTCGAAGATGCCAATCAGGTCTTCGGCGCTATTTTCCACTGGGGTACCGGTGAGCGCCCAACTGCGGCTGCGCGAAATCGAGCGGGTGACTTGCGAGGTGGTGCTGCCGCGGTTCTTGATTCGCTGCGATTCGTCGAGCACCACCAGATCGAAATGCCGATCGCGATCCAAAATCAGTTCCTGGTCTCGCTGCAAGAGCTCGTAGTTGGCGATCTTGAGCGGGGCGGGCAACTGCCATTGCCAGCGTCGCTTGGCGGCGTCTCCCTCGATTACCAACAGCGGTACCTCGGGCGCCCACTGAGCGAACTCGCGCTGCCAGTTGGTCACCAACGGCTTGGGGCAAATCAACAGCACGCTTCGCAACTCGCGACTGTGCAGCAACAGCCGCACGGCGGTGATGGCTTGCATGGTTTTGCCCAAGCCCATTTCGTCGGCCAGCACCGCCATGTGCCGTGGATAAAGAAACGCAATGCCTTCAAGCTGGTAAGGAAAGGGCTGGAACGGAAACGACAATGATTCGCGCGCCAGCCAGGCATCGACCGGCGGCTCCAGCAGATACATCAAGCGGTCTTCCAGCTTGACGATATCGCGTGGCGGCCGCATCCGCACCGTCCGGCGAGGCGCGCCCGTGGTTGCCAAAACCTGGATATTGTGTTGACTCGCGAGTTGCTGGTGTGGAATGCCCGAAGTGCAAGTCTGGGGCGGGGCCTTGCCCTCCAGCAACCATTCGGCCAACGCCGGAAACAAGAAACTGCGAACCTTCAGCGTGTGCCGGGTAATGGGTATCGACACCACCTTCGGCGCCGTGGCTTGCAGCATGGCTTGACGCAGCTTGATCTTGGGCGACCGGGCCAACGCTGCCTGCAACCCCGCCGAATGCACCGAACAGGCGATCTGAAGTTCCGCCGCACCGTAGCTGTTGAGTGCAATCTCCGGGGGCGAAGGCGCGACGACTGGCGCGGCCTCCAACCCGCCGCCATGAAGCAGCTCGCTGGAAATGGGCATCGATGGCCGTTCCCCAACGGCTTCTCGCGATGGCGCCCCGCCACGACCAACTTCATGCGACCCAAATCGATTCACGTTCAGCTCCGGCTGGCTTCGGCGATCGCTTCGCGAATGCGCTGGAAAGGCTCCGTGAGGTCAAAATCGGGGGCCACGTCGGCCAGTTGATCGAGCACGGGGCGTTCGTCCGAGCCATGCGCTACCGCAACGGCCATTTTCTGTTGTCCCCACATAAAGCAGTGCCGTGGCGAGTTGGAGGGCCGCTCGGCGCCGGTCAGTTCATCGTCGCCTACCAACACGATGGGCATTTCCACCAGGTCCCGCGCGGCCAGAACAGCCGACTGATTGGTGAACACCGAACGTGGCGCAACCGTGCCCTTGCGAATCAGGGCCTGTGCGATCTGTTCCCCATAGAGGTAGGGCGCCAATGTGGGACCATACAATATTTCTTGGGCCCGATTCGGCTTGACGGGCGCCGTGCAGTGAAACTCCAGGGGCCGGCCAATCAAATTCAGCACCAGGTAGCCGCCGAACAATCCGTGCTCGGTGTCTTCGATCACGGTCAAGAAACCTAAGGCCGGAATCCGGGCCTCGCCACCCATTCAGTCCTCCCTGTTGCTTACAGCATGCGAACTTGAACGCCAGCAATTCCGCCAACGCCGGCACGCGAACCGCTCGCCCCCCAGGCGATGTAGGGCAGTACGCCGCGAGAAAGCTCTATCACAAGAATCGGGAGCCAAACCCGGGGACTTTATCGTGGTGCCCAAATCCGCCCTCATTCGTGGCCGGCGCTCCGCCCTGCCATCGGAATTGCCAGCAGCTAGTGTGCTGGCGCTGGCATCGATACGCCATGGCCGCACACGATCCGGGGGCGCGTTCCCTTACCTGGGCATGACCGGGTGACATAATCGCGCCCAATCGTGACCGCGCCTTAAGACTGCCGTTTGACCAGCAGCACCGTCAGGTCGTCGTCGGGGTGCTCGCCCGGATAATAGGCTTGTACCTGCTCACCCAATCGAGCCACGATCTCGCTCGCCGACTGCCCGCGTGATTCGCGCAAAATGGATTCCAGGCGCTCCTGCCCAAACTGCTCGCGGTCGGAATTGATGGCTTCGACAATGCCATCGGTGCACAATAGCAGCACATCGCCGGGCTGCAACGTCACTGGCGTGCCGAGAGGATAGGTGGCGTTTTCGACCACACCCAGCGGCGTACCGGTCGATTCCAACGCGTGAAATTCATCGTCGGCGGCCGAGTAATGAATGGCCGGTGCGTGGCCTGCGTTGGCGAATTCCACCTGGTGGGTTTGCCAGTCCAGCCGCGCCAGCACCATGGTGACGAACAGCCCGTCTTGCAGATCCACAGCCATGGCCCGGTCGAGCAGTTCCAGCAGCACTTCCGGCGAGTCGTGATCCAGAAGCAGGGCTCTCAATGCCGCGCGGACCGTGGCCATGATCAAACTGGGGCCCAAGCCGTGGCCGCACACGTCGGCGATGACCAATCCCAATCGGTCGTGAGGCATGGGAAATACGTCGCAATAATCACCCCCCACGGCCGCGTTGGGAAACCACCACATCGCCAGTTCGTAGCCGGCTGGCTGCGGCAACTTGCGGGGCATGAAGCCGCGCTGGATATCCCGCGCAACGTTCAGCGAAGCCGTAATTTCCTGCCGCTGGCGAATCTCTTCAATCAATCGAGCGCGGTCGATGGCTACCGCCGCATGTTGGCTGAATGCTCGTATCAACTCTTCGTCAAATGCGTCAAACTTTCCACTATTCTTATTCAGCAATTGCAGCACCCCCAACAGCTCCTGATCGCGAGGGCTGGTCAACGGCGCCGCCAAAATGCTCCGGGTGCGATATCCGGTGAGTCGATCGATCTGCGAGTTCCAACGCTGATCCATGGTTGGATCGGCCACGTTGGCAATCTCGCGCGTTCGAGCCACGTGGCCGGTGATGCCATGATCGATGCTGCTCCGAATTTCCGAGATTTCCAGCTCGGTCGCCACCCGGGTGAACAATTCTTCGCGTTTACGATCGTATTGGAACACGCTGGCCCGGTCGCAGTCCAAGGCCTTACATGCGGCCTGCGTCAGGGTGTCCAGCACCTTCGTCAGATCGACCTCTTCCGCAATCGAACGCGTGACGTCGAGCAGACGCGTGAGCCCGGCAAGGCGATCGCGAAGCTCGTCCGGAGAAAGGTCGTGATGGGCGTGGGATTGAAATGAGTTCATGGCGGCAGTCTAGGGAGGGCTCAGCCGGGCTGCAATCCAATCGTCAGAAACAAAACGGCGGAGCAAAGTTCGTAGGGATTCTTCCATGGCCGCGTGAACTTCAATCGGCAGCGCCTCTTCCGCTGGCAGACCTTGCCACGACAGACTTTGAGGCCAGCGGCAAATCATGGCCGTGGCCTGAAACCGCAGGGCGATTCGCAGTCCCCATACTGTGCCAAAGTTGTCGCGAAAATCCAACCATACCCGATTGAGCGGCGTTTCGACGACGCGCCGCGGTGGCCACGACACCGCCCACAGCGTCGCCGACATAGCCAACGCGCCGACCGCCGTCGCCACCCGCAAGTCGTCGGTAATGCCAACCGGCATGAGCCACGACAACTCAGGCATTTGCGGCGCCAGCAGCCACGCTTGCCCGCCCGAAGCCAGCAGCGAACTGGGCCAATACCGGGTGGGCAAATGATTGGACAGCCCCAGCCCCCACAGCGGCAGCACCAAAAACCAGCGCACAAAGCCATGCAGCTCGATGGGACTCGCGGGAAAGAAAGCCATGGTGTTGATGCTCGGTAGGGCCGCCACCAGCACCAGTGTCGCGACAACCCACTGCCAACCGCGGTCTTGAGGGCGTTTGGCCCCCAGCAACGCCATCAACGGGCAGAACGTGGTCACCGCGGCCAGGTAACGAAGGTGCCTGGCAAAAGTTTGCGAAACGTCGCCCCAGGCGGCCATGGCCTCGGCCCCTGCCAAAGCCATCAGCGCCGCGACCCCCCAAGCCAAAGGGGCGCGCAACGTGGTCTCGCGAAGCGAACGCCATCGCAACACGCACGACAGCGACCCCAACACGCAGCACGCGATCGAAATCAAGGGCAAGGTAACCGACACAACCAGAGAATTCCATGCAATCGTTCGTGATGGCCGCCAGCTCAGCGGCATCAGTGTTTCAAAAAAGCAAACCTTCGACGCGGCCGCCGTGCATGCCGCGCAAAAATCGAATCTACCAAGACTTGCAACTCGGACTCAATGCCCCAATCGGCAACCTCGCCGCCGCCGTGTGGAGAAAATGCAACGCCTGCGTTTGCCTTGTCGGTAATCGCAGGCAATGTTTGCTCAGCCAATAACGAAGAGCTTATCGCGAAACCGCCTCCAAAGGCAGGAGCGACCGTTGGGATTCGAATTCAGCCCGTGATTTGGACGAGCATCAACCGCTCTCCTTCCGACTTTGGCAAGGCGACTCGTTTCAGCCCGAAACGATAGCCAGGCCGCACAGGAAGGAACGACGGATGCCTGGACGGATCGCGGCAAGTTTGTGAATTGCAAACCTTCGATCGAATCTGCTCGCGCGCCCTCCCGTTGCTTGGTAATTACCAGCGCGGTCGGCCGCCCCGCAACTTCCCGCGGCGCGGCAATCTCCCCCGATGAAGAATAGGAGTTGAATGCCATGCGAGTCCTTGCGTGTACTTTGTTCGTAGGCGTTGCGCTTTCGGCGGCAACGACTCAGGCCCAGCATCTGCGGCCGGAAGCGTCCCCCGAATTTTCCGGCTACGGTTACGGCGGCCCTTGCGGACACGGAAGTGCGTGCGGTCCTTTCGCACGCAATCCCTTTGCGCATTGCGGTTGCAGCTGCAATGGGACACATGCAGGCGGATACGGTTGCTGTCCCAAAGCCGCCTGCGATGGTTCGATTTGGACGGCCAGCTACCACGGCCGATCTCACAATCTGCATCTGTGGGACACCTATTGCGCCGAAACGGCCCGAGCGAGGCGTTGTCACCGAGACGAGTGTCCCTTGCACTCGTATCACCAACAGCAACCCTCGCTGAACTACTACGGCGGATACGGCCCCAATATGCACCACATACAATACTCGTCGCCGTCCATGGTGCCGTACCCTGCGCCGGCGCCGACCGATTCGCATCAACACGACCCGTCGGACAAGTCTCCGATGGAACCGGGCGATTCGCCCCTTGACGATCGCCTTGGCGGTCAACCCCTGATCTCACCCGATGCCATCGAGCTTTCGCCCGTCGACGACGCACCCGCAAATCCGCTGTTCAACCCCTCCGAACGGGTCGAGCGCGTACCCGACAGTGCTCCGGAACTGCAGTTTGAAAAGGCTGGTTCCAACGCGTCGTAGCGATCGGCCATCTCAGTCAACCAAGACCCGCTTGTGCCGAACCTACTGGGGAGTGCGGAAAGGCGCCTCGGGTCTACGAGCGGCAGGCGAAGTCTCCTGCACTAGGAGCTTCGCCTGCCGTAGATTTTGCGCTCGCCTGCGTTCAAGTGCCCCCTGCAATCCCGCAGTGCCGTGATTGCCAACCGTGGCGTGCCCCCTCTCTCCAGCGATTCCAGGCCATCGACAACCTTGCGAGTCGATTGAGCTCGCGAGCCAAGCCGGGCAAGGGCTGAAGCATTTTTGCCATGGCCAGCAGTAGACTTGAACTGGCAATTTTCGTATTCTTTAACGCCGTAGCCGTGGTGTTTTACGGAAGGCTATCGCGGCCGGATCGGCCCTGTCTCACTTCCAGCGCCACCCAGACTTGCCAGCGTAGCTTCAATCGGCAGAGCACCGCATTCGTAATGCGGGGGTTAAGGGTTCGACTCCCTTCGCTGGCTCTCTTAAAGTCCTAATCTCGAAAGGGTTTAGGACTTTTGCTTTTCTCGCCCGCCGGTCGATTCGGGCGAAGTGTCACCTCAAGTGCCACTGGCTTGTCCCCTGGCGGCCCAAACCTCGCCGGCGGATGCAGCAGCACGTTGCCCCTCGTAAAAATGCATATCGACCGCCGCGTTCATTACCAATCGCTCCAGAACGGGGACCCCCAAGGAGTGTGCCTGGCAAGCTTCGACGCGCTGGCGGCGGACTTGGCTTCACTTGCTTTTCGCTTAGCCGTAGCCGCAAAGACTCGGCAACATGTCTCGCTTCCCACGCTCGTTCCCCATCCGACCGCCTAACGGTCGGAAATCCGGCAAATAGCAAGAATTGCCCCTGTCTGGATACCGCAAGGCGCGGTGGTAAGATCCGTCCTATTGAAAGCTGAACTAGTTTCGGACTGAACCCACGCGATCCGCTATCGCAAGTTTCGCACATTCGCTGAAGCGTGCTTTGGTTTGTGTCACGGCTTTCCCCATTTCAGGAAGGATTATCCCATGTTTCGACTTGTCACCATGCTCGTCGGCTTATGTGTGCTAAGTTCGTGCGTTCCGGCAATGGCGACTACCGTGGGCGAAACGGTGCTTGCCTTTTGGGAACCCGACAATGCTTACTTTTTGGGAACGGTTGTCGAGACGACGAATGCTGGTTTCGTTATCGTGTTCGAAGACGGAGACATGGTGACGTTGCCCAAAGCGAAAATCCGCAAGTACGATCTTCAAGTCGGCAGCGCCGTCGTCGCGCGCTGGAATGACGGCAACTATTACAAGGGCAAGATTGCCAAGGTCGTCGGTCGCACGTTCTACATTCACTACGACGATGGGGACAAAGGTTGGGCTCCGTGGTCGTGGATCGCTGTGAAGTAAACAGATTTCACGCGGTTGCCCGCAAGCAGACATTTACTCCGCAAGCTTGCTCGCGGCTTGCGGAGCATGGCGGCGCGCAAAATTAAACTGCCCCCCCATTTGGGCGCGAAACTCCGCAGAAATAGGGTGGGAAGGCAAGGCATCGCTCTGCGCGCTCAGAGCAATGCGCGCTTTTTTTGTGCCGCTCAGGCAGGAACTTTGTCTGCTTGGCCGTACAATGGGCAATGAGGGTCCGGCATCCGCTCGCATCAACGCCCCGGGGGACCGCTTCTGGCCCTGCGATTTCCAACCCAATGTCGGGCGTGGCTTTATGGAGGGTCAGTACCATGAAGCTCCAATTCGACTCCGGAACGGTCATCGACAATCCCACGGAGTCGCACCTCGACCAAATTCCCGCGGAAGAATTCGCCATTTTGTCCAGCGGCGAATCGACCTACATCCAGTGCATCGATTCGCCCGAGCCCGATTGGGAATACGTGCTTGAATACCAGGAAGGCTCGGTCGATGCCCATTTCACCGCGGTCGATCACCCAATCACCCTCGAACGCGTCGTGACGGCGTTTACGAAGTACCTGCACGGCGATCCTTCCTGGAAGCACGATTTCCAGTGGGAAAAAATCAGCGTTTAACCCGGCCGGAATGTTGTCTCGAGCAATGGTTCCGAAAGGTCGCAGCCGGCGTTATTCACCGCGCATCGGATGCGAACGCGGAACAACCGTCGGGCGAGAGAATCACCCTCGACAACCGGAACGTCAGGCTATTTAATCGCGGGGTAATGAAGTCGCAGCAACACGACACCACGTTCCGGGAAGAAATGAAGCCAGGTACAAAACCCGCGATTGTCGCTAGCCGTGCGGTGTGAAGGCAGCCTGACGGCATCGCGAGGAGAATGATGCGGTTTCGCATGTCGTCGGCAGATGGGAATGCGCTCCGGGGACAATCGATTTCTTGAACGATAGAGGAATACGTTCGCCCATGCAGGAACCTCGCGACACCGCATTTGAAATGGCCACTTCGAACATTCGATTTGGTCCCGGCGTGACCGCCGAACTGGGGATGGACCTGGCAGAAATGAAGGCCCGTCGGGTGCTCGTGTTCACCGATGCCCACCTGGCCACGTTGACTCCCGTGGCAGTGGTTTGCGAGGCGTTGCAACGTGAAGGCATTGGCTTCGACGTCTTCAACCAGGTGAGGATCGAACCGACCGACGCTTCGCTGCTTCAAGCGGCGGCGGCGGCACGATCAGGCTCGTACGACGCTTACGTGGCCGTCGGCGGCGGTTCGGTGATCGATACCGCCAAGGTGGCCAACCTGCTGAATTGTTACCCTGCCGACTTGATGGACTATGTCAACGCTCCCCTGGGCGGAGCGCAACCCGTGCCCGGTCCGCTCAAGCCTTTGATCGCCGTGCCCACCACGGCCGGAACGGGCAGCGAAACAACTGGAGTGGCGATCTTCGACCTGTTGTCGCTGCACGCCAAGACGGGAATTGCCCATCGGCGTTTGAAGCCAACGCTGGGACTGGTTGATCCGGAGAATACGCGCACCATGCCGCCGCTGGTCGCCGCGTCAACCGGTCTGGACGTGCTTTGCCACGCGCTCGAAAGCTACACGGCCATTCCGTACGATAGCCGACCACGCCCGGCGCGGCCCCTGTTGCGCCCCGCCTACCAAGGCGCGAACCCCATCAGCGATATTTGGTCGCTGCGGGCTTTGGAATTAACTGCCCTGTACCTGCCCCGAGCGCATGCAGATCCCGCCGATGACGAAGCCAGGGCGAACATGCTCTTGGCCAGCACCATGGCCGGCATGGGGTTTGGCAACGCGGGTGTGCATCTATGTCACGGAATGAGTTACCCGGTGAGTGGAATGGTGCGCCGGTACCAACCGGCAGGTTATCCCGACGATCATCCACTGGTTCCTCATGGGATTTCGGTGGTGCTGCATGCTCCGGCCGTGTTCCGCTTTACAGCCCCGGCCTGCCCTGAACGTCACTTGCGCGCGGCTCAAGCTCTGGGAATTCGGGCCGGCGCCGATGATTTGCCCCAAATTGGCGAACGGCTCGCGAGGTGGTTGATTGGTTTGATGCAGCAGTTGGGATTGCCCTCGGGCTTGAATGCTATCGGCTTTACCGCAGACGATGCGCCCATCTTGGCGCAGGGAACGCTGCCGCAGCATCGCGTGACGAAGCTTTCGCCCCGCTCAGCCTCGGAAGCCGACTTGCAGCAACTTTTTCGTGATTCGATGCAACTGTGGTAATACGCCCTGGGCATCCGCAATGATGCTTTTTCACCCGCTCTGCTTGCCATGATCTACAGCCGCATGTTTGCTGCCTTGGGCGCTACTTTAGCAGTGTTGTTCGCGCTGGTTTTGGTGCTGTGGGGCGCTGCCCTGGTGAGAGCCATTTCGGTCCTTGCCGCGGCAATGCCAGAATTGGCGCGAGAACTGAACCTTACGCAACTCGCCGCACTCGGGGCTGCTCTCGGACTGTGCTTGACCGTGTATGGCTTGGGCGAGGCTCAGCGGCGGTTTCACGTCGACTGGCTCACCAAGGCCGGTATTTCTGCCGGGGGTCTCCTCGTTGTGGTAAGCGGTGCTCTGCTGTTTTCGGGATTGCGAGAGGTGCAATCGCAATTGGCCGGGCTCACTATCGATGTTGCCCAAGCCGCCCAGCCCGAGGCCGTCCGCCGGCTCGTTTCCGTGGGAGTGCAACGTATGACCGTAGGCTATTTCACGTTGTTCTCAGCCGCAATCCTGCTGGCAATTGGTGTCTGGAAACTGTTCTGGACCTATCCCCAATCCGAGGCGAATGCGCGCTCCACGTTTTGGACCAGCGCGCTCACCTTGGGTATTCTGTCGGCCCTGTCGTTTGGGCTGATGTTCTATTGGGCAGCCGGCAACGGATATACAGCATTCCACCAGGCAGCGACCGCGGCGCCGCAAGGTGACTTGGTTCCGCATTTGAATCGTCTGCTGACCAAAAGCCAGGCCGGCGCCGTTTGTCTGTTCCTCTCGGGGCTAATACTCGCCATAACTGGATTGGGATTCCGTACCGTAAACATCCCCGATTCGTAGGACGGTCAATAACCAAACAAGGGGTCGCCGGCAAAACCCGTTATGCGGCAAACTATTTCAGCGGCAAGATTCCAACTGCGAAATCCGCGTGGCGGCCCGGCGCGGCGAATTACCGGCGGATCAATTGGGTGGGGCGTTTCCTCAACGAACAGGAGCGATGCGGTGGCCGTGGTGCCTTCCCAAATCTCGCTGGCTGGCGACCAAGAGCTCGAAATTCAGTGGAGCGACGGCCAGGTTCGGCGGTATCGGTTTCAAGAGATTCTCGATCACTGCCCTTGCGCCAGTTGCCGTGAAAAGCGCGGCGCGCAAGCGGAAGCGGCGCCCACAGCCGACCCGCTGAGCGTGATCCGCAAGGAAGAAACACTGCCTCTCAAGCTCGTCAGCATGCAGCCAGTGGGCAGCTACGCCTATACCATCCATTTCAACCATGGATGCCAGCAAGGCATTTTCACCTTCGAATCACTTCGGCAACTGGGGCGCGAAGCGGGCCAAGACTAGCCGCCGGCTGATGGATTCAACAGGCGGCTAACCCACGATCGTCGGCGAATAACGCCGAAGTCGGCTGCTGTCCTGCGACAAATGGCGCGCTCCCGGGATACTTTGGGCGGCATGTGCGATCGGGGGGTGGCAATTCCGTTGGCAATCCATCAACTCAGCTAGAATTTCTCGCCTGCCGGCCAGCCCCTCCTGGTGGACGCCTGCCGTCCTCTGGTCTACGATGCGGCTACCCCAGGAGATCGTGCATCGATGTGGTTCGATACGGCTCAACTTATTATTGGATTAACGCCGCTAGCGGTCTATTTGTTGTCGCTGGCCGTGGTGAATTTGCTCACCCGGCCGGTCATCGTTTCCGGAGCACGCGATCTGATGGCGTTGGCCGTTGGCGTGAGTGGACTGGTAATGATCGGGCCCGTGCAGTTGTTTACTCCAGCCGAACTCTTGCTGCGGCTCGGGCCCTATTATTGGCTGCTGCTGATCTTGCTGTATGGTTCCGTCGTTTCGCTGTGGATTTTGTTCCTGCGACCCCGGCTGGTGGTTTACAACATTTCAGGTGAGCAGTTCCGGCAGATACTGTCGCAGATTGCCCAGCATATGGATGCCAGTTCGCGCTGGGCCGGAAATACGCTGGAAATGCCGCAAGCCGGTTTGTTGCTCAAGCTTGACGCCTTCACCGCGTTTCGCAACGTCTCGATCACGGCCGATAGCGACTTCATCCATTTTGGCTCGTGGAAGCGGCTGTCGGCCGAACTTGCCGCCGCTCTGGCTCAGGTGCGCGTCTCGCGAAATCCGCGCGGCGTCACTTTCGGCATGCTAGGGACGGTCATTACCGCCACGCTGGTGATTCGCTGCTGGCGAAACCCCCAAGCGGCTGCCGAAGGCTTTATTCGGTTCTTGGGATTGTAGTGGGGGATTCTCCCCGCGACGGACTCGGTTATTGCCCAGAGGCGACCGCGATTTCCGTACCGCCGTGGGCAATGCCGGGGCGGGCAAATATTCCCTGATCGGGGCAATGGAAATCGAACCGGGCGGGGTCCGCGGACCTACGACTTCGACAACTGGCACTCCACCAGTCCCGCGGCAAAGCCCAGCACGTCGTCCCGCTTGCGGCAAGCTTCCATGAGACCCTGGAAGTTGCCGGTTCGCGTGGCCAACTCCACCAGACTGGGTGCAAAGCCTGTCAGCGGGGCCTGCGGCGGCAACAGTTCGGCCGCTGCCTGCATCGCCTCTGCGTCGCGGCCAAGCCGTGCCAACAAGGCCACGTACACTTCGGCGGGCCCCAGGCCGTGCTCCTCGGGCGGCAATGTTTGGGCTTTGTGGCGAAAATAATCCACAGCCTCGTCCGCGTTGCGCCCAATCAGCGCTTCAAAAAACCGCTGCTGATCGGCGTATACGTCGGCGAACGGTTCTTCGGTCTGGTATTGAAACTGCGGCGCCAATCTCCGGCCGTACTCGCACAGGTCGATCACCTTGGCCAGAACCGCGGGGTTGTCCACAAGCCGTGAAAAACGCACCACCGAATGCAAGTGCGACGTGTCGATATGATACGCGTTGTCGGTAAACAGCCAGTCTCGTTCCGCGACCATTTCCGCAATGCTGCCCTCGGCCGGCGCGGTGCCTTCTTGCCTGGTGATTTCCGCGGCCAGGCTTTCCTTCAGCTCGTGGTGAAGGTAGTCCACCAGCAGTTCCACCACTTGCTGTTGGTCCTCCACCGACCGATGGTGCATGGCTGATTCATACATGGTGATCGAATTGCAAATGCCGTATTCCTTCAGCAGGATTTGAAATCCACGCTTGGGCGCCACGCCTTCATGCACCGCGATTTCCACCAGTTCGTCCACGTTTTCGTCGTCGGGCTCAATCTTTTCCAATTCTTGCGCAACTGCCGCCGCGTCTCCCAGCGGACGCAAGTACATCCACCCTTCGCGCAACCGGCCGGCGCGAAGCAACCCCATTCCCACCTCCCGATAGGCGGCCACGTATGCGTCTTCCACCTGGGTTCGCAACGGTTCGTGCAGCTTGTCCAACACCGGCGGTTGGGCGACCGGCAAGCCGAGTTGGTACCGGCATTGCATCAGACGCGCCTGCAGCAATTCGTGGAAAGCTTCTTCTTTTTTGAGTTTTTCCACCAGGCGATCCAAAACGGCGGCTGCGCCACCCTTGTCAGCGGCCGATTTCAGTTCGTCAAAGGAGTTGTCGCTCATGGATTCCAGATTTCGTGCAGTTGGAACAGTTTTCGAGATGGGCGGCCGACACCATGTCGCCACCGTCCGCGGTCCCCCCTGAGAGAGACCCCTCAATGTGTCGCGCACCTCGCGTATCGCGCTTGCCGGCGATTTTACCAGAACCGCGCACGGTGTACTACGAGCACCCCGCCCCCCGTTGCCCGCCGCGCCAAGCCTATGGTACGCTTGGCACTTGATTGTTGGCCGGGAAAGCGCACAGCGACTTCCGGTCCGCAATTGGTGTGTTGTTTCTGAACGAATCTGCCGCGAACGGATCCGTTGAGAGGCAACCCGTGAACACACTTGTTTTTTCTTCTCCGGCCGGTTGATCCATGCGGTTCTTTTACGCGTTCAAAGTCTTGTTTCTGGTAATGTTCTCCGCGGAGAAGGCCCAACGGGTGCACGCGGCATTGGACGAACCGCCCGTTCCCTTGCCCGAACCTGGTCCGGTAGCGCCCTCGGCCGTAGCGCAGCCAAAGCCGGCGCCCGAAAAGAAACCGCCGCAGCCAGCCAAACCAATTCGCAGCGAAGCCCTCACGTTGCTGGCCTCGCTGCAGCGCGAGGCGCGGTTTGTCGACCTGGTGCAAGAACCGCTCGACGGCTACTCCGACGCGCAGGTTGGCGCCGCTGCCCGCGACGTGCTCCGCGACTGCCATAAAGTCGTCGAGCGGATGTTCAATCTGCAGCCCATCGCCACCGAGGCCGAACAGAGCGAGATCGACGTACCTGCCGGATTCGATCCAGGTCGCACCCGGCTGACGGGCAACGTAACCGGCCAGCCGCCCTTCCGCGGGCGCCTGGTGCACCATGGCTGGGAAGCGTCGCAGTGCGAATTGCCCGAGTGGTCGGGCAGCGCCGCCGCCGCCCGCGTGGTTGCACCCGCTGAAGTCGAACTCCGCTAAATCCGGCCCCTCCCCCAACCATGAACAGCCACGAACCTCTCTACGATATTGTGATTGGATTGGAAGTCCACGTCCAATTGCTCACCGCCACCAAGCTGTTCTGTGGATGCAGCACGGCGTTCGGTGCCGAGCCCAATACCCAAACCTGCCCCGTGTGCCTGGGGCTCCCCGGCTCGTTGCCGGTGATGAACCGCCGAGCGTTTGAATTATCGTTGCGCACCGCGGCCGCGTTGCACTGCGCGCTGGCGTCCTTCACCAAGTGGGATCGCAAGCAGTACTACTACCCCGACTTGCCCAAGGGCTATCAGATCAGCCAATACGATTTGCCCTTCAGCACCAACGGCTATGTCGAAATCTTCGACGCCAAGGGGCGGTTCGAGCCGAGGCCCATTCGCGTGCAGCGAGTGCACCTGGAAGAGGACGCCGGCAAGAGCATGCACGACGAACAGGCAGGCCGCGCCGATAGCCGCATCGATTTGAATCGTGCCGGCACGCCGCTCATGGAAATCGTCAGCCAGCCCGACATGCGCTCGCCACTCGAGGCCAAGGCTTATCTCACCGAGCTGAAACTGCTGCTCACCTACCTCGGCGTTTCCGACTGCAACATGCAAGAAGGCAGTTTGCGGGTCGACGCCAACATCAACTTGCATGTTCACTCCCCGCACGGCAAGGTCGCCACGCCGATCGTCGAAGTCAAGAATATGAACAGCTTCCGCGCGGTCGAAAGGGCCCTGGCCCACGAGGCCGAGCGGCAATACCGCGTTTTCCAGGAAACCGGACAAAAGCTCGGCGACGTGCCCAAGCAAACCCGCGGGTGGGACGAAGCCGCCGGCGTCACCCGCCCCCAACGACAAAAGGAAGAGTCGAGCGATTATCGTTACTTTCCCGACCCCGATCTGGTGCCGGTCATCGTCACCCCCGAACACGCCGATGCGGTGCGCAGCGCCCTCGGCGAACTGCCAGCCGCCCTGCGCCACCGGCTCGAAACCACCTGCGGCATCACCTCCTACGATGCCGACGTATTGGTCAACCAAGGTCGGGCAGTCGTGGAATATTATCAAAAAGTTGTCGATGGTTGCCACGACGGCAAACTGGCCGCCAACTGGCTCCAGCAGGACGTGCTTCGCACACTGAACGAACGCGGAATCGGCATCGACCAGTTCCCCATTCGGGCCGAACGACTGGCGGAAATGCTCCTCCTCATCCGCCAGGGTGATCTTCCGGCCAGTCGAGCACGCGAGGTCTTCGAACGCCTGTTGATCACCGAAGAAACGGCAGCCGCAGCGCTGACCGCGCTCGGCATTGTTCAGGTGGATCAGTCCGCACTGATCGCACTCTGCCGCGAATTGATCGCGGAGAATCCGAAGTGGGTGGAAGACATTCGCGCAGGCAAGATGAAAGCCGCGGGCGCATTCATTGGCGCCGCCAAAAAGAAAAACCCCAATGTCGATCCGATTCGGGTGAAAGATCTCTGCCTGGAACTGATTGCCAGCGAATAGTTTCCGGCGTGCCGACCTTTCCGCAAGCCGCGGGGAATTTTCGGAGAAGAGTGTCGATTGTGGATTGCTTGCGTTGAGGACGCATTGCCCGCAGGCAACTCAACTTCCCCCCGTGAAAGTCCCACGCCGTGGACGGATCCGCCCACGCCCCTGGCGTTCCCCAATGCGCGGCATCGCAATTGCTGCCTTAATCGTCTTTTGGCAATGCTGCGTTCGAGCGGCTCGCTGGATTAACCGTGAGGAGCGCATTTGGGAGACCCCCGTTTTATGAATCGTTCGAGCCGCGTTTTGCAGATCGTTATCGCCTTGGCGTTTGTGGCATTGGTGCTTGCCATCGCCGACCTGCTCTTGGTGTTCGTGAACGTGTTGCTGCTCATTTTTGCCGGCGTGCTCTTTGGCATTTTCTTGAACAGTCTGATGTCTTGGCTGCAAGCCAAGACCAATCTGCCCTACCCTGCCTGTTTTGCCCTGGTGCTCCTGTTCCTGCTTGGAGCGATGTCAGGCGCGGGGTTCTTTGTTCAGGCCCGGATTTCGATGCAAATGGTTGAACTCACGGACCAACTGCAAACGACCGGCCAAGCGCTGTTGGAAAAATGGCGGCAGACAGCTTGGGCGAAAAAACTCTTGAACGGCGAGGCTTCGTCCGGGCAACTTCTGCAAAATGCGCAGAAAATGCTGCCCGCCATTGGAACGGGCCTCAATTGGCTGCTGTGGGGATTGACCGGGATTGTGGTCATCTTTTTCCTGGGCGTGTACGTTGCCCTGGAACCCCACCATTACGAAACGGGCATGGTAAAATTGGTTCCCCGCGATCAGCGCACGCGCGCGAAGGAAATCCTGCATACGCTGCGCGTGGCCATGACGCGTTGGATCGTCGGCCGTCTGTTTTCGATGTCGGTGATCGGCGTTTCCACGGCAATCGGACTGTGGGTGTTGGGAGTCCCCTTGGCGGCAGCGCTGGGCATCATCGCTGCCTTGTTGACTTTCGTTCCCAATCTGGGGCCGGTCTTGTCGCTGATTCCCCAAATGCTGTTGGCGACCCAAGTTGGAGCAGACACGGTGTTGTATGTCGTGCTGTTCAATGTGGGACTGCAAGCAATGGAAAGTTACGTGCTCACGCCGCTGGTCGAACGTCACCAGGTAACCTTGCCGCCTGGTTTAACCATCGCCGCACAACTGATGATGGGCGTGCTGCTGGGCGTGATGGGGGTAATGATGGCCGCACCGCTGACCGTGGTCGCGCTGGTCCTCGTTCAAACCGTCTACATTCGCGACACGCTGGGTGACCACAACCCAGGCCGACTGGCCGAAGTGGAATGAAACCCGGTCGAAAATTCCAGTGGTGACGAGCGACCAAGCCCTCTGCGGACAGCGCCTAGGTGCTGCCCTCGGCCACGCCCGGATCGGCGCCCCGCGCGGGAGTCTCGCCCAGCATCGTCGAACGCTTCTTCAGTTCGGCATCGGTGCCCGGCACGATCAACGGGCTGGGGCTGTTGTTATCGATCAACTCCTTCAACTCGTCGGCGTCGATCACTTCGCGTTCCATCAGTCGATTGGCCATCGCGTCGAGCGCAGCCTTGCGCGTGTGGAGAATGTGCCGCACCCGCTCGGTGCTTTCGTCAATGATGCGGCGAACTTCGTCGTCGATGTCGCGCATCGTTTTCTCGCTGTGCATCCGGCCGCTCATGTCCGACGAGCTGCCCGCGAGGAACGCGCTGCGGTTGCTCTCGCGATAGTTCACCCGGCCCATCCGGCTCATGCCGTACTCCATGACCATGCTGCGAGCGATGTCGCTGGCGCGCTCCAGATCGTTCTGGGCCCCGGTCGAAATGTCCTCGTAGACGATTTCCTCGGTGATGGTGCCCGCCAGCAGTACCTGAATGCGGCTTTCGAGTTCGCCCTGCGTCATCAGGTAGCGGTCTTCTTCCGGTCGCTGCAGCGTGTATCCCAAGGCGGCGATGCCGCGAGGAATGATCGATACCTTGTGCACTGGATCGGTGTTGGGCAGGCAGTACGCCACGAGCGCGTGGCCGCTTTCGTGGTAAGCCACACGCTGCTTTTCGTCTTGACGCATCACCCGCTGCTTCTTCTCCAAGCCGGCGATGACGCGTTCCACCCCTTCGTTGAACTCGTCCATGCCCACGGCGTCTTTTCCTTTGCGGGCGGCGAGCAGCGCGGCTTCATTGACCAGATTGGCCAAGTCGGCGCCGACAAAACCCGGAGTAATTCCGGCTACTTTGGCCAGATCCACGGCCTTGTCGAGCTTCACCGCCTCCACGTGCACGCGGAGAATGTCTTCGCGGCCGCGTACATCGGGCCGATCCACCAAGACATGGCGATCGAAGCGGCCCGGCCGCAGCAGCGCGGGATCGAGCGTCTCGGGACGGTTGGTTGCCGCCAATACAATTACGCCGGCGTTGGAATCAAAACCGTCCATCTCCACGAGCAGGGCATTGAGCGTTTGTTCGCGCTCGTCGTGCCCACCCACCACGCTTGTTCCGCGGGTCTTTCCCAAAGCATCGAGCTCGTCGATGAAAATTATGCACGGGGCCTTGTTCTCGGCCTGCTGGAACATGTCGCGCACGCGGGCAGCGCCCACGCCCACAAACATTTCGACAAAGTCCGAACCCGAAAGGCTGAAGAACGGCACCCCCGCCTCGCCCGCAATCGCCTTGGCCAGCAGGGTTTTCCCCGTTCCCGGCGGCCCAATCAAGAGCACGCCCTTGGGGATGCGCCCGCCGAGGGTTTGGTATTTTTCAGGCGTTTTCAGAAATTCGACGACTTCGCGCAGTTCGTCCACGGCTTCGTCGATGCCGGCCACGTCTTCAAAAGTGACGCCCAGGTCTTCCTGGGCGTACAGTTTGCCACGGCTGCGGCCAAAGGCCATCGGCGAACCGGCCCCGCCCAGCCGCCGCATCATCAGAATAAACACCAAAATGAACAGCGAGGTAACAATCAGCATGGGGGCGTAGTATCGCCAGCCGCTCGGCGCCTCGTCGCCGCGGAAGCTCTCAAAGTTGTTTTCTTCGAGCAACCGCAACAAGAACCCGGCGTCGTTTTCCAGGCCCATCCGAGCGACGGTGAAACTCACGCGTTCATCTTGTGGTTCGCCCTTGGCATCGGCCGTTCGGGCCACCGCGGGACGAATCTGACGTTTGAAGACGGTGCCGGTAACCTCGTGGGGGCCGACTTTCAAATTGGATAAGCCCCAGTATCGAAAGACCTTCGCGTCCGAGCCCTCGCCGATGGTCACTTCTACATTCCGCTCGCCTTTATCGGCGTCATTTTCGTCAACCGGCTCATGCTCGGCCAAGGTTTGTGGGGCGCCTTTCTTGATCAACTCGAGCAGCTTGCCGTAACCGCCCAAATCTTCTCGGCTGCCGCCGCGGAACCAGCCAAAAAAGATCAACGTAAGGACTGCCAGGCCAATGAGATACCAAAGGGCGTTGCCGCTGGGCTGAGGGCTTTTCCGGTCGCTTGAGCGGCGAATCGGATCGCTGGCTTTCGAACTTTTCTTCGGAGGTTGATTTTCCATCACAATTCCTGACAAAATCCACGGTCGCCACCAAGCTAGCCGATAAAAGGCGGTTCAACCCTGTGATTTCGATGCGGGCAATGTACTCTAAGGGGGCGTGAATCGCCGAGATTGGCAACCTTTTTATCCTAAGCCGTTTTGGTATTCGGTCGAGCCACAAACCAAGAAACGAGATCAAAACATCTTTGACCTCAACTGCGATGCTCGGCGTAGTGCCGGAGTGTAGTCGTACCGCCAACACAAGTTGAGGCCGAACGAATCGCCAAGTTGCGCGGACAGAACCGGCGACAATACACCAGAAGTGTACATTGTAACTGGCTTCAGGACAGCCTGAACTTGACCGCACAGAACAGGGGTTTTGGGTTGTTTAGGCGACATTCGCATTGAACCGAAATGCTGGTGCCCCCTAGCGTTCGCGGCACGGTGGGATACATGCGGGGCAAACGGTCGCAAGTCCTTGGCCCCCGCTCCAACCATTTTTGACGGCATATTCGCAATAACCGCCGCAGTTCAGCGAAGACGATTTTGGTATATTGACCCGTTGCTCGGCGGTTTCGCCTTCGAACATCGGTCGGTTGAGGAAATCATGGCGCACGTCTCATCGATTGGTTTCGCGCCTTAAAGTTCACTACAGCGCTGTTTGATCCTGTCCCCGGTAATTATGGAATCCCCCATCAATGTCGCCGTGCTGGGTTCGACCGGCAGCATTGGACAGAGCACCTTGGACGTAATCGCGGCCGATCCGCAGCTGCGGGCGGTGGGGTTGACTGCGCATACCCAAACAGAGTTGCTGGTGCGTCAGGCAATGCAGTTCGGTTGTCGCACGATTGTACTGACCGATGCCAGCAAGACCGAAGTCCCCTACCTGTCCGAACTGCCTCCCCAGGTAGAGGTGCTTCGCGGCGAGGAGGGCATCGAGAAGCTGGTGCGGTCCGACGCCGTGAACGTCGTACTCGCGGCCATCGTAGGAAGTGCAGGGCTTTTGGGTACGTGGGCCGCCGTCGATGCCGGCAAGACCGTGGCCCTGGCCAATAAAGAAACCCTGGTCGTCGCCGGCGGTTTGGTGATGGACCTGGCCCGGCGGCGGGGAGGGAGAATTCTGCCGGTCGACAGCGAACACAGCGCCGTGTTTCAGTGTTTGCAATGCGGCCAGCGAAGCGAAGTTCGCCGGATTGTGCTCACGGCCAGCGGCGGCCCGTTCCGCAATACGCCGCTCGCAGAATTGAAGAACGTTACGGTCGAGCAGGCCCTGGCGCATCCTACCTGGGACATGGGGGCGAAAATCACCGTCGATTCGGCCACCATGATGAACAAAGCCTTGGAGATCATCGAAGCCCGCTGGCTGTTCGATCTCGACCCCGATCAAATCGAAGTCGTGATCCATCCGCAGTCCACGGTGCATTCGTTTGTCGAGTTTGTCGATGGGTCGGTGGTTGCCCAGTTGGGTCCGCCCGACATGCGACTGCCGATCCAGTACGCCTTGAATTGGCCGCGGCGTCGGCCGGCAGTGGCGGCTGAACTAGACTGGTCGACCGCTTTCAAATTAGAATTTGAACCACCCGACCCCGAGCGGTTTCCGGCCTTAAGTTTGGGCATGGAAGTCGCGCGGCGGGGCGGTACGTGTGGAGCAGTTGTCAACGCGGCCAACGAGGCCGCCGTAGCCCGATTTTTGGCAGGTGAGATGCCCTTCACCGATATTGTGCCCACCTGCCGGCGAGTTCTGGAACATCATCATTACGAACCCCAGCCCACCCTCGAGCGATTGCTCGAACTCGATCGCTGGGCTCGTTTGGAGGTAACCCGGTGGGTATCGATCTGATTGCGGCCCTCAACATGGAATCCCCTTGGGTCGTTTGGCCGCTGGTGGCCCTGGGCCTGGGCATGGTCATCTTCATCCACGAACTGGGGCACTTTCTCGTCGCCAAGTGGTGCGGCGTGAAGTGCGAAAAGTTCTTTGTCGGCTTCGACATCGCTGGCCTCAAAATCAGCAAGAAATGGGGCGAAACGGAGTACGGCATCGGCATTCTGCCGCTGGGCGGATATGTCAAAATGCTCGGCCAAGACGACAACCCCTACAAAGCCCGCGAAGAAATGGAACGGGCCAAAGCCGCCAAAGAGGCCGAGCTGTCCAAGGACGCCGCGCCCGACGAAGACGTGGCCGCCAAAGCCGAGGCGGCGCTTGCCGAGGATTCGCCCAAGTACGATCCCCGCAGCTATTTGGCCATGAGCGTGCCCAAACGCATGGCGATCATTTCCGCCGGCGTGATCATGAACGTCATCTTCGCGTTCGTGGTATCGGTTTGGGCCTATAGCCTAGGCGTGGATTACACCCCGCCGGTAATCGGCAGCATGACGCCCGGCGACCCCGCCTGGAGCGCCAATCCTCCCTTGGCCATTGGCGACGACATCATCGCCGTGAACGGCATTACTGAACCCCGCTTCACCAAGGATTTGCGAACCGAAGTCATCTTCAGCGAAATGGACCAAGGAGTAAAGCTGCTGGTGAAACGGCCCGGCATCGAAGAGCCCTTCAACGTCACCGTTTATCCCGAATTGATCGAAGGTCTGCCGAGCATTGGCCTGGGTCCAGCGGCCACCACCACGCTCGAACAAAAATACCCCACCATGCCCGACACGCCCGCGGCAGCGGCCAAGCCGGCTTTTGAAGGGGGCGATCGAATCGTGGCCATCAACGGCCAGGAGATCGACGCCCATGCCGACTTGAATCGGTATCTGGTAAATGTCTCTGACAAGACCGTGCAAATCACCGTCGAGCGCGAGGCCGCGACGAAAGGCCAACCGCCCCAACGGTTGACGATCGACGTCGGCCCCAACCCCATGAAAACGCTGGGGCTGGTCATGAAAATGGGCGAAATTACCGCTATTCGCCCTGGATCGCCCGCCGCCGAAAAAGGTCTCAAACCCGGCCAGCGCATCACGCGGATTACCGTGACGGGCACCGATCAAGAGTTGCCCCTGGATCCCGTGCTGTTGCCCCACCAGTTGCGGCGGCTGATTGGCAAATCGGTCGATATCAACCTGATTGGTGAAAACGACCAGCGCGAAACGGTAACCGACGTGCCGCTCCGCAACGTGCTGTGGGAAGAAGAGGCAGCCCGGCCCGGCGCCCCCATGTCGGCACCCGTCCTCGGCGTGACGTACCGCGTGCTCAACCGCGTGAGCGAAGTGACGCCCGGCAGCCCCGCCGCGGCGAGCAACGCCATCAAGCCGGGCGACGAGATCACCGCCATCCGGTTCGTGCAGCCCGAGATCGAAGACGAGGAAAAACGCAGTTACCGCAAACAGAATGACACCGTGAAACTCGGCCCGGAGGAGCCGAATTGGCCGTACGCGATGTTCGCTTTGCAGCGGATGACCCCCGATACCAAGATCGAACTCACGGTCAAAGGCCAAGAACAACCGGTGGTGCTCGAACCGCAACCCTCGGACGAGTACTTTCTGTCGGTGCGAGGGTTCCGTTTGAAAGAAATGACCCGCACTCGGCAGGCCCAGTCGTTCGGCGAAGCCCTGGCGCTCGGCGGCCGCGAAACCTGGGAGGCCCTCACCATGGTGGTCGGATTCCTCCGCAAGGTGGGGCGACAAATTCCCGTCACCGCCATGGGTGGCCCGGTGAGCATCGTCCGCGTGGCCGGCGCCTCGGCCGAGCGGGGATTGCCCGAGCTCTTGATCTTTTTGGCCATGCTCAGCGCCAACCTGGCAGTCATCAACTCGCTGCCGATTCCCGTGCTCGATGGCGGACACTTCTTGTTCCTGCTCATCGAAGGCATCCGCGGCAAACCGGTCAACGAGAGAGTGTTTATCGCCTTCACCTACCTGGGCTTTGCATTCATCCTCACGCTGATGATGTTCGTGCTGGGGCTCGATTTCTTCCATCTGACGCGCTAGCCGAAGAGGAAACCTGCCAGTCGCATGAACCGCAAATATCGGCTCAAACCGATGTTGCGACAAGATTTGCTTGCGTTGGCCCCCACCGGTAACGTATGCTGCTGCTTGGATGTAAGCGTCTTGGGCGACCATTCGCAAAAGGGAGTTCCCTGCCATGCCCAGGTTTTGTCTGCTGCCGCTGACGGTTTTGCTGGGCTGGTGCTGCACAGGCGCCGCGCCGCAACCGAATCCTGGCTGCGCGCCTGGCGCTGAAATCCCGTCGTTCTATGTGCGTGAAGTGGTGGGGCATCGTCCCAACCTGGCGATCTGCCTGGTGTGTCGTTACGGCGAGCGCCCCGTGGCGCTGGTCTGCGTGAAGAAACTCAACGACGAGGTCGCCTCGTTGATCGAACGCGTGGACCGGGCGGTCGATGCTGGTCGTGGCGTCGGTTTGCGGGGATTTGCCGTGTTCACCCAGGGCGATTCGGCCGAAATGCAACCCCGCCTGGCGGCTCTTGCCCGGCAGCACAAAACCACGCTGCCGCTGGTGCTGCCCGTGGAACGGGGAGGGCCCAGCACCATGCAGTTGCCTTCGGAAGCGGAGGTGACGGTGCTGCTCTACCGGGGCAAAACGGTCGCCAGCCGGTTTATCTTCGCCCCCGGCGAGCTCAATGAAACCGGCATCAAGCAGGTCGTCGCGGCCATCGAACACTTGCCGCAGCGCTAGGCCCGCCAGTCCAGTCAAGTCCGGTCACAGGACCATGATAACGGGTGTCGCTCCGGCTGTAGCGTCGGGAACGCCGGCCGGAATCGAGGCATTTGCGTACCACGCAAACCTTCGAATGCGGCGCAACGCACTCGACAGACCCTGTCCGCCGTTTTGCGACTCGCCGAAGTCAGATGAAACGGCAAGTCCAACGCCCCCGCCGAATTGAGCGAGTTCGCGAGCCATCTTTGCCATGCGGCTCCGCCACGATGGCAACCAAACGGCAATATTGCCCCGCCTTCAAAGAGCCTGTCAGCTCGCGCTGCCAAATGTCTCCGACCGTGCCGGAACGCCCTGTTTACTCCTTGGGCAGCACCGTAAGGTAGATGGGGTTCGATGCGTATAGAGTATTGATCGAAAACGAGATGGAAACTTGCGCCACCACGGCGACCGGCATGCGTTCTACTGGCGTGGCATTGTCGGCGGCCTCCAGCACGATCGTGCCTTCCAGCACCTTGCCGGTGAGCCGGGCCTTGCTCTTGCTGCTCATGCTTACGCCCGGTGGAAGCTGGTTCGCCTTGATGCGGGCCAGGTAGCGAAACTCGGTAGCCAGGGTCACCGGTTCCTCGTAGCCTTCGTTCCGTTCGATGCGAACCTTGATTTCCTTGGTTTCGCCCGGCTTGATCGTGATTTCGCCCGGCTCGGCTTCCACCTTCAGCAGATCGAGCGGAGCGGTCACGCCGACAATTTGCGACTCAATCGGCCATTCATTCTGGCCGCCGCCGCTGTTTTGCTGCTCGCACGTGACCCGGCCGCGGCGCACAATCTCTCGCTCGCTGCCATCGGCCGCCTTCACCTGAGCTTTGCCGTACACGCCGACCAGGGCCGCTCCAATGGGGGCGTCGGGCGCGGCTTCGAGAATGATGCTGCAATGATTCACACCCGAGGGAATGGTGATCGGCAGGTGCGTCACGCCCTGGGGCAGGCCGCGAACTTCGATTTCGACCGGCTCGTTAAAGCCATTGAGCCGATTGAGCTTGACAAACCACATGGTGCGCATGCCGGGCGCCAGCATGGCATAGTAATATTCGCCGGTGATTTCAAAGTCGGGTTCGGCCCGCTCGGCCTTGAGAAAGTACACGTACCGCTCTCCGCCCCGGGCGTGGAGGTCGCGAACCACCACGGTGTAGCGGCCATCGGCCGGCGCGGTCCAAAACAGTTGGCTATCTTTGCCGCGGAACAAGTCGCTGTCGTCGGCCTCGGCCAGAATTTTGCCAGTTGCGTCTTGAATCTCCAGTGTGCTGTCGAGCGGCGAGCCGTGGCGGCGGGCTTCGATTTCGAACGCGAACTTGTCCCCCTTCTTGGCGTCGAAGGCATAAAAGTCGGCATCGTCGGGAGCTTCCAGTCGACCGTTCACGCCTTGCGGAAACGCAATGGAGTTTGCGGACTGGAGATCGTTATTGGGTTCGTGCTCGCTAATCAACGGTAGCGAACTCACCACGATGGTAGTGGGATTGGTTTCTCCCGCCGAGGTGTTTACACGCAATCGGTGGGCTCCAAAGTCGGTGGGCGCCAGGAAACTGGCTTTGCCGTCACCCAGCATGTAGCCGACCGCTTCGGCGGTTACCTTTTCGCCCGGCGCCACCGCCAGCGGAAACACGTGGTGCACGTAGGGGCGCTGGGCGATTTCCACGCAATAGGTGTAGCGGTCGTTGCCGGCATACCGTGCGTCGCGAACTTCCAGCACGTAGTCGCCCGCCATGCTGGCCTTGTAGTGCAAGAACGAGTCGCCCCCGTAAAAGTTGTCATTCTGCGCCACCACTTGCCCATTGGGTGCGATCAGCGTGAGAATGGCATCCATCAGGTAAATCCGCGGCCCGCTTACGACCATGCTGTGCAGGCGGTCGGTTACTCGTTGGGCAAAAATCTCACAGGTAACCTCTTCGCCTTGCTTGAGGGGGAAGCGGTAGTAGTCCACGTCTTCAAACTTTTCGACCGTGCCGCAAACGGCCGCGGGCAGCGTGACCGGCTGGGCCGAAGATGGCGCATCGTTCCCGGCCGCGATTTCGGCGACGACCGGGTAATCGGTGACCAGCAATTGGCCCACGCTGGAAACGGCCTGCTCGGTGGCCACGCGAAATTCGTACATGCCGGGCAATTGATTTTCCGGCACATTCACGTGGAATTGAAATGGAGTGCCCACGGCGCCGCGGCTAGTGGCCGGGGCCTCCTTGGACTTCTCTTCGGCGTACGTCATCTCGATGCCAGGTTGCACAAAGTAAACCCCGTAGGCGCCATCGAGGGTGAAGTTGCAGCGCACCTTCACGTCGGCCTCCGTCCCGCGTTGCACTGCGACCGGATGCGTTGAGGTCAATTGGCGAAAGCCCACCTTGGTTTCGGCCTGTCCCGACCGACTTGCTCCGAGCGCGAGCAGCAACACAATTCCCGACATCCAGCGCGGCAGAACCATGGCAAACTCTCCTCTTCGGTAGGGACGCAAGGCGGGCGGACGGTCAGGCGGGCAACAAAGTTTGCACTCGCCCTGGATCCGGTGGGTGAGGTTGGGGGTAGGCAGGCATCTATGCGCCGCGGGTGCAGCTCACAATTCCTGTTCATGGTACCCCAACTCGACCAGAACAGGAAACAAGAAGCGGCTAAAAATGGACATACCCCGCGAACTCACCTCGGCCAGCCAGGGCACTTTGTAGCCGGTCGCAAGCGGCTCGAGCCGCCGATAGGGTGGAAGCAGGCCGGGAGACGCTCGACGGTTCTCCGCTCGGCGATGCGTCCCCGGTTGTTTGCTCGGCGCGGCCGCTTTCGACGAGGGCCTCAGCGCACACGGGAACTGGCAGCGCCGCAACCGATTCCGCAAATTTCTCCGCCGGCAGATTGGCCGGCCAGCCCACCAGGGCAAAATTGGCCCATTCGGGCAATCCGATAGCGGAGGGCGGATCGTCCGGTTCGCTGAATGGAGGCAACGACAACCGGCAACCCAGCAAAATGTTGCGGGTGGCTGCCTGGCAGGCGGAACTCCAGGCCAGGGTGGGAGGCCCCACAATCAAGCCCACTGCCGCGTGTTCCGCGAGCCGGCGGCACTCGGCGGCGAGGTCGTCGCCGTTGAGATCTCCCTGGAGGGCCGCCACCACCAGCACTCCCTGCCGGCTGGCCTGCTGGCAAAGTTCGTCGCTCGCGTGTGAAACGAACAGCGCAGCCCCCAACAACCGGGCATCTTCCCAATCCTGCTCGGCCATCGTATCGCGCACCACGGCGCGAACTACCCAGGGCTTGCCTTGCAGGTAAAACCGCCGCTGGTGAATGCCCAACGGGCGAATGCCCAGCGTGCGATGGACCTCGGCCAGCAACTGGTTGCCTTGCCGGATCTCTACCTTCACCCGGTAGCAATACGGCTCCTCGGGTAGCCAGAAACAGGGGTCGGGCACCACTGCGGCGACCAATTGGGCGTCCGCTGTCCTCGGCTCGGCAAGGTAAGGTTCACGCAGTGGAATCTTGGCGGGCAAACAGCGGGCAAAATCGCTGAACGGCCCAACAATTTCGCCCTGGAGAGTGAACGGGGCTCCTTCGGAATGCGCCGTGATCCGCGGAAGGCGAGCGTAGATGCGGGCCTCGGCCGCCGTGGCCTCGCCGTAAAATATTTCAAGTTGGGCGGCCAATCTGGAATTCATGGTGCAGAAACGGTACGTGCGAACCGTTGATGGCAAGTTTGCGTTCGCGAGTCCGTTCGCAGTCTGATGCTCATCGTAGCCGGAGGAACCAATCCGGCAAACAACTGCGAGCAATTGCCCCAGCAGGCACCGCTGGCCGAGCGGTATCTGAAGTTCCGCCGCCGTTTGGAGTACGGCGGCGGATGGTGTTGTGCGGGTGCTTGGCGGTGTCAAGTTGCTTGGCGTCTCCAGGCGCCTTCCGTCGAAGGCGCCTGCCGCGGTCATCCAAGGTGACGCCGCCAACGTTTCTCTTAGAACGTATCTAAGATGAATTGGTGGCCAAAGTGGTACTTCCGAGCCTCCGGATAGTAGCTGAACCACTGCCGATTGTAGACCGGCACGCGCATTTCGGGCGGATACCGGTAATAGAGATGGTCGGAGCTGCGGTAGTACTCATGGCCCCAAAAGTTTTGGGGATAGTACACGTACGGATAGTGATAGAAACGGTTGTAATCGCGCCCACTAAACGTGCCGCCCCAGTGGCGGCCATAGGCTTGTTGGGCGTCGGCCTGCTGCGCGGGCGCGGCCCAAAAGCCGACCGCGCACAACAGGACCAGCATGGTCCGGCGAATCATGAGCGTATACCCTCCTGGCGTTGCGGGATAATGGCTGCAAACGCCCGACGCAGCAAACCAACGGCGAAAACCACGACGCCAAGCCCTCTGGGTCGAGTGCCGCGACGAAAAAACCTTCCGCCTGGTTGCTGGGGGCGAATTGTGCGGGAATCTGCTGCTGGGGAAAACCTTGACGAACGGCGTGCGATTCTCGTGTGCAGCGGCCCCGGCTGAATCTGGGTCTGAGGTAAAGAATCGGCAGACCGCAGGCTCGGCATTGAGGGAATATTCGGCACGGCCGGCATAATGTGCATGCAAGGTCACCGGATCGCCGAATCCAATCGCTTCTCGCCTTCTCGCACTTCCTCGTTTGGAAGTAAATGGCCAGCGAAGCTCGCGGTTACCGCAAGGCCGCAAACCCCTGCTCGCAGAAATGCCTAACCGTGGAGGGCGGCAACCCAACCGACTCCAGCAAATCTACTCAAGTGCCTTTGCAACAGCGGCTTGCATCTTCTGCAATCCGGTTCGGGCCACCTCCAGCGCGTCTTGCTGCCAATAACCTCGGTTAAACAATTCCAACGACAGGGCGCCGGAATAACCGATCTCTTGCAGAGTTCGGAAGATCTCTCCCAGCGGCGCAACGCCGTCGCCGGGGTGCACCCGATCGGCGTCGGTCATTGCCTCGCGGGCTGGTTCAGCCGGATAGTCGTTGATATGAAAGCAATGCATCGACGAGCCATGCAACAGTTTCAAACCAGCAAATGAAGAACCGCCCCGGAACAGGTGATACACGTCAGGAAGCAGGCAGGCGTCGTTGTGCCCACTGGCGACCGCCACGTAAACCGCCTCAGCCAGTTTCCCCAGAGTTTGAGAAGGTCCCCACACTTCGACTTGCGGAGTAACTTCCATCGAGGCCCCCAGTTCCAGCAACGTGCGGTATCGTTCGGCCAAGTCGCCGAGCGCGATTTTCTGGCCCGTGACGCCGGCCGGCGGCGCGGCGATGCGCTTGCCGCCGAGGGCACGCACCAAATCCATGTCTCGTTTGGCTTGTTCCAAGCCCGCCGCACGTTGCCCGGCGTCGTCACCGGCCCATTGGGCAAAACCGATGGCGCTTTCGACGGTGAGCCCGGAGTCGGCGATGCGTTTGCGTAGATCGTCGAGCCGTCCGCCGTCGCGTTGATATGCTTCGATCTCACGAATCCAAGGCTCAATTCCGGTATAGCCCGCCTTGGCCGCGATGGCGATCTCCTCGACCAGACCGAGTTCTTGCCCCCGAATGGTGCTGGTGTTCAGGCAGTATCGCCAGGAAAGGCCGGCGGGCGACGGACCGTTGGCAGGGGCGGCCGCGCGCGCCGACAGGTTGGAGCCGGTCACGGAAATGGCGATCGCACCCCCCAGCGTGGCGGCGGAACGGCTCAACCAATCGCGACGCGTCAAACCTTTCCCGCCCTCGCTGGGCAGCGGCTGCGCCGCGGCTGGGGCGGGAGGAGCGTTGCCGGCAGAGGAAACATTGGCAGGGGTTGCAGTCATGGGAGCTGGCGCCTGTTTGAGCTGGCTGGAATCTAGGGTGACAAACTGCGGCAAGGAAAATCGACGGGGATCGCCTAGCGGCTTGCTTCGTCTGTCGCTTCGCCTTGCAGCGTAAGCACCAATCGTCGCTTGCCGCCGTGGTTGCGGTGTTCGCACAAAAAAATGCCCTGCCAGGTACCCAAGCATAATCGGCCTTCGCTCACGGGGATACTCACCGAACTGCCCAGCAGCGCGGCTTTGACGTGCGCCGGCATGTCATCGGGGCCTTCCATGGTATGAACGTAGGGGAAATCCTCGGGAGCAATGGCATTCATCGATCGCTCCAAATCGACGGGAACGTCGGAGTCGGCGTTTTCGTTGATGGTAAGTGAAGCGCTGGTGTGCTGGATGAACACGTGGAACACGCCGATCTTCACGTTGGCCAACTCCGGCATGCCTGCCGCCACATGATGGGTAATGAGGTGAAACCCCCGCCGATAGGCGGGAAGCTCGAGTCGTCGCTGGTACCAAGCCATGGAAAGAACTCAATCAAATGGGACCAGAAAGCAGGTTTTAAGCACATTTTGCGGTCATGGGCGGCGGTCATGCCCCGGCAATTGCCCCCCCAGGCGGTGTGCGGGCCCCGCCGGGGAAAATAATCGCCCTTCATTTCGTAATACCAACGTATCCTTTCACCCGCCTTGCATCCAAGTGCGCGAACCCTGGCAAGGCCGGACCAGAGAAAGCGGTGGGTTGGGATCGGACCGGTGGGACGCGTGGTCTTGCCTTGACCGTGCTTGCGACGAATCATTTATGGGACGGCGGATGTCGACATGTTCCCCACGTGTTCGGGGTAGGCAAAGCATTTGCGACCGCTTCGGCAATCGGAAATTCACTGGACAAACTTTCCGAACAACATTTCCCAGGTGTCTATCAGGGTGTCGAAGGGGTGCATTGACATGCCTCGCTGCGGGATGTGTTGCCAAAGGAACCAAGCTTTTGTGGGTTTATTTCGCAATTGCATGAATATTTCAGCAAGTAGCGGAGAAATGATTGACACACAATGTTTTCTACGAATAATACGTTGCTTCGAGAAAAAACCGTCGCTGTAAAACTTCGTGAGGTTTGCGAGGTCCCGCCCAAAAAGTTCGACGGTTTGAAGTGAAAAACGTGGCGCGAGGTCACGTGTTTCTGCGCGGCCCTGTTGGCTGCCGGCTCTCTTCCAACGTGGAGAGAGACGCTCCATTTCGCGAGAATGGAGGGTTTCACGAAGGTGCTTGCCCGGTAAAGGTCCATTCCAGGTAACGGTACAGACAGCGGTCGCGAAACGACCCTGCTTGGTCCACTGGTAATGAATCGATCCGGAATTGTGTTGGGGAACAGAGACAGTCATCAAACGATCTCAGTGGGAGTCATATCATGCGAAACGTTTTTGAAGCGATCGAAAAGTATGGGCACGACGAAGAGTTCGTGCCCCGGGAGGAAGATCTCTCGTTTGTGGCGACGGACGCGCCGGCCGGCTCGCGTGAAAAGCTGGAAGAACTGGCCCGCCGCGTCCAAGAAGGTCTGCCCCTGTGGCATCCTGAAGATCGTGCGGACTACAGCGGTCTGACCGGCGCTGTTCGCCCCCGCGACTAACGCTTGCAGGTAACACGGGTCGGGTTTTCGCCGTTGTGGCGTTCCCGTTGGCCGGGATGGGTTGTCCTGTCATCGTGTACGATTCAAGGCCGCGCTATCGCGCGGCCTTTTTTCGTATATGCCTGGCTGGGAGTGCTCAAGAGTCGCATTCCTCATCGCCATCGGTAGAATCGCCCTGGACGTTCGGTCGCGCTTCGGCATAATGAGCATGTCCCGTAGCGCGAACCCAAGGGAGTGGTTCGCGGCGGGGCTTGCCAAGGCGGAACCGATGACCTCTACCACGCTGGTTCGTGAGCCCTTTACCCAGACTCTGGGGGGAAACGAGGCGGAACAGCTTCCCAATCCTTTGCTCCCGCTGTACGAGCAAATCATCGGCGACCGATGCTTCAATTGGACCGAACACCACCGTTTTCGCCGACCGCTGGGAGAAGGCGGGCAAGGCGTGGTTTTCCTCAGCGAACGCCGCGGGGCTGATAATTTTACTCTCCCTGTGGCGGTCAAGATCTTTTCCCCGGAGCGATACCCGGATCGCCGCAGCTACGACGAGGCAATGGCCCGGATTGCCCATATTGCCGCCCGCGTGGCCCTGATCCAGCAAGACAACCTGCTGGACGTGCAAAACTTTATCGACCGTGGCGGCGTGCGATTGATGGAAATGGAATGGGTCGACGGCTACGACCTCCGCCGACTGCTCACCAACGACATGCTTGAGCGGGCACGGCAACGCGTCAGCCATCGACGCTGGGAATACATCAACAACGTGATTGTGACCGCCGGACCGGTGCAGCCGCGGCTCAAGCCCGGCATTGCCATCGCCGTCTTGCGGGAGTGCCTCGCCGCCCTGGCCGCCTTGCAGCGGGAAGGCATTGTCCACGGCGATCTCAAGCCGTCGAACATCATGCTCAAGCGGACGGGCAACGCCAAAGTCATCGACATTGGTTCGGCCTTCGATCTCGACGACGCCCCCATGCGGCGTACCTGCACACCCCCGTACGCGGCCCCCGAAATTCTGGAGGGGGCGGATAGTTCGCCCCGGGCCGACCTTTGCAGCCTGGGCTATGTGCTGATCGAAATTCTTTCGGGCGCCCCCCCGTTTGCGGGTTTAAACAGTTTTCGCGAACTGCTCGAGGCCAAGCGAGCCCTGGTGCATCGCCTGCCGGAAGTGCTGCCCGAAGAAGTCGTTTGCAATGACCTGCTGATGAACCTCTGCCGAGGTCTCATTGCCCCCGATCCCATGCGGCGGTTCCCCAGCGCCGAAGCAGCCGATTTGCTCAAGGAGGGCGCCGCCAGCTTCCACCGCCAACTGGTCAAAGGCGACCTGGCCAGCGAATACGAAAACGAAATTCGCTTGTGGCTTGAAGAATTGGACTGAGCGACGGCTGCTGGACGGGTTCGCCGCTTTGCTCGCCAACTTCGCCATCGACCTGACCGGCGGCCGGGTCGTACTTCCTGCCGCCGCGAGTCGCCCCAACGATTCGCGGTCGTTCTTTCGCGCCAGCCACGCTTGGTTACCATCGGCCGCTGTTGCTTGGTCGATGGATCGGATATTCTTGATACGGCTGGCAATGGATATTTCGTTGTGCCCGCCCTTCCTGCCGTTTCACTTCCACCCTGAGTGCGTTCCATGCCTGAGATTGGCTGCTCCGTTGACGAGTTGGATACCCCGGCGCTGTGCATCGACCTGGACGTCTTTGAGAAAAACATCGCCACCATGGCCGCCGAGTGCCGCAAGCACCATGTGCAATGGCGGCCGCACTCCAAAGCCCACAAGTCTCCGCAAATTGCCAATTTATTGGTAAAGGCCGGCGCGATTGGAGTTACCTGCGCCAAGCTGGGCGAGGCCGAAGTGATGGCAACCGGCGGCATCAAAGACATTCTGGTGGCCAATCAGATTGCCGGGCCGGAAAAAATGCGGCGGCTGGTATCCGTCTGCCGACATGCCGATCTGATCGTCACTGTCGATCACCCCGATCAGGTGGCCGCCATCAGCGCCGCCACCTCGGCCGCCGGGGTGAACGTGAGGGCGATTGTCGAAGTGAATATTGGTCTGAATCGGGCCGGCGTCGAGCCCGAGGCCGCCGTGGAATTGGGCAAACGGATCGATCAATCGCCCGGCATTACCCTGGCCGGAATCATGGGATACGAGGGGCACCTGCTCACGCTCGAAGACCCGGAAGAGAAGGCCTCCAAGATTCGCGAGGCCCTGGCCCTGCTGGTCAGTGTGCGCGATCGCTTTTCGGAAGCCGGTTTGCCTTGTCCGATTGTTTCGGCCGGCGGAACCGGTTCGTATGCCACCACGATCTCCTGCCCCGGCGTGACCGAGCTGCAGGCGGGCGGGCTGATCTTCATGGACGCCTTCTATCGCTACCGCTGCCACGTAACCGGGTTTGGCAACGCCCTTAAATTGTACGTGACCATTGTCAGCCGCCCGGCGCCCGGCCGCGCCATTGTCGATGCTGGCCGCAAGAGCCATCACGCCGATCATCATCCATCTCTGGTGGTGGGCTGGGAAGAACACGCACGTTTTCAGCGATTATCGGCCGAGCATGGCGAACTGGAACTGGACGGACCTGCCCAAAAACTCCGTATCGGCGATCGGCTGGAAATCATCCCTGGCTATTCCGATCTGACCAACGTGCTCCACAACGAGTTTTACGGAATTCGCAACGGGAAGCTGGAGGTGATCTGGCCGCTGGTCGGTCGCGGACGGTTGCAATAACGCAACGTGAAAGCCGCTGTTAGTCAAATCCAATGGCTTGTACCGCCAGGGCCAGGGCGGCGGTTTCCACGCGCAGAATGCGCGGTCCCAGGTCGATGGTTTGAAAGCCAGATTGCTTGGCCCTTTCCACTTCGGCGTCGGTAAAGCCGCCTTCGGGCCCCACGGCCAGCGTGCCCGAGCGAGCAGCGCTGTTGTCGAGTTGCTGCTGGAGATTGGCGGAGGTTCCCCTCGCGGCGGGCGTGGGGTGCGCTACCCAGCGGGGCAAACCGGATGCGGCCGCCGCGGCGACGAAGTCTTGCCACTTTGTCGCGGGTGAGATCTCCATCAACCGATTCCGACCGCATTGTTTGGCAGACTCGATGACGGCGCGACGCAATCGTTCAATCGCATTCGCATTGGGTTGTGCCACGCCGCGGGTGGTCTCCAACGGAACCAGTCGGCCCACGCCAAGCTCCACGGCCTTTTCCACCAGCCACTTTTGCCGGTCCCCCTTGGGCAGCGCCACGGCCAAAATGACATGGCGCGAGGATTCGCGGCTTACTTCGAGTCGGCCGACGATTCGCAATTGAATTTCGTTGCGGCGAATTGCCGTGACCGTTGCCTGATATTCCCAGCCGCTGCCGTCGAACAACGTCACTTCGTCGTTCACCTGGGCGCGCATCACGTGCGCTAGATGATGGGCTTCGGTCCCCTGCAAAATCGCGACGTCGTGCTGGGGAGTTGCTTCCAGAAAGTATCGCGAAGCCATGGCAATGCGTGGGATTATTGAGTGGAGAGGCGGCAGGCAGTCGTCGGTCGCCAAATTCTTGCGCCAGTTTCGGTTTTCGTTTGGACAACGGCGCTTCAGGGTTTCATAATCGGCGGAAGTTCGATCAAGTGCCGGGGCTGCACGGCCCGCCGGTTTGCACCTTGCCTGGAGGCGATGAACATGACTAGCCGCACACGTCGTGATTTCTTGAAGCAAAGTTTGGCCGCCTCGTTTGGCGCTGGTGTGGTTATTGCAGGGACCAAGTCGTCCGGCAAGGTGCTCGGCGCCAACGACACCATTCGGATCGGGGTGGCCGGTTTGAATGGCCGCGGCAGCGCCCACGTGGGGGCGTATGCCGGCATGAAAAACGTGCAGGTGACCTACCTGATCGACCCCGACCAAAATACGTTCGCCGCTCGCGAGAAAACCGTGACCGCGCAAGGGGGCAACAAGCCCCGGTTGGTGCAAGACATTCGCGAAGCGCTCGAAGATCCCAATCTCGATGCCATCAGCATTGCCACGCCCAACCATTGGCACTCGCTGATGACCATTTGGGCCTGCCAGGCGGGCAAAGACGTGTACGTGGAAAAACCCTCCAGCCACAACGTGTTCGAAGGTCGACAAACCATCGCCGCCGCACGCCGCCACAACCGCATCGTGCAGCACGGCACGCAAAGCCGGTCAATCGCCGGTTGGGCCCAGGTGGTCGAAGCCCTCAAGACCGAGAAGTACGGCAAATTGCTGGTGTCCAAGGGCTATTGCTACAAGCCCCGGGGCAGCATCGGTTTCAAACAAACGGAACAGGCCCCCAGCACGCTCGACTTCAATCTCTGGCTAGGGCCATGCGAGGAGCAACCGTTCCATCGCAACTTGGTCCATTACAATTGGCACTGGTTCTGGCCCACCGGCAACGGCGATATCGGCAACCAGGGCGTGCATCAAATGGACATCGCACGCTGGGGCATCCCCGGCGCAAAATTGCCGCAGAGCGTGTTCGCCCTGGGCGGCCGGTTCGGATACGAAGATCAAGGTGAAACGCCCAACACTCAGGTCGCCGTGTTCGATTACGGAGACGTGAAGTTGGTTTTCGAGGTGCGCGGGCTTAAGGCCGAACGCAAGGTAACCAACGAGTTCTACACCACCGAGGGCGTGCTGACCTCCGGCAAGTTTACGCCGCGGGGTTCGGACAAGTCGGAATCGCTGAGCGGCATCGAAGTGAACCTGGGCCCTGGCGGCAGCAATCATTTCGCCAACTTTATCGAGGCCATGCGCACCCGCAAACAAGACGATCTGAACGCCGACATCGAAGAGGGGCACTACAGCAGTGCCTTGTGCCACCTGGCCAACATTTCGTACCGGTTGGGCGAACAGGTTCCGGTAACTTCCGCCGCCAGCCATTTCCGCGGCGACAAGACGGCGCTCGAAACCTGGCAAAGCACCACCGGGCATCTGGAAAAGGAAAACGGACTGCAGCTTTCCGGACTCAATTGCCTGCTCGGCCCGCAATTAAAATTGGACCAGCAAGCCGAGCGGATCATCGACAACCCCCGGGCAAACGAACTGCTGACGCGAAATTACCGCGCGCCTTTCGTGGTGCCTGAAAAAGTGTAAGCTGGGGAGGTGTCGCGCCCGGCATGTCATTGCTGTGTGCACTTTACCATCTCTTGGAGAAATGCCATGTCTGCCCGCGTTGCGTTGTTGTTGCCCTGCGTCGTGACATTGCTAATCGCTGGCTGTGGGAGCGGCAACTACAGCAAGGCGGAGCAGGCAGCGAACGAGACGGTTTCGTTGATGGAGCAGTTGGTCGGCGCGTTGGAGTCGGTTCGAGGGCCGGGCGACGTCGACGCCGCCGTCGGACGCATCGACCAGATTTCGACGCGTTTGACAGCGATCTCCGCCGAAAACAAGGGGGTCAAGCTGACGAAGTCGGAGAACGATCGACTGACGGAAATGGTCAAATCGAAGTTGGCCGCCCTCCAGAGCCGAATGCAAACTGCGGCGGCCAACGCCGGTCGCAACTCCCAAGGTTCGCCCAAGTTCATGCAGGCGCTCATGAGGTTTCAGACCGCGGCCGCGGGAATGGCCGCCGGCGGTTGAAGTGCCGGCTTCATTGTGAGCCGAACTTGTGCCTGTGAACGGCTGACGGAGGGCACGTGGTCCGCCGATGCGCATCTTATACCCCTTCAACCAGTTGGCCTCGTGGTGGCGGGTTTGGCACAAGCCCAAGACCCTGGGCGAGCGCGGTGAAGAGATCGCGGCGCGATACCTTCGCAAACTGGGCTACAAGATCATTGGTCTGCGAGTTGCCGTGGGACGCGGCGATATCGATCTGGTTGCCATTCACGGCCGCACCGTGGTGTTCGTCGAAGTGAAAACGCGCACTTCCCCCGATGCCGGAGGTCCCCTCGGGGCCGTGGGCTACTCCAAGCAAAAACGCCTGACGCAGCTAGCGCTGCAATTTCTCAAGCAGCACCAGTTGTTGGAATACTCCGCTCGCTTCGACGTGATCGCCGTTGTTTGGCCGGAAGGCCAACGGCGGCCACACATCGAACACGTGCCGTCGGCGTTTGAGGCGGTCGATGCAAGCGGATACTACTCATGATGTGATTGCGGCCTGGTCTGCTTGGAAGGCGGCACGCTTCAAACATCTTTTTGCCATCTCAGCCGCGTGCCCGCCTTATGGAAAAATCCGCACTGCTCGTGCCGATTCTGTTGATCACCATTGGCGTGGGCTGGCTGCTCACCACATTGGGCATCGCACCTGGCATCGACTGGATTTGGACCCTGGGGCTGGCCATCACCGGGCTCTTGGCCTTTGTGATGGGCGGATTCAACAAGGCCACGGTGGTCGTAGGGCCGTTCTTCCTGATCGCCAGTTGCCTCTCCGTGTTGCGACAAACCGGCAGGTTGAGCTTCGATGCCGAAGTTCCTATTCTGGTGATCGTGTCGGGGGTGCTGCTGCTGGTGGCGCATCTGCCGATCATTCCGTTGCCCAAGTGGATCATCCAAGAATCGCGTCCGGACCGGCGCGTTGAGGATTAGGCTCGGCAAAAATCCAGATTTCACCAGCGGCAACCGCACCGCGTGGTACGACTGGCGAGCGTATCGCACCATGAAGCTCTATTGGGGAGATCTGCACAGCCATTGTGCCATCAGTTATGGCCATGGCACGGTGGCCCAGGCGCTGGCTCGCGCGCGGCAGCAACTCGATTTCTGCTCGATCACCGGCCACGCATTCTGGCCCGACATGCCGACCGATCGCGCGCAATACGCGGAGATCATTGACTATCACCATGAAGGCTTTGCCCGACTTGCCCGCAACTGGCAACAACTGTTGACCGAGCAGGCCGCGGCCTGTGTGCCGCGGGAGTTCGTCGCGTTTCCCAGCTATGAATGGCATTCGCTGGAATACGGCGATCACAATGTGTACGCTGCGGGTCCCCGGCTTGAATTGCTCGATGCTCCCGGTCTGCCGCAGCTTCGCGACCGGATTCGCGCGACCGGAGCGATTTGCATTCCACACCATATTGGTTACAAGGCCGGTTACCGGGGAATCGATTGGCGGCATTTTTCGTCGGAGCGATCTCCTGTTGTGGAGATCTATTCGCTTCACGGTTGCGCCGAAAGCGCGGCGGCTCCCTTACCCTACTTGCACGACATGGGACCGCGCGACGCCGGTTGTACCGCCCAGGCCGGTTGGGAGGCGGGCCATCGCTTTGGCATCATTGCCTCGACCGATCATCACGGCGCCTATCCTGGCAGTCACGGCGCCGGAAGAGTGGCGGTGTTTGCTCGAGAGTTGACTCGCGAAGCCTTGTGGGAAGCGTTGCTGGCTCGCCGGGTGTATGCCGCCACGGGCGATAAAATTGACGCCCGACTGCACGTGAACGGGGCCTGGCTCGGCGAGGAAATCGAGTCGGCAGGGGGGCGGCGAATCGAGGTTGCCGTACGCGGGGTCGATGCTCTGGAAACCGTGGAGCTTCTCAAGAACGATCGCCGAATCGCTCGCGTGGCGCCGCAACTTTCGCCAGGCAGCGAAAGCCCTACCGGGTGCTACCGATTGCGCATCTCGTGGGGCTGGGGGCGGAAAGACTTGCCCATTTCCTGGAATTTGTCGATCTCGCTCAGCCAAGGCGAGTTGGAGCGGGTGGAAACCTGCTTTTCCGGCCAGGCGGTGGTCGCTCCAAAACAAGGCGCTCATGCCGCGCCGGACTCGCCCGACGACCAACACGATCTGCCGCACGAAGTACTGGAGCAAAACTCCCAAGATTGCCGTTGGCGGAGCATCACCACGGGCAACCTGACCATGCGGCACGCCACGTTTCAATCGTTGTCGCTGGAAGTGCGCGCCCCGCTTAAAACGCGACTGACAATCACCGCCAACGGGCGGCAATTCGACTTTCGACTGGGAGAATTGCTGGGCGGAGGTCGAACCGAGTTTTTGCGGGGCTGGCTGTCTGAAGCGGTGCAGGTCGGCCCCGCCACGGCGATCGAAGCATGTACGGCAATACAAGCCTGGGACGACCAGCCGGAGCGTGACGTGGATTATTACCGCCTGCGCGTTGCGCAGCAGAACGGGCAATGGGCGTGGCTTACACCGATTTGGGTGCGGCGAATGTAAGCTGGCGTCTTGGTGAGCCGGCAACACGCACCCCCTGGTCATCGACGGACAAGTGGGGAAAATGCAAGGATAGCCCCTGCCCAACCGCAGGCGGCGCGCCCGGTCCATCGAATCGATTTCCGTTGGATGACTGATAACCTTCGCTGACGCCGCGAAGCCGATTACGGCGTTGTTTCTCGTTTGCCGCTTTCAGGCGTTAAGTAAACCCATGACCGAATTTCGTTCCGTGCTGGAAACCTTTGAGAATCCCCATTCCAATCGGGAATACTCCATTCAGATCGTTTGCCCGGAGTTCACCTCGGTTTGCCCCAAAACGGGACAACCCGACTTTGGCACGCTCACGTTCACCTATGTGCCCGACGCGGTCTGCGTGGAACTCAAGAGTTTGAAGTTGTACCTGCAGCAATACCGCAACGTGGGCGCGTTCTACGAGGACGTGACCAACCGAATATTGAACGACGTGGTGGCAGTGACCCAACCCCGCCGCATGACGCTGGTCGCCGCGTTCACCCCACGGGGCGGCATCACTACGCAGGTGACCGTGGAGCACGTGAAGCAACGTTAACGCTGGGGGGTGGGCGCGCCCGATGCTGGCTCGACGTGGATTTTTCGCCCGCCGCCTTCGATGACAATGCGATCTCCGCGACGGGGCGTCACAGTTTTCGTTGGTTGCGATGTTTCTGTTTGGTCCGATTCCCAAGCAAACTCCACTGCGCGCGGTCGGCACATTTCGTGACTGCGAGCATAACGCGGCGGCAATTCCAGGGCCTGTTCGCCCAGTTTGTAGCGCACCATTTCGCCCGATCGATTGGCGATTTCGAAGTCGATGCTGTGGGCGCGTGGCCGGCCAAACATCTGCACGGCATTGTAATAGCCGGTCTTTTCGCTTCGGGCGACGGCTATGCCGATCTCCGAAACGTCGGGGTCGAGCATGCTCTTTCGATGCGCTGGCGAATTTTTCCAGCCGTCGACAAAGCGCCTCGATAACGTTTCGGCGGTAACACCCGCCGAGTCATACTGGTAGGCGATATTCTCCAGCACAATACAGTAAGCATAGCCGTAATCCTTCGCCCTCTCGGCGGGCCGCTTACCGTCGGCGGTATGCCCGTACTTGTCGTGCTCGGCCATGTACTGGGCAAAATACTCGGCCGCTTGGGTCAGTTCGGTTTGGGGCGTCGTTTCGCCCAAATTGTGTTCGCCCCGCAGGTCGGTTGTCTGGGCGATCATCAACTGCGTAGCTTCTTCAAGCTTCGCCGTTGGCGGTTGTGAAACCTCGACCTGAGCGGGCCGAATAACGGTTTCGGCATCCTCTTCTTGCACAACCTGTGCGTGAACGTCGGCGGGATTCGTGAGCCATGCGACGAGCAACAAACACCAGGAGTATCGCGGGGCTGATTCCTGCTTGGGCATGGTCCTCGCCTCCCAACGCGTAAAGTGCCGGTAATAGCCGGGCAGGGAATACCAGGAAAGACCACCGCCGGCGCCTTGTAACAACCGGTAATCGAATAGGAATTGATTTTGCAAACGGCGCGCCGCCACCCAAAAACGCGATCCGCGCGATTCGATTCTTCGCAACACGCGTTCCGCGCAACGGCGGAATGCGTGGCCAAGTTTGCTGGATGCCGCACATTCAGCCGCGCATAATGGTGACACACTTCAAATCGTCGACTGGCGGGCTACGACCATAAACGGTGGTTCGCCAAGGCGGCCGAATTGGCGCCAACCTGACTTGAGAGTAGCCACTGCGCCCGCGACTTTGTGTCGCGGCTTACACCAACTCCCCGAAAGGCGAGCCTTCGCATGACGAACCATTCTTCACCCCAAGCGGTTTCTCGACGCCAATTCGTAAGAGCTGGCCTGTTCGCCGGCGTCACCGTGATGACGATTCCCGGTGTTGCGCGCAGCTACGCCCGCAATGAAAAACTGAAATTCGCCCTGATTGGGGCCGGCGGCCGCGCTTCTGCGGGCCTCGGTCCCGGCTTGGGCGAACAACTGGTGGCCGTGGCCGAGGTAGACCTCGAAGGAAGAGCCAAAGGCAACATCGATCGAATTCGTAAAGATTCGCCGCACACCAAAATCTATACCGACTACCGCCAACTGTTCGACAAACACCCCGACCTCGAAGCCGTATGGGTCGGCACGCCCGACCACACCCACTTTGGCGCCTCGATCCGCGCCATGCAGGCAGGCGCCGGCGTGTACTGCGAAAAACCGCTTACCTGGGCAGTGAACGAAGCCCGCAAACTTCGCGAGGTGGCCCAGCAACAGGGCGTCGCCACACAGATGGGCAATCAAGGCCACTCCAGCCCCTCGATTCGCGAAATCGTTGAATACGTTCGCAGCGGTTCGCTCGGCGAAGTCAACGAAGTGCATTGCATTTCCAACCGCCGGTTCAGTGCTGCCTCGCGGCCCCAAAGCAAGCCGGTCCCCGCAGGGCTCGACTGGGAAGCCTGGCTGGGGCCCGCCAAATACCGCGAATTTCACGATGGCCTGCACCCCTTCAACTGGCGGGGATATCTCGAATTTGGCAGCGGCTCGCTTGGCGACATGGGCTGCCACACCATCGACGGCGCCGTGTGGGCGCTCAAACTGACCGAAGCTCCCGAATTCGAAGTGGAAGCCGAATTTGGCAAGCCAACCGAAGAAGGCTTCCCGCCCGAGGCCGTGATCGTATACCGTTTTCCGGCCAGCGAGGGTCGCCCTGCCGCCACGCTCAAATGGTTCCACGGAGGCAAACTCCCCCCACGGCCCGAGGCCCTGCCCGAGGGCGAAAAAATGCTCAGCGAAGGCACTTACTACCTTGGATCCAAGGGGCTGATGACCTCGGGCAGCCACTGCCAGAACGTACGTCTCTATCCCGAAAACTTTGCCCAGGACACACCCAAGCCCAAGGAAATGATTCCCCGCAGTCCGCACGGCCACACGGGCGACTTCCTGGCGGCGTGCAAGGACAAATCGGCGCCGGCGCCCAGTTCCAATTTTGACTACGCGGCGAGGCTCACCGAGATTGTGCTGTTGGGCAACATCGCCTGCCTGACGGGAGAAAAGCTCTCCTACAACATGCAACAAGGACGCGTCACCAACAACGACAAAGCCAACGCCCTGTTAGCCCGAACGCCCCGCAAAGGCTGGGAAGCCGGATATTGATGTGGCGGAAGATCGCCGGATAGGTGAGCTTGGCTGGAGTTGTGAAATCTCGCCCGCGAACCCGCGGGCAACAACGAAAACGGCCCCTGGATGGTACCCTCCAGGGGCCTACCGCCACAGGCCGGACAGAGCCTGCGGCAAGTACTCGTTGGAACTTCACGAATGCAACCGGGCGGCGCGATCAACGGCATCATCTCATGGACAACGAATGGATTTATCCATTCGACGAGCCTTTCCCGTCGCCACCAACTCACCCTTGGGCAGTACTCGCGTATTTGATTTCCGTCGATTGGAAACACGTCGATCGAATCTCGGACATTCGAGCCGTCTCTCGGGGACGACAATAGTCCTCATTTGCGGGTAACAGCAACGTGGGAAGTGAGCAATGGCGTCTCACTTCAATCATGACGCCGACAAAGGCGCGATGATTCTGGAGTAACGCAAGTTTGGACCTAGAAAATGGCAGGCTCCAGTCGAGAGTTTTGTGAGTCCATATTGTTCCACGCTTTTGCTTCGCGCTGGCCCGCGAAAAGCCATAACATAAGAGGCGCTGCGGATGGCTGCAAGCATTAGCTCTGTCTTATCATTCGACAGCAACTATTGACAAAACAGCGCGACCCAAAAAGGCCGAACATTGCCCCATTTTGGTTGCGACGATCGGCCGGAAGCCCAATTTGAGTTCGGCGCTTCAGAGCGTACTTATGACAGCGCGACCAGGGGTTCGTAATCGTTGAAATCCACATCGGACTCCACAGCACCGTCCTGATGTTCGCTACGAGACGGATAGTGGTTCAACACGTACCACCAATGGTCCAGTCGCCGGCAACAGTCGCGAATGCACTCGACCAGTACGGCAGGGTTAGGCAGCGGCTTGTGCAGCATCAGCTCCGCGCCATCGGAAAAAGCCCCGGAAATTTGCGTCAATGGCAAATCATTTGGCCCTACAAGCAAGATGACCGGGATACCCGCGTTGCTTCGCTTCAGCTTGATCAGCAGATCGCTTCCTCTGGGTCCAGCGTCGAGCACTATGACGCGATTCCAATTCTCCAAGCTGAAGTCTTCGGGCAAATCGCCGAACCAGATGACCGGCAGATCAGGGAATTGCGATTGCAGGAATGCGAATTGAAGATTGTCCGAACCAATGTAGATCAACTGTCGTGGAAAACACATGGGTGGAGTCCCCTAACCAAGACGCAATAGTGGGTTAGTTACTCCGCGCTGTCCCACGGATTGAATAAATATAGATTGCCCCCCGATGGCAGTGTGCTTTTTCTCAATATTAATTGATGATTCAAACAAAAGTGGTGGCATTGCGCCGATTGTCAGGACGTTCAGATGCCAATCCTCACTGGATACTGTCAGGCCCGAGTGACTTATTCAGATTTTGTACTCCCCTCTTGGGGTATTGCGCGATCGCCTGTTCGAAATTACCATGACACCGACCGAGCTTGCTTGATCTCGAACAATGGAGAAGCAACGCCTTCCCAAAATCGGTGACAGCAAGCCCAAGTCCATCAGCCTGACAAAATTACCCCCCGCACGTCGGGTGGGGCAGGTAGACTTGCCAAACAAGCCAGCTAAGGGCGGCAGGTTGCATGCTCACCTTGCCGAGGAATTTCCCGACAGGCAACGTCGGACTTCCAGTCCAATCGAGACCTGGGACACCGCGTGCAACCCGATTTCGCCAGTTCGCTTACGGCGCAGGCAACGCGGTGCCCGGTCGTTACCGCTGGTGCCGCGGGCGGCAGTACATGCTGTCTTGCTTGCTTGATTTCCCCCGCTCCAGGCAAGTCGATGAGTGCGTCTGCCGCACAGGCCTTACGAAAATGAACTTTTGTACAGATCGCCCTTACGAAGACCACAGCGAATCTCGGTGGATGACAATGAATGGCCCCCCCGCATCTGACTTTCGAGGGGGTAACGTAACGCCTGTCAGCATCTTGGGAATGGCGGCGAAGTCTTTGATTTCGTGCTTTGTCGAAGCTTTGCCGTTGAGTTAGAATGGGGAGGTGACAGCATGGAGGCTGCCCATGCCGGCAAAGTAGTTTCAGGCGGCCAGCATTGTCCAACCCAAATGCATGGCTAAACCGTACAGCTATTTATCCGGAGGCATTCTCCCACATCTCTCGCGGCGGTTGAGCCCCGGAACGGACCGCCCAAAAGGATGCATAGTCTTGCGATCTGTCCTGCATATCGCGTGCTGGCTTGGGCTGATTTTCTTGCCGATCGCGGTTTGCGCGCAGGATCCCGAGGTTCAACCTCAGGCGCCCGTTAAGGAAGAGCCTACCCTCTACTTTCGCGATAAAGACGGCCAGTTGGTGCCCTTTCCGGGTCTCACGCTCGAAGAACTGCGCCGGCTGATCGACATTCAAAAGCAGATTGACCAGGGCGGGATGGAACCGCTATTCACCTTGGAGCGGATGACCATCAATGGCACGGTGCAGTCGCCAGGCAGCCGGGGCACGCCACTCAGCACGCATGAGCACGCCAGCGGATTTGCCGAATTGAAGATCGAGTTCTCCGCCCGCGTGAATTCCGACCAGTGGGTGCGTGTGCCCCTGCGATTGGGGGAGCTGATTTTACAAGGAAAACCTGTCTTTAATGGCGGTGGGGAGCAGTTTCTCAGATTCAACGATCGTCGTGGCGGCTTTGACTGGTGGATATTGGGGCAGCCCGGCAACTTTGGATGCACCCTGACGGCACTCGTGCGATTGACCAAGGATGACGGCGACACCCGGCTGCAAATCACCGCGCCGCGGAGCGTTCAGCCCGAGCTACTGCTCACGGTGCCAGGAAATCAAGAAATGGGCACGGTATTGGGAGCCGAATTGGTTTCCCAGGCCCAAGTCAAGAATGAGACCCAGTTCCAACTTGCAGCGATCGACGGGTTGAGTTCGCTTTCTTGGCGGTCGACCAGTCAGCGGCTGGTCAAATCTTCGAGCGACCTGAGGGCAGACGGGTTCATTGTGTGCCAGGTAGATGGGCAAAGCGTGCGCACCGAGGCCCGCCTGAAAGTCAGCAGCTTTGGCGGTCCCTTCGAATCTTTTGAGGTGCGGTTGCCGCCCGATGCCAAGTTGGTGAACGATGATCCCCGATTTCATTTGACCGCTGTTGCGGGTCGCAAGCCAGGCTGGATGGTGCGGGTACTTCGCGAAGCCAGTTCCAATCCAGAAGAAGTGCGGCTGGTGACAGAACGTCCCCTCGACTCGGCAAAGCCTGGCGAGGAGATCGAACTGGCGGGTTTTGAAGTGGTGGGGGCGGTGCGACAATCGGGGCATATTGCCATCGAAACAGCCGACGGTTGGCAAGTCGTCTGGAAACGGTTGGCCCCTTCGGTACGGCAGGTGGCCATTGCCGATTTGCCCGAAGAATCACAAAGTGAGGATTTTACGGCCGCTTTCATATATTGGCGGCAGCCGGCATCTCTAGCGGCGACGGTGCTGCGGCGCGACACGCGCATTCGCGTCGACCCGGTCTACAAGGTCTCAGTGCAGCCGAATCTGCTGCTACTCGAGGCCACGCTGAAGTACAACGTGGACGGGGCCCGGGTATTGAACCTGCCCATCGATCTTTCGGATTGGGTTGTGGACGACATTGGACCCGAAAGCCTGGTGGACCTGGAGAATGTGCGTTACGACCAGGTGCGGCCATTCGTCATTCCCCTGAAGCAGGCCACCGAAGGAAAGCTGGAATTGACGTTGCGAGCGCACTTGGCTCACGGGGGACAAAACGCACCGTTGACTTTCACCGTGCCGCGACCGGAAGCCAACGTGCTCAATCCCGCTCAAGTTTGGGTTGTGCCGGCTGAGAATGTGTCGCTTATTCCCCGGCAAGAAGCGCTCTTGGGGCTGGTCCGCCAGCAAATCCCCTCCGATTCGTTCAGCGCGGCTCGAGCGCTCTATTATCGGGCAGAATCGCCCCAGGCAGAGTACGTGGCCGACCTGCTGGTGCATACGCGGCGGGTAACCGTCGACAGCGAGAGTGTGGTGTCGATCGTCGGCACGAGCAACGGTAGTTCCATTGCCGGCAGTTCGGCCAGCGGTCGGTCGGCCGAAGGCCCGGCAACGGACGTGGAACAGCGATTGACGTATCGGGTAGCCTATGAGCCGATCGCGGGCGTAACTTTGGCGGTGCCTGCCAACATCGATTTGCAGGAATTGACGCTGGACGGCCACGATGCCGATTACGTGCTGCTTCCGGACGAAAGTTCGCCAGGCTCAATGGCGCGCGTGCTCTTGCCGCCCCGGAATCAGTTGGGAACGTTCCAAGTCGTCGCCAAGTACCGGGTAATTCATGATGTGTTGCAGGGGGATCGCAGCACGCTGGTGACGGTGCCGCTGCTCCAGCCCACGGTGGGAGAGCGGCGAGATTCGACCGTGACCGTGGAATCCACCGGTTTGGAGATCCGCCCTCACGGCGAACAATGGACGGGCGTACAAGCGATGTCTTCGCCGCGAGGCAACGGCCACGTGCTCAACTTCAAGGCGGTAGATCCGGCCACTGGCGAATTTGCCTTCGTGGCGCGTCGGGCCACGTCACGCGCCCCGGTGCAAACCATCATCGAAAAAGCGTGGTACACCACGGCTTATACGGGTGACGTGCGCCAGGATCGACTGGTCATGCGATTTAACAGTACCGAGCCGACACTCATTGTGCAATTGCCGCCAGGTGTGGAAGAACCCGTTTTTGCTTCGCTCGACGGCTCGCCGGCCATTGCCGCCCTGGCGGGAGACGAATTGGTTGTACAACTTGGCGGCGACGCCAGCCGACAAGACCGCCTGTTCGAACTGCAGTACCAGGTCGCCGGATCACTCTCCGCGTTCCAGCAGCACGTGCAAGGGGCGAAGGTGCTGGGAGACCCCTGGTTGCGCCGTGTCTACTGGCAGGTGATCCTGCCCGACGACCAACATTTGCTACACGCTCCCCGTGAAGTGGCTCGCGAATTCCATTGGCAGTGGCAAGGCACGCATTGGGGCCGCGAACCCCAACTGGATTCACAAGATCTGGCCCGCTGGTGCCAGGCCCCCGAAGCGGCGGACTTTGTCCCCGTCGGAAACTCCTACTTGTTCAGCGCTTCCAAGCCAGTGCACGAACTCAATTTCTCGGTCGCCCGGCGAGGCTGGCTGGTGGGCGCCGCATCGGGATTGCTGCTGCTGGCTGGATTGTTATTCCTTTACGTGCCACTGGTGCGCAAGCCCGGGGTGCTGTTTGTGGCAACCGTGGCGTTGGTGGCGCTTGCGGCCTTGCAGCCAGAAATCGCTCTGGTGTTGGCGCAAGCGGCCGCGCTCGGGCTGGCATTGGCATTGTTCGCCGGAATTCTCAAACGGCTGTTGTCCCCAGAGCCCGAAGTGGTTCGGACGGCGAGCGGCCCCAGTTCTTTGATTTCAGAGCGCGGTTCCACACAGCCGGAATTCTCCCTGGCTCCCTCCGATGATCGGGAAACTTCGACCATGGCTGCTCCGCTCGCCGGCGCAGTGAGTTCGGCGAACCACGACGATTAAGACATTTTCAGCAGGGCGAGGATCGGAGAAGCTGGGTAGCAGTCATGAACGATTGGCGATCAAAGCACCTCGGTCCCCCACGGAAGTTTCGCCGCCTCGGCGCGACTGCCGCTCACCAACCAACCAGTTCCTGGGACCAACGCGCCGCGGACGTCGCGGCCAATACGCGAAATCGTCGCCGGTTGTCGACTTTCTGGTGCTGCGGCATTCTGCCGCTGTTGATGTTGGCGTTCCTCGGAGGCTTGGCGCCATCCGGGATTAACGCACAAGAGCCGATCCGATTTCGGCGGCTGTTTGTTCCGCAAGATCGCGAGGCCGCCTGGCCGCGTGACGCGGGCGTGAAGTACATTCCCGTTCCACTCAAAGATTTTGACCGCCTGGTGAATCTGCTCTCCCAAGGCGCCGAAGTCCCCGAGGGAGAGCGGCGAACGCGAGTCTCAGAGGCCAAGTACGAAGCCCGACTGGATGAGCAGGGCGTACTCAAGGGCACGGCGAGATTCGAAATCTCGCATCATCAGCCAATGTCAGCATTATTACCGCTGGATCCCCTGGGTCTGGCAATCACGGCGGACGCCCGAGGTCAAACCGAGGCAACGTGGACGCGTGCACAACCGGTTCCAGCCAGTTTGGGAGTTGGACCCGACGGGCGGTTCGCGGTGCTGGTGACCGAAAGTGGCACCCTGGAGTTCTCCTGGTCGATTCAAGGCCAACCCACCGAAGAAGGTGGGTGGCGGTTCACGGCCGCTTTGCCACACACTCCGCTGGCGACGCTCGAAATCGATTTACCCGTCGGCATGCAACCCAACTTGGGCCAAGGTGTCCTTTCCCGACAAAGTGCCGCCGAGGGTGGACGTTGGCAATGGCACGCGGAACTGGGTTCGGAACCGCACTTGGATCTTACTCTTGCGCCGGCCCAGTTCGAGCATCAAACAAGCGAAGCAACGGTGCGTCAGTCCACGCGGTACGAATTGACACCGCGAGGCATGCAGATCTCGGCCACCTGGACCATCGACACCGCCGCGACGCCGCTTAAGGAGCTAGAACTACAGCTAGATCCGGGGGTAAATCTTCTGGAAGCCCGGCAAGGCGATCTGGTGGTTCCCCGCGCCGAGGCGGACAAGCAGGAATCTGGCCAGCCGCATCGCGAAACGCTCAAGTTTTCCACCCCCTTGGCTGGTTTTGGCCGCACGCTGCGGCTCACGGCCATCGCGCCGTTTGAATTCGGCAAAATGCAGCGGTTGCCGACCCTCCGCGCCAAAGGGATCCTGTGGCGGGAAGGGGAAGCCGTGCTGCAAATCTCCCCCTCGTTGTCGCTCCAGCATCTCAAGACTGAAAACTGCCGTCAGGCCACTCCACTTACGGAAGGATTGGAAGGGCAGGAACTGAAATTGCAACTCTTCGCGGCAAATGCCAGCGTGGACGTTGACGTCTGGTATCGGCCTAGCCGCACCTCCGTCGCCCAGGCAACGTCGCTCGAACTGACGGGCAGCGAAATCCGCGGAAGAAGCAATCTGGAGTTTTCACAATTGGCGGGCGATCGTTTCGAACTGCTGGGCGCCGTGGGGCCCCACTGGACGATTGATTCCATCGAAACTGAACCGCCAGGCGGGATTGCCGATTGGAGCATCGACGCCGAGTTGGATGACCCCGCCATTCGAATCCGCCTGGCGGAACCCATCGTGCCGGCCAATCCGCTACGGATGGTCGTAACCGGTCGCTGGCTGGAATCTCCGGTAGGACAATCGCTACCGCTGGCCAATCTGAACATGATCCAGTTTGCCGAAGCGACAGTCACCCGCGATTTGCTCGCCGTTCGAGCGGCGGCGCCCGACGTGCTCGAGTTCTCGCAACTCCCTCGCGACATAATGCTCGAAATTGCGGACTTGAAGGCCGAAGAGCAAGAACTGTTGGGCGACGATCGGCAAGGCACCCTGTTGCGGTTGGATCCGCGTGTTCGCCAGGGCGAGGTTGCCCTGCGCCGTCAGGCGCCCCGGTTCCGGGCATCACTGGCCATCGACGCCACGGTCACCCCAGATTCGCTGTGGGAATCCTATACGCTACGAGTTGTACCAGAAAGCGGCGGCTTGCAGCGGCTGATCGTGCAACTCTCTCAGCCGCGCACTGAAGAACTCCAATGGTCGTGGGGAAGCGACGCCGGCGATGACGATTTCGCGGCAGTTCGGCTCAGTGCGGCCCAACGAGTAGAAGCCGGCGTGCCCAGCGATATGGAAGCCTGGCGGCTGACGTGGCAACGTGCCCGATCGACGCCTTTCGAACTGCGAGCGACGCGGGCTTCTTCCTTTGCCGAACGCGAAGCGGTGAGCTTAATCAGTCTGCCCGAGGCCCGACGGCAAGATGGCCGAATTCACGTGTGGGGGTTTGGCACGCGAAATTTGGGAATCGAATCGGCAAACCTGCAGGCCATGCATCCCGAGCCAGTTCCCGCCCTCGAGGCCAGCTTGCAACGGGCAGCATTCCTCTACGACCCGCAAAATATCCCCTCGGCTGCGGCACTGACGCTCACCCACGAAGTCAATCAAAGCGGCGTGGCCAGCGGCCTGGTGTGGCGAGGTCAAATGACTTCGCTGTGGGAGCCAGAAGGCAGAGCATTCCACCAGGGCGTGTATTGGGTCGAGAACATCGATAGCCATTACTTTCGCCTGTCGGGATTGGATGGCTACGAAGTCGAGCGGGTTGAGCTGGATGGATCCCATGTCGAGTGGGAGCGACGGCAGGGAGATCTGCTGATCACGCTTCCCAGCCGGAATCGGTTTGTCACCATCGCCATCCAGTTCAGCAGTTTGGCGCCCAAGTCAGGGCTGGTCACCAACATCGTTCCGCCGCAGGTACAGCCCGCCGAATTTCCGCAACTTCGCAAAGTTTGGCAACTTTGGCTGCCTCCAGGGTATGGCGCCACTGGCGCGGCCTGGCACGCAGAAACCAAGCCGCGAACCTGGTGGCAAAGGGTGTTCGGTTCGTGGGTGCGACCGCAACATGAGCATCCCTTCGACCCGTTCGCAACCAAGGACTGGGAACGCCTGGCCAACGCATTCGCGAAAACCCAAAGATCGACCGCGCATCCAACCCAGGGCGATTCTTCGCAGGTCCCGGCAAGCATGATGCGGACTTCGAACGCCGCGGTCGCGGCACAAATCCAGTCGCCCGCCAATGTTCTGGCCGCCACGCCAGACGCAGCCTCTGGCCATTTGCCGTGGCAAGCATCTTTGGGCAAGTTTCCTGTCGATCGAACCTTGGCCTGGTCGAGTTTTGAATTTACCGGCGAGAATCTTGAATCGGTGACTGTGGTCAACGAAACCGGAATCGCGGCGCTCGGTTGGACGCTGCTCATCTTGGCAGCGGTTGTCGTGTGGTGGCTGGCGCCTACCTTTGCCCGATTCGCGTTGATCTTAACCGGACTGGCGCTGCTGTTGGCAGCACTGGCGCCAGCTTCGATTTCGCCACTCACCACCAGCCTGGTTCAAGGCGCGTTACTCGGGTGGGCCTTGCGATTTGCCGTTCCCTCCTCAACATCGCAAAAGTTCACCAGGCGGCGTTCACAATCGGGCGGACTTGCTAGCGCCCTGGCGAACAAGTCCCCGAGTCGCATCGTGTCGGCAGTGTTATTATTGCTGGCCGCAGCAGTGGGCCCGCAAGGATTTGCGCAAGTGTTGGCACAAACCGTTCACAAAGTCTTTTACCCTACCGACGCCGAAGGCGACGTGGTCGGCGAATATTGTTTTGTGCCCGACACCCTGTATGCCGAATTGCATCGCCGCGCGGCGCGAATCACCCGAGAGCCTCGCGAGTGGTCGCTGCGCGGCGCCAATTACCGCGTGCTGCTTCAAAAGAGCACGGCCATGGCAACTCCGGCAGCGGCTGCCGTTTCTCCGGCCGCGGTCACAGCCACGTTTGAAATGGACATTTTTCGCGACCGGCAACAAGTTCGCCTCGATTTTGGCGGCAGTAGTCCTCGTCGTCCGGCCGATGCCGTGCTGGGAAGCGACACCATACCGGTTCGCTGGGAAGACGACGGTCGCTACCTGCTGTTCGAGGTGCCTCGGTCCGGAACGCAGCGGCTCGAATTGCAATTGCAGCCGCAGGTTTCCGTCGACAATGGACGGCATAGTTTGGAACTGGCCATTCCTCGCCTGCCAACCGCGCGATTGGAAGTCTTGTCACCGTTGTCGCTGCCGGTGCAAGTTGCTTCGGCAGTCGGCGAAGTACGTCAGCAAACCGAGAGCCGGCCCACGGTGGCTCAACTGGGGCCAACATCGCGGTTGGCCCTGTCCTGGCATCCCGAACCCGTTGAAGCCAGCAGCGCCCTATTCGACGTACACGAACTGTACTGGCTGCAGGTCAAACCGGGTTCGGTGGTGGTCCATTGCCAGTTCAAATCCCAGTTTATCCGCGGCGCCACCGGCACGCTTCGCATTGCCGTCGATCCTCGCTTGCGGCTATTGCAGCCCGCGCAGGGAGTTCACCAGGAAGATACCGACATTCCCCTGGGCGGCGACAATCCCGCGCGGCGGTCCATCTATCGCATTGACTTGCAGGCGGGACCTCTCGCCCGCGACGCAACCGCCGAAGTTTCCTTTGTGTTCCGCGACACCACGGGCGTGGGGCGGTTGCAACTCCCTTCAATAACGGTCCTCGATGCTCGTTCCACCAAGAGAACGCTGGCCGCTTCTCTCGATAAATCGATGACAGGCCGCGCAGCCATGGTCGATTCGATCGAATCGCTGCCGACCAACGTGTTTCTCAGCGAATGGGACCGCGAGGCCGCCGAACCGCCGACAATGGCATTCCGTCTGCATGGACCAATTCACGATTGGTCGCTGTGGGCAGAACCTCGCGAGACCGTGGTGGCCGCCGACCAGTCGCTGCGTCTCAGCGTGGGAAGTTCCACGGTAGATGTTCGTTTTGAAGCCCGGCTGGCAACGAGCGGAGCCTCGCTGTTTCGCTACCGGTTGCGGCTGCCGTCGGGATTGAAGATTTCTGAAATGAACCTTCGTGAGCACGATGCGGTTCGTCCGCTGCGCTGGTCACGCGAAACCGATGGTTGGGTTTCGGTCTTCCTGAACAAGCCCGCCACTGAAATGCATCTGCTGCAACTCGTGGGAACGATTTCATTGCCGCGAAAAGCCGGCGTCAGCCGGCTCGCCGTGCCGGCAATCGAATTGGACGGCGTCGACGTGCTCTCCGACGTGGTCGAGTTTTACCAGAAGCAGGGCGTGGAGCTAACCGTTTCGGCGCCTCTGGAAGACACCCTCACCGGCCCCGGCCAGGTCGGCCCCGACCGGTGGCTGGGTCGTTGGTGGCGTGCCTCGCCCACGGCCACCTCGAGCATTCGTCGACCGCCCCCAACAAGCTTGCTTCCCCCCGGCGCCGAAGTGGGCGGCGCGCCGTCGGCCTTGCAAATTCCTCCGGTCTCGGCATCCCTCGATGCGATATCCGATACCCCCGCGCCCGCACTGGGTGAAACACGAGGCGGCACGTCCCGCGAGCCCCGCAGGGCGGTCTCGCTTCCCACGGCGGCCATGCAAATCGCCCCCAACAACCCGCGCGTGCAGGGCAGTCAAACATTGTGGTTGCAAGACGCCAACGGAGCCTGGCAAGTCGGAATGGATCTTCAGCTCTTGGTGCGGCAGGGGCGGTTGGACGAACTGACATTCGACATCCCCGCTTCCATCGACGAACCCATTCAAACTTCGGCCGAGGTCAAGATCGAACTCGAGCCCGCCGACCTGACTACAGGTCGGCGGAGAATGGTCATTCGACCGCTCCGCAGCGTGCAGGGGGCGTATCGAGTGCAACTGACCGCGAGACTGATGGCCCCAGCGGGGCAAAGGCTCCAGGCGCCCGATCTCCGCCCGCTATTCGCCCCGGCGCTCCGCCGATTGGTGCTGCTGCCCACCACTTGGGCCGGCAAGCCCATCGCCTGGCAAACTCAGCGGTTGCCTCGCGTCGATTGGCCCTCGGATGTACAGCCGCCCGACGCTCTGGTGCTAGGGCCCGCCAGTGGGCATAACTACGAAGTGTATCGCGTCCAACCGCAGCCGTTCCAAGCCACGCTGCACTCGGTGGAATCTCAGCGCGGTCAGGCCACGGTATTGCTTGCCGATATTTGCGTGCTCGCAGAAGCCAACGGCGAATTGCAGGGGGTGGCGAGGTTCGATCTCGATCCCGCTGGCTCTTCGCATTGCCTGGTGCAACTCCCTCCTGGCTTCCAACTGCTCCACGCCACGGTGGCAAGATTGCCCGCCACGTTGAAACCGTTCTCTGCTTCGCCGGAAGGCGGTCCGATCCTCCCTGACGCCAGCGGAGAGGCTGCTGCCGACTCGTCCCCCTCTGCCGTGGCTAGCGACACGGCAGGCGATCGGCCCACGGTTACGGGCACGGCTGAAGCGTCCCCAGGGCGCTGGCGTCTGCAACTGGTTTCGAGTCGGCTGGTACAGCGAATCGAAATCTTGTTTTCGGGGCGCGGCACGACTGGCCGCATCGAGGCGCCGCAACTGGTCGACGTATCGGTAGAGCGAACACTGTGGACCGTGCAATTGCCGCCCAGCTTAACGCCAGTGGAAGGCAATCTCCCCTCCCAATCCGCAAGCACGCTCGATTTGGCTCGAGTCCGCAGCCTTTCGGAAATCATCGCGGCTATTTCCTTTGACGAATCACTGGAGGAAATGACCCGCTGGTATCAACCCTGGGTGCTGCGGATGCAGTTGGCCTTGGCCGACCTGCGCAACAGCGCCCGCCTGGAAAACCACCGTCAAGCCTTGCACGAAGCGGACATTATCGACGACTTCCAACGAGATGTTGCCCGGCAGTTAGGACTGGAAACGTACTTTGAACAGGCCCAGCGAGGACGAACGTTGGCAGCGGAGTCGGGAAGTCTCTGGCAAGCCACGGCGTCCAAACATGCCGCTTTTTATGCCGCCAGCGAAGGCCCGGCGCCGGTCCTCATGCTGGAGTGGGTCGACGCAACCGCGGCCCGTCGCTGGAATCGATACGAAGCCGCATTGGCCGTGCTGGCGGCACTGGGGCTGGCCGCCCTGGCCATGGTATTGATCCGGCGGCTCGACATCTCATTGGCTTCGCCGCAATGGCTGCTCGCCGCCGCCGGCATTGTCTGGTGGCTATGGCTCAGCCCCAGTTTTTTGGGACTGGTGCTGGTTGCCATCTCCCTGCTGTTGTCGGTTCCCATGGGGTGGCGCCGTCACCAACGCCGGGAATTACTGCGAGCCGGGCGGCTTTGACCGTGCAGCGTCTGCCAGCGTTCGCATGGGAAGCGGCTGGCGCCGTATCAAACGGAGCAATGCCGGTGCTGCTGCCCCGTCGTGGGCCTGGGCTCGAACGTGCCCAGCGACACGACCGAATGGGATGCCGCTGTTCCCCATACACATAACATCAGTGCGCGGAACCGATCAGCAGTAGCCATTAGCTGCCATGCGGTTTCAGGCGATCGACCTGCACCCAATTCGAGTGAAATGTTAGAATACGAGAGTCTTCTGCGAGGTTGCGGCTACTCCTTCCGCTGACCATCAAACGCCGCCCGCAATCATACATAAATCAACCCTAAACTGCTTTGGAAACGTGCCGACGATCTAAGCGGCATCACAACACCCCGCCAAAATGCAAATCACCAGAAATCCGACTCGAGCCGTTCCCATTGGCGATATCACCATCGGGGCAGGCAACCCGATCGCGGTGCAAAGTATGTGCGCCACGCCCACCCGCGACGTCGAAGCGACCGCGGCCCAGGCAAACGCATTGCACGCGGCCGGCGCTGCCGTGGTGCGAATAGCCGTGGACAACACGCGCGACGCTGAAGCCCTGGCCGAAATTCGTGCCCGCACGGCGGCCAACCTGGCGGTCGATTTGCAAGAAAACTATCGCCTTGCGGAAGTGGTCGCCCCGCATGTGGACAAAATCCGCTACAACCCGGGGCACCTTTATCATCACGAGCGCGAAAAGCCGTGGCGCGACAAGGTACGTTACCTGGTCGACATTGCCGGGAGCCACGACTGCGCCATCCGGATTGGCGTGAACTGCGGTTCGGTCGATCCGGCCAAGAAAGAAAAATACGACCCAGCCGATTCCATTTCTCCCATGATGGAAAGCGTGCTGGAGCACTGCGACTTTCTCGACCAGCTCGGTTTCACACGATATTGCGTTTCACTCAAAGATTCCGACCCCAACAAGGTGGTCGAAATCAATCGCCGATTCGCCGCGTCGCGGCCCGATGTCCCCCTGCACTTGGGCGTGACCGAGGCCGGTATGCCCCCCGAGGGCGTCATCAAGACCCGGATTGCCTTCGAACAACTCATTGGCCGGGGAATCGGAGATACCATTCGAGTTTCGCTCACCGTCCCCAATCCAGAAAAGCCCCAGGAAATCACCGTGGGCAAGGCCATCCTGGCCGACATTGCCGCCGGCAGGGTGCGGAGCGTGGTCGATTACGGCCTGCCGGGCTTGAACATCATCAGTTGCCCTAGTTGCTCGCGCGTGGAAAACGAAGCGTTTGTGGAGTTGGCGCAGCAGGTGAAAGAAATGACCGCCTACGCGGCCCAACACAAGGTAACCATTGCCGTGATGGGCTGCCGCGTGAACGGCCCAGGCGAAACCGACGACGCCGACCTCGGTTTGTGGTGCGGCCCCAACTATGTGAACCTGAAACGGGGCCCCGAATCGCTGGGGGCCTACCCCTACGATGAAATCCTGCCGCGGCTCAAAGCAGAGCTCGATTTACTGTTGGCCCGGCAAGAATAGATCCGCACCGGCCAACTACAGCCGGGTTCGGTAGTTGAAAAGTAGCTACCGCCTGCGCTGCCACTACCCCCCCCGCTTGGATTTTGGAGCCAACCCTGCTGAAAGTCGCTTCAAACTTTCGGCACGGCCAAGCTGCCGTCGGCCGCGGCCCTACTTCTTCTTCTCGTTATGCAACGTGTGCTTGCGAAGGCGAGGGCAATACTTCTTGATCTTCAACTTCTCGCCACCCGGCTTTCGGCGCAGCACGTAGTTGTAATCACCCGTCTCTTCGCAAACGAGAAAGACCGTTTCCACCTTCTTTTTCGACTTGGCCATGGCAGCAAATACTCCTGAACGACGACGTATATCTTGCCCTGGGAGGGAAATTTTCGAGTTTCTATCATAGCGAATTTCCGCAGCCCGCCAAGGGGAAGGGAAACGGGTCTGCGGAAGCCCGATCGCGGCGGATGACCCGCGACGCCGCCGGCTCAAGCTGCGTTGCGGGTTTCAGGATCGCGAAGTCGTAGTCTTTCAGCGGTTTCAGAATGGGGAACGGGGCATATTTCAGACTCCCGAAGGCAGCCCGTTTCTCCCGGGCCAGCAGTTCCAACTCGTAGAGCTTTTGCAGAAAGCCCAGGGGATCGACGTCATTTTAGGTGCAGCGGGCCGCTACCTTTCGTCCTCGGCATGCGCGACCGAGCACTCCTGCTGGCCGCCGCCTCAAGGGTTCAAAGCACTCAGGCAGGTCTCAGTTCCCCCCCGCGACCAACATATAACGAAAGCCCCGGCCTCCGCTCCCACAGGGATGAGGAATTGTCGACGGACACGGCCACGACCGATCCCATAGCAAGTCCAGACGCAATTCTCTTCTTTGGTTTACGTGCCGCATTGCGTCTAAATTCTCCTGGAGCAGTACTTCCCGAAATGCGCTATTTCCCGGCAGTTGAATTGACTTGGCAACCGTTCCGTCGGGAGGATCTTAACGCGGGTTGCCCGGGCTAAGCAAAGAGGGGGGTTTCATCAGCCTTGCTGACTTTTGTCGTTAGAGCGGGATATCGCCCGGCGAATTGAAACTGCAATGTAGAAAGGACCGCTCCGCGACAAATCTCGGGCTTTTCGATCCTTTTCGCAATGTTCAATTGGGTTCGACAAGCCTAGACTTTCGATCAATTTGGTCCTCTCAAGTCCTCGCGACAAGAAGACACGCTGTATGAACGACCGAGATTGTCTTTTCCCGGCGGGAATTCGCAATTACCTATGCGGGCCGTGTTGGCTGCTGCTGATCCAGGGTTGTTCACCTCCGGCGACGCCAGAACCCGAACTAGCGCGACCGGTCAAGACCGTGGTGGTGGTGGCCGGCGACGATGTGCGGATTCGCGCCTTTCCGGGAACGGTTGAAGTCTCGCGCCGCGTCGAACTTGCCTTTCAAGTTTCGGGATTGCTGGTGGAGTTTCCCGTTAAGGAAGGACAGAGAATCGCGGCTGGCGAGTTGATTGGCCGACTTCGACGTGACGAATTCCAGGCGCGGTTGACGGCGCTGCAAGGACAACTCGACCAGGCTAAGGCCGAGTTGGCCGCCTTAAGATTGGGAGAGCGCCCTGAAGAGCGCATGCGGCGCCAGTCGCAATTGCGAGCCGCCGAGGCCAGGCTGGCCAATGCCCGGACCGATTACGATCGCCACGTGCAACTGCTGCAGCGAAACGCCGTGACGCGGGCCGCTTACGATCTGGCGGAAACGAGCTACCGCATCGCCCAAGAAGAACATCAGGCCGCGCTGCAACTGGTTGCCAAGGCCGAAATCGGACGCGAAGAAGACATTCAGGCACAAGAAGCGCTCGTGCGCGGGTTGGAGGGACGGGTGGTGGAAGCCAACCTGCAACTCGAGGATTGCACTTTGCGGGCACCGTACGATGGCGTAATTGCCCAGCGGTTTGCGGAACAAGGCCAGAACGTGCGAGCGAAGGAACCGGTGGTGCGGTTCCAAGACGTGGAAGAGATCGAAATCAAGGTCGACGTGCCCGAAACCGTGATGGCCGCCGACATCCAATTGGCCGACATTGTGCAAATGGAGGCGGAGATCAGCGGCGCACCGGGCATTCGGTTTCCCGTGCGTATCCGCGAGATTGCCCAAGTGGCCGACCCCACCACGCAAACGTTCAACGTGCGGGTAGGCATGCAGTCGCCGGAAGATGTTCGCGTACTGCCGGGCATGACGGCGACAGTTACCGTGTCGTATCGGCGAGCGCGGGTGCTCAACAGCAGCATACTGGTCCCGATCACGGCCACGTTCCAAACGCCTGCCGGGGAGCAAGTGGCGTGGATCGTATCGGCCGACGACCGCGTGGTATCGCGCCGCGTGAAGCTGGGGGCCACGACAGGCGGGCGGGTAGAAATTCGCGAAGGATTGTATCCAGGCGATCGCCTGGTGGTCGCGGGCGCTGCCTTGCTGCGGCAAGGCATGCCGGTTCGCGATTTGGGAGACGCACTCGGTGGGGGGCAGCCGTGAATCCAGGGGTACTTTCCGTCAAATACGATCGAGTTGTGTACCTGGCAATGGCCTTGGTCCTGATTGGCGGCACGATTGCCTACCAGGAACTGGGTCGCCTCGAGGATCCCGAGTTCACGATCAAAGAAGCGCTGATTGTCACGCCGTATCCCGGCGCCAGCGCCGAGGAAGTTGCGCTGGAGGTGACCAACCCGATCGAAAGCGCCTGCCAGCAGCTCGGACAGTTGGAGCGGGTAGAATCCGAATCGAGCCGCGGGCGCTCGGTGGTAACCGTGGTGATTCGCGATCGGTACGACAAGCATCGCATTCCCCAGGTTTGGGATGAATTGCGCCGCAAGATCGCCGACGTGCAGTCGCAACTGCCCCCCTCGGTGCGAGGCAACTCCATCATCGTGGACGATTTTGGCGACGTGTACGGCATTTTTCTCGCCATCAGCGGCGAGGGATTTGCCTATCCCGAGTTGCGCCGCTACGCCGAATTCCTTCGTCGCGAATTGCTCCTGGTCGATCACGTCAACAAAGTCGACCTGTTTGCCGCGCAGCAGGAGCAAGTGTTTTTGCAGATTTCGCGGCAACGTTTGGCCCGCTTGGGCATCAACGAAGACCAGATATATGCCCTGCTGCAAGCCAAGAACATTGCGGCCGACGGTGGGCGGGTTCAGGTGGGCATGGAGCACTTGGCCCTCGACCCCGAAGGAGGATTTCGCCGGCCAGAAGACATGCTCGAGTTGGTGATTGGCTCGGACCAGTCGGGCCGGCAACTCCGCCTGGCCGACGTGGCAACATTGGAACGCGGGTATGCCGATCCTCCCCGGCGAATCCTGCGGTTCGACGGCCAGCCGGCCATCGGCATCGGCATTTCCACCGTGCAGGGAGGCAACGTGGTGCGTATGGGCGAAGGCATTCGCCAAAAACTGGCAGAGCTCAAAACGCATCAACCCATCGGGATTGAGATTGGCGAAATCAACTTCCAGCCCGAGGCTGTCACCGCCGCGGTGAGCGACTTCATCTTTAACTTGGGAAAAGCGGTTTCGATCGTGGTGCTGGTGCTGCTGATCACCATGGGCCGCAAGACAGGGCTGATCATTGGCCTGGTGTTGTTTCTGACCATCATGGCCACATTCTTGGTGATGTATCTGAACGGCAATTTGCTGATGGAGCGGATCTCGCTGGGGGCGTTGATCATTGCCCTCTGCATGCTCACCGACAATGCCATTATTGTGATTGAGGGAGTCAAGGTTCGCATCGAAGCGGGCGAAGACAAGCTCAAGGTGGTCCGCGAGGTGGTCGGCGAAAACCAGTGGCCGCTGTTTGGCGCCACGGCCATTGGCGTGATTGCGTTCGCCGCCATCGGCCTCTCGGAAGACCGCACCGGGGAATACACCAACTCGTTGTTTTGGGTGATTTTGGTCGCGCTCAGTTTGAGTTGGATTTCGTCGGTCACCATCACGCCGCTGCTCGGCTCGATGTTCTTCAAGCCGTTGGCGAACGATGCCGGTGGCGCCGCGGCCGATCCTTACGGCGGCTGGGTTTTCCAAACCTATCGCCGACTGCTGATCGGGGCCATGCGCTATCGCTGGCCGGTGGTAATTGTCTGCCTGGCGGGCTTCGTGTTGGCGCTGATCGGTTTTACCCTGGTGGACCAAAGCTTTTTTCCGCCAGCGACACGTCCGCAATTCATGGTCGACGTGCACTTGCCGGCCGGTACCCACATTCGCGAAACCGAGGCTTTCGCCCAGCAGATTGAGAGCTACCTGGCGGCGAACCCAGGCGTGACGCACGTGGCCTCGTTTGTGGGCGGAGGCGGGTTGCGATTCTTGCTGGTGTATTCACCCGAGCCCGAAAACCGCGCTTATGTGCAGTTTTTGGTCGAAGTAGACGACCACCGCCGGATCGACACATTAGTGGCGAACGTGCAACGGCACCTCGACCAAGAACACCCCGACGCCAACGCGGTTGCCAAGAAATTCCTGCTAGGCCCCGGCAGCGGCGGTCGGATTCAAGCCCGGATTCGTGGCCCCAATCCCGATACTCTACGAGAGTTAGCCGATCGCGTGATGCTGGTGCTGCAAAACGACGGCAACGCCAAAGGGGTCCGGCAAGATTGGCGCGAAAAAGAGAAATTGATTCGTCCCGCCCTACTCGAATCGCAGGCCCGCCGCAACGGCATTACACGTGTCGACGTGGCCAGAGCCTTGGAAACCGGTTTCGAGGGCCGGGTGGTGGGTTTCTACCGCGAACCGGGTGATTCGGGCAGCGGGGCAGGCACCTATCCGCAAGAAACCCGGATTTTGCCGATTATCGCCCGACCGCCGCTGGCCGAGCGCAGCGATACCGCGGCGATCCAAAGCATGCAAATCTGGAGCCCGGTCGCCGACAGAATGATTCCGCTGAGCCAGGTGGTGTCGGGCGTGGAAGTCGGTTGGGAAGATTCCGTGGTGGTTCGCCGCGACCGGTTTCCCACCATCACGGTTCACGCCGATCCGCGAACGGGATTACCAAGCCAGTTGTTCAATCGGGTGCGCGAACCGATCGAGCAGATCGAATTTCCGCCCGGCTATGCCCTGGAATGGGGCGGCGAGTACGAGGATTCGCGCGACGCGCGGCAAGCCTTGGCGGCGCCGCTGCCCTACTTTGCGGCCGTCATGATATTCATCGTTATTTGCCTGTTCAATTCGGTACGGATCACGGCATTGATCTGGCTGGTCATGCCGCTGGCCATCATCGGCGTCACTTTGGGTTTGCTGCTGACCGGCAAGCCGTTCGGATTCATGGCCCTGCTCGGGGTGTTGGCGCTCGGAGGCGAGTTGATCAAGAGCCAGATTGTGGTCTTGAGCAAGGTCCGCCACGAAATCGACAAAGGACGCACTCCCTATGAGGCATTGCTCGATGGCGGCACCAGCAAAATGCGGCCCGTTTGCATGGTGGTGCTCACCACCTGTCTGGGCATGATCCCGCTGCTGGTCGATCCTTTCTTCGGTGCTATGGCGGTGTGCATCATGTTCGGGCTTTCGTTCGCCGCCATCTTGTCGTTGATTGTGACGCCCGTGTTCTACGCCATCTTTTTCAATGTTCACGAACCTGGTCAAGATTCGCGCCCGTAGCCAAGGCGCTCCGCCGGCACATGGTTATTCAAAAGGCACAATCAACACGTTCGTTCGATTCATCGAGAACATCGAGAGCAGACATGACTTCAGCGCCGCGCGAACCTTTCGTTTCCACGGGCCAACTGCCGCCGTTTGAAGAAGTCCGGGCGTTCGTGGCCGAGGCGTACGAGCGTTTCAAAGACCACCACGAGGGACAGAACGCGCAGGTCTACCCGGCCTTGGCGGAAATGCCCAGCACGCTATTTGGCATTTCGATCGTCGGAACCAGCGGCAACGCATACGAGGCCGGCGACTCCCAGCACCTGTTCGCGATCATGAGCGCGTCGAAGCCGTTTGTATTCGCCTTGGTTTGCCAACTGCTGGGCCCCGAAGTAATTCGCGAGCAGATTGGCGTCAATGCCACGGGGCGTCCCTTCAATTCCTTGGAAGCCATGGAGCGCAGTCCCGACGGACGAACCAACCCCATGGTCAACTCCGGCGCCATTGCCACTACGTGCCTGGTTGCGGGCGAAACGCCGGAAGCCAAGTGGAACTTCATCCGCGACGGCCTCTCTCGATTTGCCGGCCGCGCGTTGTCGCTGAATCAACACGTCTACCAATCCGCGCTGGCAACCAACCATCGCAACCAAGGGATTGCCCAAGTGCTGCGGAGCCTGGGACGAATCGACGTCAATCCGGCCCTGGCCATCGACCTGTACACCCGGCAGTGCTGCCTGGCCGTGAGTGCGCGCGATTTGGCGGTGATGGGCGCCACGTTGGCCAATGGCGGCGTGAATCCCCTCACGCAGGAAAGGATTGTCGCCGCCCCCGTTTGCCACTACACCTTGGCCGTGATGGCCACCGCTGGCTTGTACGAGAATTCGGGCGAATGGCTCTACGAAGTTGGACTGCCTGGCAAAAGCGGCATCGGCGGAGGCATCGTCACGGTTTCGCCCGGCAAGGGCGGCATGGCAACCTTTGCCCCGCCGCTCGATCAAACCGGCAATAGTGTCAAAGGCCAACTGGTCGCGCGCTTCCTGTCGCAACGATTGGGCATGGATCTTTTTGCGTCTCATTCGCACCCGCAACCGTAGTCGAAGCCGGGGCGGCGCGAACAATCGTCAGGCGCCTCGCAGAGGACGTCATCGCATTTGAACTCAACGAGCGCTGCAATTCCATGAAACGCATCCGCATCATTCATCGCACCGAGTATCTTTATCACCAGCCGGTTTCCTTCGGACCACACCGCGTGCTGATGCGTCCCCGCGAAGGGCATGACGTGCGTATTGCCCATGCGCGAGTGGAGATCGAACCCGCCGCCTCCATTCGCTGGCTGCGCGACATCGAAGGCAACTCGGTGGCAGTGGTTGCCTTTGAAACACCGGCCGCAAGACTGAAGCTGCTGGCCGAAATCGATGTGGACCTGAGCGACGATGATCCCATCGAATGCCTGATCGACCCCGACGCTCGCTCCTTTCCCTTTCAATATTCGCCCGAGGAGCAAATCGAGTTGGTGCCTTACCGGCTCCCCAGTTATCCGTACGACGGCCCGGCAATTCATCAGTGGCTGCGCAAGCTCTATCAGCCCGGCGACGTCGTCGACACCTTTGAGTTGCTCAACCGGCTCAACACGTACATTTACGAATCGCTGCAATACAAGCTGCGGCTCGATCACGGGGTGCAATTGCCGCACGAAACGTTGGCCCTGGGAAGCGGATCGTGCCGCGACTACGCCGTGCTGATGATGGAAGCCGCCCGCTACTGGGGGTTTGGGGCCCGGTTTGTCACCGGCTACATCCAAATGCAACAGGGGCAGCACGGCGCCACCCATGCCTGGACCGAAATCTACTTGCCCGGGGCCGGTTGGCGCGGCTTCGATCCCACCAACAACAAGCGCACCGGCTCGGAACATATTTCCGTGGCGGTTGCTCGCGCGCAGGAAAAGGCGGCGCCCGTCTCAGGAACCTGGCAAGGACCGGCGGCGGCCTTCGATCGCATGGAAGTTGCCGTGCAAGTGGTAGCCTTGTGACCTCAAAGCCGCCCAACCGGAGAACACCAAGCCCATCCCGACCACAACGCCTGAGCGTAGCTCGCCGGTCTCGACGTAGTCCTCCCGGTCTTTGCTCCAGAAGCGGTGGTTGGCGGTGCAGCCGATCGGCTCGGCGGCGCCATCCAGGTACAGTTCGATGACGCTGCCGGACGTGTGCTCGAAAATGCCCGTGACGAGGTTGCCTCTGCCCGGCGGGACCGCAGGGCAGGGTTCCATCGCCAAGACCGTGGCTTCGCCCACCACGCCGAACTCGGGCAGGTCCATGAAGACCGTGCGACCGGGCTGGGCTTCTTGAAGTTCCAGCCACCACAGCGGACGCAGCAATTCGATATCGCACTAGCTGCCGGTTTGCTTGTGGGCGATGAGCTTGAGATGCCGCCAGGTGGCCGGATCGACGTCCTCGCCGAACTGCAGGTCTTCTTCGGCATGCGGCGTTTTCACCGCCGCGCGGTGGCCAACAGCGATTTTTTCGATCGCGACAGTGGTTCGCGCCGCAGGCGTGTCCGACGAGATATTGTGCGAAGCGGATTGACCGCCAACGCCCCAATAGATGAGCGCCGCGATGAAACAAAGCGGCAGCCACAAACGGCCCGCGAACGACCGACGTAGGAAGAGTTGCATTAGTGTGCCCCCATAACCTCAGGTAAACATCTTTGGGTTGTCCAGAATGCTGTCGATGATCGCATCAGAGTCTTGCGTAAGTTGCGAAACATCCAATCCAAGACGAATCAGAACCTCGGCAATCTGCCCCATAAGCTGAACAAGTGCGCGACGATACACACCGGGACGAAGGGGTCCTTCCTTATTAAAAGGCAAGAATATCGTAAACTCTATGTCCTTATCTTTTTTAAATATCGTCGGACCTTTTATTTCAGCTACTGAAATATTCGACTTGGCACTCATCCGGAAGATTAGATCAAAGTCGATTCCATACCGGCTAACAAATGCATCCGATGAAGGGACACGTTTCGATAGTTCTTCGCCGAGATATCGCTGGAAATGGACAGAAAACGGATATACAGCGCCCACTTCGACATACATTTGCGATACATAAACGTTCATGGGGTGTGATCCCTCTGGTGCGCAAGAAGTGGAGTGTTTGCAGTGAAATCAGTTTCGAGTGGCGGTTAAGACGGGGGGTAACCGAACTGGTATTTTTTAGAAAGGCGTCCTCTTCGAGAATGCGGTTTGCGACAAGCAAGCCCGAAGAGGAGCGCCAGGATGGCTCAGTT